>VYKS01000255.1_pt1 | contig 26497 bp, 27 predicted proteins | sample 5114511 | NCBI WGS metagenome assembly VYKS01 (sample SAMN12291795, study PRJNA351875) | freshwater metagenome | isolation source: freshwater lake | place: USA: Michigan, Gull Lake | collected 2011-07-05 | reverse complement strand
TCATTACTTTCTATGATTGATGTATTCATGCATTAATTTTTCTATTTTGTTTTGACTATACCCTGTAACCTTATCACTATATCTCTGTTACATTAGATTCTAGTCACACCCGCTTGCAGAAAAAGCTGGTGGAAAAATTGAAAAATCTGCTCAACTTGTCCATTGGGGCGGCTACAGCGGTTATTTCTCTGATTTAGATGGCTACTTGTGGGAGGTTGCTTGGTCTGAGAGTTGGGAGTTCAATGATGACGGCAGCTTAGTTATTTCGTAATGCGATCAATTTTCACATAAGCACGAGGTATAGCATCTAGGTTTTCTCTTTGATAACCTTACTGTTTAGGCTTTAAGGGCTGAGCAGAATAATAAAAACCAAGTGCGATCGCGATGATATAAACCGACTTAGGGCTAAATGGTGAGGCTTCTCATCTGATTACTGGAGACAATGATTTGCTTGTGTTGAACCCAATTAAAAATACTTCAGTTATTAATCCACGCACTTTTGCGGATGAGTTGGAAAGTTTGACCTAAAATTTAATTTGCATAGTACCTAGAATTCATGTTAACTTTGTAAAGCTCATTTTTTAAAGTTGAAATCGTGCCTAAGCTAAAAACACGCAAAGCTGCCGCAAAACGCTTCCGAGTATCAGGTACTGGTAAGTTTATGCGTCGTCATGCTAGCAAAAACCACCTTTTAGAGCATAAATCCACTGCTCGCAAAAATAAACTCGGTCAGATGGCTGTTGTGGATGATACCGATGTGAATCGAGTCCGTGGGATGTTACCTTACGCCTAAGTCGCTTAGTAACACTAAAAACCAACTTTCTTTAAATAAAAAATAACTACTAAATTCTATGACTAGGGTAAAACGCGGTAACGTTGCTAGAAAACGCCGCAATAAAATTCTCAAGCTGGCTAAAGGATTCCGTGGCTCGCACTCCAAGCTATTCCGTACTGCTAACCAGCAGGTAATGAAGGCGTTACGTAATGCTTATAGAGATAGACGCAAGAAAAAACGTGACTTCCGCCGTCTCTGGATTGCACGGATTAATGCTGCCGCCAGAATGCGTGGTACTAACTACAGTCAATTAGCAGGTCAACTCAAAAAGGCTAATATCGAAATTAATCGCAAGATGCTTTCCCAAATTGCTATTCTAGATCCAGCCGCATTTACTCAAATCGTCGAAGTTGCACAATCTGCTAAATAAATAATGTTATGCGATCTCTAGTTTCGTTCGCTACAGTTGCCTTAATGTTCTGGGAAGTTTTATGTTCTCAGACTCTAGCGGGCGGACTGGAAACTATTGAAACCCGTGGTCGTTTAATTGTTGGAGTTAAGAATAATCTTCCACCTCTAGGATTCCTGGATCAGTCAGGAAATTTTAGGGGTTTTGAAGTTGATATTAGTCAGCAACTTGCCAAGGAACTTTTAGGAAATCAAGATTCCTTAGAGCTAATCCCGTTAAATAATTCTGAGCGATTTTCTGCTCTGTGGTCAGATCGGGTGGATTTACTTATAGCTCAGGTCACATTAACTAAAAATAGATCTAGGCTGATGGAATTTAGCCTCCCTTACTATGTGGATGGAACTATACTAATTGCTCGGAAAGGAACTAAAACTACAGATTTCAATCGTCAGGAAGCTTTGATCGGCGTTCTTAAAGGCTCGGAGACGATCGCTATCCTCCAAGGTTCTTTTCCCAAAGCGGCATTGATTGGCACGGAATCCTATACAGCAGGTTTAGAAGCCTTAAAGATCGGGAAGATTAAAGGCTTGGCTGGCGATGGGATCGTGCTTTTGGAGTGGTTAAAGCAAAATCCCGAATTCGAGCAGGTTGGGAATAAATTAGCATTTCATAGTTTAGCGATCGCCTTACCCCGTGGCGAAGAATATCAGTCTTTCAGGCTTAGGGTATTTAAAATTGTGGAAGGATGGAGACAAAATGGCTGGCTGAGATCAAGAGCTAATTTTTGGGGGCTGCCATAGTTTTTAGAACCTATAAACCAAAACTACGGGTCATTAAACTAGCGATCGCCGTCATACTTACAACCCACATTAGCGATCGTAAAATCGGGACATCGGCAATATAGCCCACACTATAAAGAAATCTTGAGCCTAAGAAGCCAATTACTAACAAATTGGTATATTCTGAACTATTGCCAGTGACATACACCATCAAAGCCGCAGCCGTAAATAGCATCAATGCTTCAAAGGAGTTTTGGTGTGCCCAAGTTGCCCGTTTACCATAATCTGGCAGGCGATCTAACATAGCTCTTGGTGCGCTCATATCGTAGTCATTAGTAATCCGCGCAAAGGCAACAAATATATAGGGAAAATATACTAATCCTGCGGCGATCGCTAGTCCATAGATCAGCACTTGGGAAGGAGGAACAGGCAAATTCATAGTAATGACAAAAATATATCAACAGGTATTTAAGATTAAAAGGCGATCAGTTCATTGTTTTAATTTAGGATCAGCCTGAAATAGTGTAACATTTTATGAAGAAGATCCTACAAAACGAGAGTGCATAACGCCTCCAGTCTATGAATAGAAACAAGTTGGCTGCACTTTGGGAGTTTAGTCGCCCCCATACGATCATTGGCACCACCCTGAGTGTTACGGCTCTGTACCTAATGGCAGTGGGATCTGGAGCATCTATTTTCTACTCAATTCCTAATTCTATTGGGTTGTGGTTAGGCGCAGCGATCGCCTGTATATTTGCCAACATTTATATTGTGGGACTAAATCAATTAACAGATATTGAGATTGATAAAATTAATAAGCCCAATTTGCCCTTAGCGGCTGGAGATTTTTCGCCCAAGCAAGGATTTATCATTATTATTATTTGTTTAATCTCAGGGTTAGGACTAGCATTAAGCCAAGGATATTTTTTATTATTAACTGTAGTTACCAGCTTAATTATTGGTACGGCTTATTCTATCCCACCGATCAGATTAAAAAGATTTCCATTTTGGGCTTCGGTTTGTATCTTTTCAGTACGGGGATTAATTGTTAACTTAGGTTTATTCTTACATTTTAATCAAACTTTGCATCAGAGTATAGAAATTCCTATAAAAGTATGGCTATTAACTATATTTGTGTTGATATTTACCTACGTAATTGCCATATTTAAAGACATGCCAGATATTGAAGGCGATCGCAAGTTTAATGTCGCAACTCTTTCCATTGATTGGGGACAACTTGCAGTATTTAATCTATCTCGACAAATACTTATATCACTTTATGCAGGTATGGCACTAATTAGTATAACTAGTTTAAGTAATGGCTTAAATAATCTGATCTTGGCAGGAACTCATATTATTTTAGGAATTGTTTTATGGTGGAAAAGCAAGTCAGTTGATCTAAGCGATCGCCAATCAATTACTAACTTTTATCAATTTATCTGGAAGCTATTTTATCTAGAATATATACTCTTTCCCATTGCCAGTATTACGCAAATCACTTAAATCTACCTAAATAACTGATCGAATGTCTAAGCTTATCTATATCTCTAAGTCAGACTTCAAAATTGCTAAAAGCTGTGCAACTAAACTCTACTATAAAAAACTAGGCTATCCCCAAAATCAAGAAGAGGATTATAGTTTTTCCATTAGTGCTTTAATTATTAATAAAATCGCAGAGTTACTCTACGATCATGGCATAGAGATTAAGACTAATTCTCAAGATGAAGATAGCCTAACTTTAGGTATAGAACAAACAAACAAAGAGCTAGAAAAAGAAATTATTACACTTTTTAAGCCTCTAATTTATCATCAACATAAGTTAGCTAGACTTGATATTTTAGTAAAGCAAGGAAATAAATTTGATCTCATCTATGTCAAACCTAAGGCTATTGATCTAAAGTCCAAAAATACTCTGAGAAATAAGCGAGACAATAAAATTAATTCGATTTGGAAAGGCTACTTGCAAGATATTACCTACCAAACATATATCTTGTCTCAATTACTAGAGAGCTTAGAAATTGACTATGAAATCAATGCCTATTTATGTTTGCCTATTAGAAATAAAATATCCAAGAGTTGCTTGGGTTCAAATTTTTCGATTGATTCTAGTTATAAAGTTGAGTTTTTGGGTGATCTGAATGAGTTAAAAAATGATCATATCCTGCAGTTCATAGATGTAAATCAAGAAATATTAGAGTTAAAAGAAAAAGTCGTAACAAATACTCAAATCTATTTAGATAGTATTGTTAATGGCATTAAAAAGATTCAAATACCTATTAGTAAAAATTGTAAGAATTGTGAATTTAGGATCAATGAATTGCAATTATCTGGCGATCGCAGAAATGGATTTAATGAATGTTGGAGCCAAGTAAATGATCGAGCTACCGATCAGATTAGTTATCAAAATGCTCATATATTAGACCTATATCAAGTTGCCAAGATTGGTGAATATCACAACCCTTTAATTAATACTTTAATTGCTGAGGGTAAATCGAGTTTATATGACATTCCAGTTCACTCGCTAAATCATGATGGCTTTAAGCATAGACAACTTATTCAGATTAACTATACTAGAAATAATCAAGAATGGATTTCTGAAAACTTAGCAGAAGTTACAAAATCACTGGAATATCCTTTACATTTTATAGATTTTGAAACCTGTCGTTTAGATATTGCCTACGATCAAAAAATTACTGCTAACGAGCAATTAGCATTTCAATGGAGTTGTCATACCATTACTGAGCCTTTTAGTGACTGTATAAACACGAGTTTTATTGATGTTAGTGGTGATTTTCCTAATTTTAGATTTGCCGAAAGTTTAATGCAGCAACTTGGCGATCGCGGTACAGTATTTGTCTGGGGAACCCATGAAAAAAGTGTCCTTAAAGATATTTATGACCATGTTTTATACTATCAATATCAGAATCAGGATTTGTTGATGTGGTTACAAGGCTTAATTGCAGAACCTCGTGAGCATCAAAACTTACGCTTGGTTGATATGAATAATTTAACTCTCAAGTATTATTTTCACCCTTTAATGAAAGGTAAAACTTCTCTGAAATCTGTATTACCTGCAATTTGGACTACCAATAATTATTTGCATCAAATTTCATGGCTATCTCAATATTTACAAACAGATCAAAGTGGTAAGATTCTTAGCCCCTATCAAACATTACCCGAAATTGAAATTGACGATCGCAATCAAGTTATAAAAGAAGGCAGTGGGGCAATGATTGCCTATCAATTAATCCTTTATAGTCCAATTAAGCATGATCCTGTAATCCGAGCCAAATGGGAGCAATTGCTAAAACAATATTGTTGCCTAGATACGCTGGCGATGGTTATAGTATGGACTCATTGGCATTATTTATTAGCCCAAGTTCACTCTCACAGAAAGTCTAAAGTAATACAAGATCTAAATGTGGAATAATTTCAAATTATCTCTTTCCCCAATTAAAACTTACTAAAAAAATTACCTTGCTTAAAAATCTATCCAGATACCTTCTTCCCAGCTTAGTGGCTGTGGTGATGATTGCGCCTTTATTGTGGTTGGTTAGCACCGCTTTTAAGTCAAGTAGTGAAAATATTTTTAGTTTTCCACCGCAATTTATTCCTGCTCATCCGACCTTTAATAACTTCATCAAGGTTTGGCAGAATAATCCCTTTCATCTCTACCTATTCAATAGTATTTTGGTATCAGGGATTACAGTAATTTTAAATTTAGGGTTTTGCTCCCTTGCGGCTTTTCCCCTAGCTAGATTTAACTTTCGAGGTAAGGCTGTTTTCTTTTGGGCGATCGTTGGTACCACTATGATTCCCTTCCAAATCACTATGATCCCCCTTTACATTTTGGCAGTGCAGCTAAACCTTAAAAACACCTATCTGGGCTTAATTTTCCCCTATATAGTTTCAGCCTTTGGAGTATTTTTGTTGCGTCAGGCTTTTCAAGGTGTACCAAAGGAATTAGAAGAGGCTGCCCGCATGGATGGATGCTCACCCTTGGGGATTTGGTGGTTTGTAATGATCCCTGCCATTCAACCAGCGCTAACAACTTTGGCAGTATTTACGTTTGTGGGAATGTGGGGAGATTTTCTCTGGCCATTAATTATTCTCGATCAACCTCAGTTTTATACTTTGCCCTTGGGTGTAGCAAATTTGGCGAGTGCGTTTTCCGAAGATTGGCGACTAATTGCGGCGGGTTCAGTAATTTCGATTTTGCCAATTTTAATATTTTTCATATTTCTGCAACGCTACTTTGTGCCAAATAATATTGCGGCGGGAGTAAAAGGCTAGAGTTATCAAACCTCTTCTCCTAGCTGTGAAATAAAGTCCATCTAAAACATAAATTAGCCTATCTCAGTTTCAGTATTTGGGCAGTGTTAAATTAAAGTCTGCACTTTCCTCTTCCCCAACCCCATTCCTCAACTCCAACAGATACTTTAGAACCATCTCGTACATTACCATTAGACAAATCAACAAGGGTGACATTTGTTGCGCTTTGGAAAACACCTCTATATATAGGCTGTTTCTGGGCATTGGTTCCGCTACTAGTGAGATTTGTGGTTTGTGGCGGCTGCCCCGATCGTTGCCAACGAATAGAGGTAAATCTTCTATTGCTAAACTCAGCTGTGAAAGCCCAACCATTATTCATGCGCCCATCGCAGAAGAGTTGTTGAGAAACGGGTGGCACGGGAGGAATTGCGCTTTGCCCTGAAGAGATACCGCATGTTCCAGTAGAAGTTCCCCACTCTTGGGCACTTACAGAGATCTGTGAACCTGGACTCACATTTCCGCCTGACAGATCGACTAGGGTAACGGATGTTGCTGCTTGGAAAGCCCCAGTATAGACAGGTTGCCTCTGTGCATTAGTACTACTAAAGGTAAGATTTGTGGTTTGTGGTGGTTGTCCAGAACGCTCCCAACGAATTTGAGTAAAGCGTCCATTGAGAAACTCAGCTCGGTAAGCCCAACCATTATTCATCCTGCCATTGCAAAAGAATTGCTGGGCAGCAGTGGCAGGTTGTTTATCTAGCACCAGTAAACCCATAGTTATTAACCCAGTTGCGAAAGCAGTCGTACAGCCTTGCAGATTCTTTAAGCCTATATTCATTATTTTTTGCTCTTTATTAATTATGGCAACCGCTATGGAAAAAGTTTTGGATGAACTTGTAGATTTTCCTTAGGATGCTAATTTTGATAATACGCTAATTCATTACTGACTATTGAAATTAACGGCAGACTGGAACAACCTCTAAGCAGTTTTTGGTGATCTTTGAAACTGCCTAAAGCTAACTCTCCTATGATCATTGAGTGGATTGCGAGCTAATACTATCCGAGCAACTCAATTCTAAAAAGATACAGTCAATACCTTAACCTCGGCTAGTTACCGAAAGTCCATCTACAATTAGTGAAGGCGTATAAAGTGAACCTTGCCAAGTGCGATCGCCACCGAGTTGAATCAGATGATTTAGGGCTGTATAGGCATTTCCTGAAACCATCGTATCCTTAACCCTACCGATAATTTCGCCTTGTTTAATGCGATAACCGTGGTCAACATTAATGGAAAAATCTCCAGATAGATCGGGGGGATCTCCGAGGATTTGATCGATGAGAATGCCATCAGAAATTGTGGAAATCAGATCGGATAATTCACCCGTTCCTGCATTCACAATTAAGTTAAACATACTGGGCTGGGGATAACTACCTAATCCATTCCGAAATCCATTGCCTGTCAGATTCAGATTGAGTTCGGCTGCGGTGCGGCGATCGCCATAAAAACCTTTTAATATGCCCTGGTCAATCCATGTCACGGATTGAGTGGGAGTACCTTCGTCATCAAAGGGGAGACTATAAATTCCGAGGGTTGGATTCTGGGAGAGGGTAATGGCTGGGGAAATTACTAGTTGATTTAACTTCTCTAACCAGGGAGTAGTTTTTTGACGGAGATGGCGACCACTGCATGCTTCAGCTACTATGCCCCAGAGCGTATCCGCAGCTTTGGATGTGAATAAAATTGGAACTTTACCATTAGAGGCGATCGCATTTTGCTCTGACCATTGTAAATGTTTCAAAATTGGGGCAGTCAGCAAATTAGGATCAAAGTTTTCCCGTTCGGTTCGGCTTTGCCAAATATTCAAAAAGTCTTCACCTCTAACTAATTCGGCACTAATGGAACCATCAACTGTACGATCGCTAAAACTGCAATCCAGTCCCAGAGAATTAACTAAGCGCATACTTTCAAAATTAAACTCCCATTGACTTGAGCAGATCACCTCTGGATAGATATTCGTAATTTGGGCGATCGCTTGTTCGCCACAACTAATTAATTGAGCTTGATTTACTTGAGATAATTGTGTTTCTGGGAAAGATTCATAATTAGAGCCAGCAGAATTAAGATAAATTTCTTCGGATTCATTCAAAGCACTAATAGCCAATGCTTTTTTCACTAGGGTTTCGGGTTCGATATCTCCGTAAGCGATTGCTACTCCTGGTTTACGATCTTTCCACAGCCTGAGGGCAATCCCTTCCGAACTGATATTTTCTAATTGTTTCAGCCGATTTGCTTCAAAATAAACAGGACATGACTGGGAGTTAGACACATAGACTTCGGCGGCGGTGGCTCCGAGTTTAAGGGCAAGTTCTATTAGTTGTTCGGGATTCATGAATTTGCAGCCAAAGGAGGGATGCCAGCTAGGTCTAGAATTTGAGGAATTAGATGTTCGGTTTTTACTGCCATTAAATGCACACCTTGACAGATTTGCTGGGCAGCTTTCACCTGTTCGGCGGCGATCGCAATCCCTTCTTGGAGTGGAATCTCGGCTTGGGCGAGACGATTAATAATGCGATCAGGAATATTTACCCCAGGCACATATTTATTAATAAACTGAGCATTTTTTGCCGATTTAAGCAGGAAAATCCCCGCTAGGATTGGCTTGTGGCTGGCGTTACCCAATTGGGTCATGAATTTATCTAAAAGCTCAAAGTCAGTAATTAACTGGCTTTGAAAATATTCGGCTCCTGCAGCTAATTTGCGCTCAAAGCGTTTTTCTAAACCCGACCAACTGGAAGACTGCGGATCGACAGCCGCACCCGCAAATAAATCTGTAGGATGATCAGATAGGGGTTTATCGTTAATATCCAGCCCTTGATTGAGCTTGGCGATCGCTTGGAGTAATCTTACTGCTTCTAAATCAAATACCGATTTTGCCCTGGGATGATCTCCTGCTTTCACTGGATCGCCCGTTAGTGCCAAGACATTTTTTAATCCTAGGGCTGCTGCTCCCAATAAATCTCCCTGTAGGGCTATGGCATTGCGATCGCGACAGGCAAGTTGGTAAATAGCCGTAATTCCGACTTGATACTGCAAAATTACTGATGCTGCTAAGGGACTCATGCCTAGAACCGCACGGCTGGAATCCGTAATATTAATGGCATGGACTCGCCCTTTAAGGGTTTGGGCTTTAGTTATCATCTCCGTTGGGTCACAACCCCTAGGTGGAGAAACTTCGGCAGTAATTAAAAACTGTTTTTTAAGAACGCTATCTTTAAAATCATTAACTAAGCCATTCGAAAAGTTAGTAGAAAAATGCTCTGAAAAACTCACGGAATTTGCTCTTCCTCCATTTCTTGTCTTGTATATATTAGCGGATGGGCAAATACTGGAGACACTAACTTAATTGCGGCGATCGCTGGAAAAATTTTGAGTGCATCTTTGGCGATCACTTGGGGATTTTCCACCAACAGCCAAAAAGCATATTTAGTCAAAGCTTTCATAATCAACAAGTTTTCCAGATCATCGTAAATTATGGATAGATCTTTACTAAGTATAGGTGTTATCTTAATTTCCGTAATTACTAAATTATTACAAAATCCCGAAGATTTTTCCTATGGTCATTTGGTACCAGCGCCTTTGATGTTCAAGTTCTATATTCAGGGTTTTTGTAGGTGGAAAATTCTCGCAGTCATAGCCTAGCTCTCGCAAACCCGCTACAATCAAACAGGGGGCGACCCAAAGCTTTTGTCCTAAGTCTAGTAAATTTAAGCTTGCTTGACCAATAAAACTAGATAGTTTCTGCTTGAGTGCCAATGCTGTAGGCAAGTTAGGAATTTGATCCCCTAGATAAATGATTTCGGGCTTGGATAAAGCAATCAACCACCGTAAATGGGTGATCGAAGGGGGCAGGCTCCACAGAATTAGGGATTTATAGATTTTGTGAGGTTGGGGGCGATCGTAATCTCCAATAAATTCAGGGCGATTATAACCATAAATCAAGGCGGGATGAGGAATAGATTCTAGGGATTCTAAATTTTGCCATCTGGGTATAACCGCAATTTTAGGGGCAGGTTTAGATTCTAAAATCGGAGTCCAAGGGGTTCTAATCCCCACTAACTCTAGTTCTACCGAGGTTTTATCTTGCCATTTATTTGCCCGAAGTTTATAGGCTAAATCCACACGACTAGGAATTGGACAATATTCTCCCCACCGCCAGGCGATCGCCTTAATTTTAGAGCCATTACCTCGATCTAGTTCTAGGGCTAGACAAGCTTTAGTTTTACCTCGAACCTGTTGGGAAATTACCCGCACATTAGGAGTATAAAAGATAGGATCGCTATTCCCCATGCCACAGGGATGCAAAAGATCAATTTGGTCTAAAAGCGTCAGGGATATATCTTGGAGATCGGCTTTGACATCAACGGAAATTAGGGGCTTGAGATGGTGAGGTTCTAGGTGCTGATGGGCAAATTCTCGCAGGCGATCGCTAAATCCCTGTAAATTCTCACTTTTCATAGAGAAACCTCCCGCCGCAGGATGTCCACCATACTTATTTAGGTATTCTTTACAAAATTCCAAAGCCGCAAATACATTAAATTCAGGAATGCTCCGTACTGAACCTCTAATGCTGGATAGTCCGTTATCCTCTGCTTCGTAGGTACCAATAAATACAGGAACACCATAGCGTTCTACTAACCTAGAAGCCACAATTCCGATTACACCATGGTGCCATTTAGGTTGAATTACGATTAAAACTCGCTCATTAATCAAGCTTAGATTTAAACCATTAATATAGGCGATCGCTTCTTTTTCAATTTGGCTGCAAAGTTCTTGGCGTGTGCGGTTCGTTTCTTCGCATTGATGAGCAAGAGTAATTGCAGTTCCCATATCATCGGCAGTTAAAAGCTCAATTACGGTTACTGGATCGCCAATTCTGCCCACAGCATTGATTCTAGGCCCCAAGCTAAACCCGATCGCCTCTGGCTTTAACCCGATTTTTTGATCGTCCTGTATCCCCGAAGCTTGAATTAGAGCCGTCACTCCCGCCAATTGCGATCGCCCCAAAAGCCTCAAGCCCTGCTTCACCAAACGGCGATTAATTCCTGTTAAATGGGCAAGATCGGCGATCGTGCCGAGGGTAAAAAGCTCTAACAGTAAAGATTCTAAGTTACATCTTTGCCCAAAGCGATCGGCTAACTCTAAGGCTAAAATATATGCTACTCCCACCCCAGCGATCGCATAGTAAGGCGAGTTGGGATTGATCAACTTCGGATTTAAAATCCCATTAGCAGGCGGTAATTTTTCTGGCAGATCGTGGTGATCGGTAATAATTACTTCTAAATTTAATTCTCTCGCACGGGCGATCGCTTGATATGCCGAAATCCCGTTATCCACAGTGATGATTAAGCTCACCCCCCGACCATGTAGTTCTTCCACCATCCGCACATTGATTCCATAGCCTTCATGCATCCGACTGGGAATTTCATAACTAACTTCAACCCCTAAAAGCCGTAAAGTTCTTAGGAGCAGAGCAGTACTGGTCATGCCGTCAGCATCATAATCCCCACAGATTGCTACTTTTTGGTAATTTTTAACTGCCCTCTCTAAAATATCTAGGCTGATAACTAGGTCTGGAAATTCTAATTTGGGATCGATTAGTTCTTCTTGTTCAGGATCAAGAAAAATTTGCGATCGCTCTTTGGTATCCATCCCCCGATTAATTAAAACCTGCGCTAATAAAGGTGAAAGTCCTGTGGTCGCCGAAATCTGATCAGCCAATTCAAACTGAGGTGCAGCGATTTGCCAACGTTGTAGGGGTAAAGCCATAGATAACCAACTAACTTGTTAAGATATTAGGCAAGTTCTACTGATATGTCTAATATTTCTTCACCTAAAAATTGGTAACTAGTTATGGTAGCGATTCCCTCCGTGACGCATTCTGCCGCCCCCGAAGTTTTAACCCTAGAAAAATTTTTACTGCTGCCCGAAACTAAACCTGCCCAAGAATATATTAATGGTCAAATTAGCCAAAAATCCATGCCCAAAGGAAGACATAGTAGATTACAGTCAAAACTTTCTGCCGTGATAAACCAGATTACAGAAGACTCAAAAATTGCCTATGCTTTTACGGAATTGAGATGTAGTTTTGGTGGGCGATCGCTTGTGCCAGATATTGCCGTATTTCTCTGGGAAAGTATTCCATTTTTAGCTGCTGGAGAAGTCCCAGATCGGTTTAATTTACCTCCAGACTGGGTGATTGAAATCTGCTCTCCCGATCAAAGCTCTAATAAAATCATTAAAAATATTCTTTACTGCCTCGATCATGGAACGCAGTTAGGATGGTTAATTGATCCAGAAGATTCTAGTATTTTGATACTTTTACCCAACCAAAAACCTCTGCTTAAAGAAGGTAAAGATATTTTACCAATACTAGAAAGCATAGATTTGAATATTCAAGTGGATCAAATATTTAATTGGCTGAATATGGCTTAAAACTTAGTTAAACTGCATTTGCTCTATACCAAGCGATCGTATTCTGCAAGCCTGTCCTAAAATCAACTTGGGCTGTGAAGTTAAATTCCTGTTTTGCCCTTTCCGTATCCAGACAACGGCGGGGTTGACCATTGGGTTTATCAGTTTGCCAGACAATTTCACCTTCAAAATCCATCAGCTCACAAATTAGGGTAATTAGATCTTTAATAGTAATTTCGTAACCTGTACCCAAGTTCACTGGTTCCAGCCCGTCATAATACTGGGTTCCCATCACAATTCCCCGTGCCGCATCGACCGAATATAAAAACTCACGGGTAGGACTGCCATCACCCCAAACGGGAAGCTCTTTATCGCCTCTAACTTGGGCTTCATGAACTTTACGAATCAGGGCAGGAATCACATGGGAACTCTTAGGATCAAAGTTATCCGCAGGCCCATAGAGATTTACAGGGAGGAGATAAATTCCATTAAAACCATACTGCTGTCTATAGGCTTGGAGTTGAACTAATAAAGCTTTCTTGGCAACTCCATAGGGGGCATTAGTCTCTTCAGGATAGCCATTCCAAATATCATCTTCCTTAAATGGTACAGGTGTGAATTTAGGATAGGCGCAAATTGTACCTACACAAACAAATTTTTTGACTCCTGATTGGTAAGCGGCATGAATCAACTGAGTTCCCATGATCAAGTTATCGTAGAATAACTCCCCTGGTTTTTGCTGATTTAAACCAATGCCACCAACATGGGCAGCCAAATGGATCACAATATCTTGATTTTCTACCGCCTTTTGACAATTTTCCCAAACTCTAATATCTAGATCGCGCGATCGGGGAATTGATAATAAGTCCTTATTAGCACCAGCAGCTAATAATTGAGCAATTACCTGTTGTCCTAAAAATCCTGCTCCGCCAGTAACTAGGATTTTTTGATCTTGAAGCAAAAGTGTCATTTTGATAATCCTATTGATAATCCTACTATAGTGAAAGTGTAAACTTAAGCCTTGACTGAGTATTTGATATTAAGCCTAATTTTTGATCAACTTAAAATATTTAGCAAATATTTAGCTCCAACTGGCACCACCATTTTGTCTTTGGGTTGCAGCATCTGCAGCTTGGTTGGGGCTGGTTAAACCTAGGGCTTGCATATCAGCATCAACCATCAAGTAAACTAACTCCTTAAAGGTAACACTGGGTTTCCAGTTGAGCTTTTCCTTTGCCTTAGTTGGGTCACCTAGAAGTAATTCCACTTCAGTGGGACGGAAATAACGGGGATCAATTTCCACATATTCTTCCCAATTTAAGTCTACATAGCTAAATGCCAACTCTAAAAATTCACGAATGGCATGGGTTTCACCTGTGGCTACTACATAATCATCGGGTTTTTCTTGCTGCAGCATTAGCCACATTGCTTCTACATAGTCCTTGGCATAGCCCCAGTCCCTTTTGGCATCTAGATTACCTAGGTATAATTTTTTCTGTTGTCCTGCAACAATGCGAGCGATCGCTCTAGTAATTTTGCGAGTTACAAAGGTTTCTCCCCGTCTAGGAGATTCATGGTTAAATAAAATGCCATTACAGGCAAACAGATCATAGGATTCACGATAGTTAATAGTCTGCCAGTGGGCATAGACTTTAGCACAGGCGTAGGGACTGCGGGGATAAAATGGCGTAGTTTCTTTTTGGGGGACTTCCTGCACCAATCCAAACATTTCCGACGAACCAGCTTGATAATAGCGAATTTCCTTACCCTTACGTTGCTGAAAATCTCTAACAGCTTCCAATAATCTTAACGTTCCCATTGCCACTGAATCTACTGTATATTCAGGCGAATCAAAACTAACTCGAACATGGGACTGAGCGCCTAAATTATATATTTCATGGGGTCTAATTGCCTCTAATATTCTTCCCAAACCTGTCCCATCTGTTAGATCTCCGTAATGGAGAAATAACTTTGTCTCAGGTAGGTGGGGATCTTGGTAAAGGTGATCGATACGGTCTGTATTGATTGTGGAGCTACGGCGGATAATGCCATGGACTTGATAGCCCTTTGCTAGCAATAGTTCAGAAATATAAGATCCGTCTTGTCCAGTGATTCCAGTAATTAAAGCTCTTTTTTGGTCAGTCATGTTCAAGTTATCTTTATAGTTATTAGGTCGTGGTTGGAATTTCTAGCGTGAGTAGCCTCTATATAAGCAAATGATATTACTACCAAAAGAGACAAGAATAAACCGATTAAGTGCAAATCTCAAGGGAAATTACTTCTAGTTGATTGCTCTGGTAATTGCTTAGGTACTTACATCGTCAATTTAAATTTGATCAAACTTAATACCAAAATAAAGACTTAATACCAAAATAAAGACTAATATAAGCAATTATTAATAAAATCTAAAGATATTCAGTGTCTCCTATTCTTCAAGTCTGCTGTTTATTACCAGAGGCATTGCCCCAAGAACGTATCACTCAATTTTTAGCTGGCGATCGCTTTAATATAACTAGTTTTTATAATATTGAGCAGTTATCAAAGAATTTAATTGAGGATCAGGCTAATCAAGATTGTCTGGTAATTTGGCTTGAGGAAGAATTAACCTGTGGCAAGTTGCCCGATTTGGATATTTGTTTGCCGACTGTGATAGTTTTCCCGCCCCATTGCCCGCCCCCCAGTGCCGAAGGCTCAGAACCAAATCCAGAATTTATCTATCCCACTGCCGCCACCGTTAACCTAGAAATCGAAAATTTGGTAGAACTACCTGAAGCCATTGAAAAAGCGATCGCACTATTTTTAAAGCTGCCAACCAAAATCCCAGCCCAAATCAACATCCCAGAGTATCAAGATAGAATTAATTCCCTAGCTCTAGCCCAACAGAGACTGTCAGAAAAATTACGAGAAAGATTGGGGTACTTGGGTGTTTACTACAAGCGAGATGTCAAGCAATTTTGGCGGCGACTTTCAGACGCAGATCAGGCGATTTATATTCAGCGCTTGCAAGATATATACCGTTCAGTTATTTTGGAATACTTCAAAGATCAATCTAATGATCTAAACACCCTCATTGATGAGTTTGCTAGTATGTGCTTTTTTGCAGATATATCCGTATCCCAAGTATTACAAATTCATATGGAATTAATGGAAGATTTTGCTAAACAGCTAAGATTGGAAGGACGAAATGAGGATATTTTGCTGGATTATCGTATTACTCTTATTGATGTGATCGCTCACCTTTGTGAAATGTATCGCCGGTCTATTCCCAGAGAGGTTCAGAGATGAGTTTTGTTCGTAAAAATTATGTCCTAAAACTTTATGTTGCAGGAAATACCCCCAACTCAATTCGTGCCCTTAAAACCTTAAATGACATTCTCGAAAAAGAATTTCAAGGTGTCTATGCATTAAAGGTAATTGATGTGTTGAAAAATCCCCAGTTAGCTGAAGAAGACAAAATTCTAGCTACTCCAACTTTAGCAAAGGTATTGCCTCCTCCTGTCCGTAAAATAATTGGCGATTTAAGCGATCGCGAGAAGGTTTTAATTGGTTTAGATTTACTGTATGAGGAATTAATTGATGAAGCTTGAGCAGGTATACAATCCAGAATTAGGCGTACAAAAGTTGCGGACAATGATTGAGGGATTGGATGAAATTGCCCACGGAGGACTACCGATGGGGCGATCCACCCTGATTAGTGGTACTTCAGGAACAGGAAAAACCTTATTCTCGATGCAATTTATCTATAACGGGATTGTAGAGCTAGGTGAAAATGGCGTATTTGTAACCTTTGAAGAATCCCCATCTGACATTATTAAAAATGCCCATAGCTTTAATTGGGATTTACAAAAATTAATTGATCAAGGAAGGTTATTTATTCTTGATGCCTCTCCCGATCCAGAGGGGCAAGAAATTGTGGGAGATTTTGACCTGTCAGCCTTAATTGAGCGGATTCAGTACGCCATCCTCAAATACAAAGCCAAACGCATTTCCATTGATTCAATTACCGCCATCTTCCAGCAATACGAATCTTTGGGGTTAGTACGCCGTGAAATTTTTAGATTAGTGGGTAGACTCAAATCCCTAGGGGTAACTACCGTGATGACCACCGAACGGGTGGAAGAATATGGTCCCGTGGCACGGTTTGGAGTGGAAGAGTTTGTCTCTGATAATGTCATTATTGTACGCAATGTTTTAGAAGGAGAGCGACGGCATCGTACCGTAGAAATTTTAAAGTTGCGGGGTACAACCCATATGAAAGGGGAGTTTCCTTTCACGATGACTGGCAATGGCATTAATATTTTTCCCCTAGGAGCCATGCGCCTTACCCAAAAATCCTCGAATATTCGGGTTTCATCTGGAGTGGAAACTTTAGATGAGATGTGTGGTGGTGGCTACTTTAAGGATTCTATTATTCTCATTACTGGAGCCACTGGTACGGGCAAGACCCTGATGGTGAGTAAGTTTTTGCAAAATGGCTGCCAAAATGGCGAACGGGCATTAATGTTCGCCTACGAAGAGTCTCGGGCGCAGTTATCACGGAATGCTTCATCATGGGGTACAGACTTTGAAAAACTGGAGAGTATGGGCTTACTCAAGATTATTTGTGCCTACCCTGAATCTACGGGATTAGAAGATCATTTACAAATGATTAAATCTGAAATTGATACCTTTAAACCTTCTAGAATTGCGATCGATTCCCTTTCCGCATTGGCAAGGGGAGTTAGTAATAATAATTTTCGCCAATTTGTGATTGGGCTGACTGGATTTGTCAAGCAAGAGGAAATTACAGGTTTATTTACAAATACTACCGATCAATTTATGGGTTCCCATTCCATTACTGAATCTCATATTTCCACGATTACGGATACGATTATTCTCTTGCAATATGTGGAGATTAGAGGAGAGATGGCACGGGCTGTAAATGTATTCAAGATGAGGGGGTCGAGGCATGATAACAAAATTAGAGAATACAAAATTACCGATCAAGGTGCCCAAATTCAAGATTCCTTTAAGGGATATGAACGCATTCTCAGTGGTTCTCCTTCTCGCAGTTCGATTGATGAGAAAAGTGAACTTTCACGCATTATAAGAGGGGTACAGCCTGAATAATATTGAGTTTTTGAGGTGATTTTTTCTGTTTTCTTGCTCTCAAAGCACATAGTTTGCTTTATTTACATATCAAATCATACATATAATTTATATTAGTAAGTCTGTAAATTCAAGTCGTGTGTATCTCTAATCACAATAAAAATCAGAATATATAGATTTGTAAAACCCCAGAATTATTATGCTTTCTATGTTTCATTATTGTGTAAAATTGTCAACTCTCATATTGAGTACTGTTCTGAGATATTAGTTTTTCCAATCATTGCCCCCTCAGTTACAAAACTCGTGTTAGGGTTATTTTGGTTAAGAGTTACGAACTTGACTGTAGTAAGTAGAAGTAAGTTCCTCAGAGTCTTCTACAGTAAATCAACATCTCACATGCTTAATTTATGATTGAAAAAACATGGAGATGCCTTTTATTGGCTCTCATCTCAATATCTCCTTTGCCTTTAGCTGTACTGCCTTTCAATGCTCCAGCTTCAGCAGATCTGATTCCACATTCTAAAGAACCTTCCGATTCCCTTATCTCTTCCACTCTTAAAATCGGAGAAACTCGTTCCCAGTCTCTTGCTCGCCCTCAAAGTGATGTGATCGCTAAAATCTATTCTCATAAGATTAATGGTAAATCAGCAGCTACAGTCTATGTTCGCAATCTTCCTGTATTAACCTTTTTAAGTCGTGATCAGACAACTCAGAAGGCTAATTCAGGGTCAAAGATTTCTTCTAAGCTACCTTCACCTGATAAATCTCAATCGGAATCCTACATTCCTTTGGATCCATTAGAGCGTGCAACTACCACAGCAGCATTTATCAATCAGTTACCCCGCAACGGTTTTGATGAGAATAGTATAGTTCCAGTTTGGCAGTCTGGTTTCTATGCTCTTAGATTTGGAAGTGAACTTAACATAAGGCTTGATAATAACCTTATGGTTCTTGATTCTACAAAAAACAAAGCTAAAGACGCCCTTGCTACTGCTAATTTACTAAGGCGTTTGGTTGGGAATGCTAAGCCTCTAACGACTATTGCTGGTGCTCCCGCCGATAAAGTAGCTAGAATCCCCCCTTCCTATAGATTGCCAGTAGCCGTCGCTAGCCAAGTCGTATCAGGAATGGCCTCTTGGTATGGACCTGGGTTTCACGGTGGTTATACTGCCAATGGGGAAAGATTTAACCAATATACTATGACTGCAGCTCATCCCAGCCTGCCCTTTGGCACTCCTGTGCGGGTGACGAATACCCATAACGGCAGATCAGTAGTTGTCCGAATTAATGATCGAGGCCCATTTTCGGGTGGTCGTGTGATTGATTTGTCTAAGGGTGCAGCTCAAGTGATTGGTTTAGTTTCTTCGGGTGTAGCTCCAGTCAGACTTGAGATTATGCGCAGAAGATAGGCTGAAATTGCTTCAATATTTTTTGATAAGCTCCAATGACTGTAGTTTGTTCAACGATCGCAACTTTAAAAGTTGATCTTAGTAAGATTACAGCTTCAGTGGGATTTGTCCCAACCATGGGCGCTCTCCATCAAGGGCATCTGAGTCTAATTGATCGAGCTAGGCAGGAAAATGGCTGTGTTGTGGTCAGTATTTTTGTCAATCCCTTGCAATTTGGGGTGGGTGAAGATTACCTAAAGTATCCTCGTGATTTGGAGAGCGATCGCCAAGTTTGCCAAGATGCTGGAGTTGATATCATTTTTGCCCCACCCCCTGAAGAGATTTATGGTCAAAAACCTATTACCCAAGTAATCCCTCCCCCTTCAATGACTTCGGGCTTATGTGGGCGATCGCGGGTTGGACATTTTACAGGCGTGGCTACGGTAGTTGCCAAGCTTTTAAATATTGTGCAGCCCCATAGGGTATATCTTGGGGAAAAAGATGGGCAGCAGTTAGCTATAATCCGCCATTTAGTTAGGGATTTAAATTTTGTGACAGAAGTTGTAGGTTGTCCAACTCAGCGATCGCACGATCAATTAGCCCGTGGATTAGCTCTCAGCTCTCGAAATCAGTATCTAAATTCTGAGCAGTTAATCATTGCCTCAAGTCTATATCAGTCTCTAAAGCTGGCAGAAGCAGCATTCCAAGCAGGAGAAAAAGATTCTCATGTTTTAATTTCCCTAGTAAAGTCCTCTCTATCGCCCCAAATAGACTTAGAGTATGTAGAGTTAGTTGACGGGGAAACTTTACAGCCTGTAACTTGGGTTGAGACTAATTCAATGCTGGCGATCGCTGGTCGAGTTGGGAATACACGTTTAATTGATAATATAGTTTTGCAAATCGAAGGTTAAATTTTGAGTAGTCTTTACTTAAGCCTTAAAATTATGAGAAATATTAAGTATGAAAAATATTAAGAAATACAGTGCGTAAGCCCATTATTGCCATTGATGGCCCTGCTGGGGCGGGAAAATCGACGATCGCCCGTTTGCTAGCCCAAGACCTAAATTTAATTTATTTAGATACAGGAGCCATGTATAGAGCCACAACTTGGTCAGTCTTGCAAGCAAAATTAGCTTTTGAGGATGAGTCAGCGATCGCCCAGCTTGTGAAAATCAATAAAATCGAACTTTTACCTTCTACAACCCAAGGTTTTACTACTCAAGTCAAGCTTAATGGGATTGATATTTCCCGTGAAATTCGGGGTGGTGATGTGACTAAAAATGTATCGGCGATCGCCGCCCAAGCCGAAGTTAGATTAGCTTTAGTTGCCCAACAGCAAGAACTTGGTAAACTTGGGGGCATAGTGATGGAGGGCAGAGATATTGGCACAACTGTTTTTCCTGATGCCGAACTTAAAATCTTTTTAACCGCTTCAGTCCAAGAAAGAGCAATCCGCCGTCAGTTAGATTTACAAGCTCAAGGCACAATTATCCATGATTTATCGACTATAGAGGTAGAAATTGCTGCCCGCGATCAAGATGATAGTAGTCGAGAAATTTCTCCTTTGCGTCAGGCTGAAAATGCGATCATACTAAACACGGATGGGTTAACTATTGAGATGGTGGTTCAGAAAATTACAGAATTGTATAGGGGTATAGACTATGACTAATTTTTCCAAAAAGCTATTGGGGCTATCCCTTGGTATTTCTACTTTATTAGGGGCTTCTACGGTATTTGCCCAACCCGTTAATACAGCTTTGACCATTCGTGCTGACACCCAAGAGGCGGATTCTCTGAACGGTATTATCACCGCTAGGGGCAATGTAAAAATGAATTACCCTGCCCGTCAAATTGATGCCACCTCGGCTCTAGCTCAATATTTTTCCAAAGAGCGCCGCATAGTCCTATCTGGAGATGTGGTAGTCACTCAGCAGGGAAATGTTATTAAGGCTCAAACCATTACCTATTTGATTGATCAAGCTAAATTTGAAGCTAGCCCTGAAACCAATAAGCAGGTGGAATCAGTTTATATAGTCCCTGATCAAAGTTTGCCCCAAAGTTCGGCAACTACGCCTGTTAATGAAATTAAGCCAGCTTTTAAAAATCGCATCAGCCCCATTACCGCCCCAACCCCTGCAATTCCCCCAAATACATCTCCTCCAGTCCCCAAGTCAGAAAAGTTTTAATCTATCTCCCTAATTTAACTGTAAGTTATTTCCTAGTAATTGAGCCATTTATTAAACCCTATGGATGCAAATCAAATACTTCAAACTATTGCTGATTTTCTCACCCAAGTTGGATTAAAAATCTTAGCGGCGATTATTCTCTGGTTTGTAGGTCGCAAGCTAATCAGTGTAGCTGTAAAAATTACTGCTACGGCCCTAGGTAAAAGTCGAACCGAACCAACCATCATTAACTATTTGGGATCAACAATTTATGTTGTTCTTAATGTCATTCTCATTGTTGCTCTACTCGGATATTTTGGAGTGCAAACTACATCCTTTGCGGCTTTATTGGCAGCTGCGGGTGTGGCGATCGGGGCGGCATGGAGTGGACTTTTAGCTAATTTTGCGGCGGGGGCTTTTTTAGTTGTGTTTCGTCCCTTTAAGGTGGGAGATTATATATCCGTGGCGGGTTTATCAGGCACAGTTAAGGAAATTGGCATATTTTTTACAATTATGGATACTCCCGATCATGTCCAAACCATCATTGGGAATAACAAAATTTTGTCTGATAATATTCAAAACTTCACAGCTAACGCCTATCGTCGTGTGGATTTAACCGTAACAATTAATCATAGTGTCGATCCTAGTCAAGCTATCCAAATTTTGCGTGAAGGGCTAGATCAGATAAATAATGTATTACCCAACCCTGAGCCTGAAGTGGAGATTTTGCAGTTTAGTCTGGCAGGAACTATTTTAGTTGTGCGCCCTTACTGTAAGCCAATCCATTATTGGCAAGTATATTTTGATGCCAATCGGATGATTCGGGATTTATTTGTTGATGCTGGGTTCCCCGTTCCAGAGCAGCAGTTTACCGTAGATAAATTATTGCCTCAGGTAGTTGAATAGTTTTTTGCCAAGAGAATTAATAGAGAATTAACCATGATTTTAATCAAATATCTAGCTTTTATCGGTGGCTTTGGCTTATGTTTAGCAATCCCAGTCTTGGCTCAACCGAGTAAGTTAGCTCCAACTCCATCGATAAAGACCGAAGAGTGTGATATTTTGATTGCGGGTGGTGGATTAGCTGGTTCAGCCGCAGCCTACGAGAGTTTATTAGCAGGTAAAACCGTATGCGTAACTGAAATTACCGATTGGATTGGAGGACAAATTTCTTCCCAAGGAACATCAGCCTTGGATGAGCGCAAAACCCAGCGATCGCTTTTATTTTTTAATCGAGGCTATTTAGAGCTACGGGAAAAACTTCAGAAACGCTATGGGCTGTTAAATCCAGGGGGTTGCTGGGTAAGTTCTTCTTGTTTTATGCCCAAAGATGGTCATGAGTTGCTATTTTCCATGCTTCAAGATGCCGCCAAAACTGGGAAAGGGACTTTGAAATGGTATCCCAATACTGTGATTAAAGATTTGGATATCAAAAATGGGATTATCAATAATGCGATCGCTATCACCCACAAACCCGCTCCCAATGCTCCTGCACTAAATACCCTCCCACTGTCTCAAACTATATTAGATTCATACAGCTATCAGGATTCCAAGTTATTTACCAAATCCGTAACTAAGTTTATTCCTACCCAGAGACCTTCAAAAAATAATGCCCCACTCTGGTATGTAATTGATGCCACCGAAACTGGAGAATTAATTGGTTTAGCCGATGTTCCCTACCGCTTAGGTATCGACCCACTTTCTTATTTAGAACCATCTTCTTCTAGCCTAAAGCAAGATCCTTACTGTCCTCAGGGATTTACCTATACTTTTGCAATGCAGGCAACCGCAGAAACCCAAACCTATGACATTCCCAGTTACTATAGTCGCTATGCCCCCTATTACAGCTATGAGTTGCCGAATTTAGCTAGTTTTCCCTTTGTATTTACCTATCGCCGCATTTTTACGCCTAATCCTGCCAAATTTGATGATGTGGATATTAGTTTTTACAAAAAAGATGAAGCGGTGGTAGTTGGAGATATTTCCATGCAGAACTGGACTTGGGGTAATGACTATCGCCCTGGAACTGCAAGCGATAACTTAATCTATAGTCGTGAACAGCTTAAAACTTCTGGACAATTAACCAAAGGTGGTTGGATGGGTGGACTGAGGGCAAGCACTTTAGAACAGGCAGAATTGTTATCAAAGGGTTATTTTTACTGGCTGGTGGCGGGAACTACGGATTCTCAACTTAAAAATATTCCAAAGCTACCAAACCCTAAGCATATTTTTCTGTCAGGCTTAGATTCCCCTATGGGTACAGGGCATGGCTTATCCAAGTATCCCTATATGCGGGAAGGGCGGAGGATTATCGGCAGACCGAGTTGGGGTTATCCCACGGGTTTTACGATCAACGAAATTGATATTTCTCGCCGTAATTATAATGATGAATATTATAAAAAGCTTTTGCCTCCCGATATGTATGCCAATTTAAGGGTTGCCTTGGCTGGGTTAGAGAGTGCCGCAGCGATCGCAGGATCGACTCCCAGTAGTGAAATTCCCATTAGAAGTCGTTCTACGATCTATCCAGATAATGTTGGGATTGGACACTATGCCATTGATTTTCATCCCTGTATGAATCTTAGCCCTGTGGAAACTATAGGGAATACGGAAAGGGCAGGGGAACGCCGTGGACAGGGACAGGCTTATCCTTTTCAAATTCCGCTTAGGGCTTTAATTCCTCAAAAAATTGATAATCTCTTAATTGCGGGGAAAAGTATCGCCACTAGTCACATAGCTGCTGCCGCCTATCGGGTGCATTCCTTTGAGTGGTCATCGGGAGTTGCCGCAGGGATTACAGCTAGTTTTGCCCTAGAGCAGGGAATCGCCCCGTTTCAACTAGTTGATGATTTACCTCGTTTTGAGCCTAAACTAGCGGAACTACAGCAACGTATAGAAAATTCAGGGAATCCGATCGCTTTTCCTGATACATCGATTTTTAATCAAGATTGGAGTAAGTGGGAATAGATGGCTAAGTTAAGGAATTGGGCATTATCGGCTTTATTAGTAGGTTTGGTGATCTTACCTCTAGGAATTGAAACAGAAGCTAAGTCTTTAGTCAGAATTTCACAATTGGAGGCAACTGGGCTAGTTGATGATTTAATTGAAAGCGATCGCCCCGCCCTATTAGCAGCCATTGATTATAGTTTGAAATATATTCGCACTCCGACCGCAGTAAAGCGTTATCCCGTTGATGGTATTTCGCGACTCCGAATGGAAAAAAGCCTTGTGAGATTTCGCTACCTAGTTCAAACTGCACCCACAGCCCTAGATTTAGATAATGCGGTCAGGAAAGAATTTAGCTTTTACAAATCCATCGGACTCGATCGTAAAGGTACAGTGCAGTTTACTGGCTATTACGAAGCCGTTTATCCCGCCAGCAGAACTAAAACCGAAGTCTATCAATATCCCATCTACAAATTACCTCCCAATTTTAGATCATGGACTAGTCCCCACCCTACTAGGGCAGACTTAGAGAATGGCGATCTCCTTCAAGGTCTAGAACTGGCTTGGTTAAGCGATCGGTTTCAGGCTTTTTTACTTCATGTTCAGGGATCGGCAAGATTGCAACTGACTGATGGCACTACTTTAACTGTGGGCTATGCTGGCAAAAATGATCAACCCTATATTTCCGTTGGAGCCGAGATCGTTAAAGATGGCAAAATGAAACTAGAAGAAGTAACTTTACCTAGATTAATTAGCTACTTCCAAGCCAATCCCCAAGACTTAAATCAATATTTACAACGCAATCCCAGTTTTGTATTTTTTCGTGAAACCTTTATGCGTCCTGCTACAGGTAATATTGGTGTCCCAGTTACAGCCGAGCGATCGATCGCCACCGATAAATCTCTAATGCCCCCGGGAGCGATCGCCCTCATAAATACGACAATTCCCATAGTTGAAGATGGGCAGCTAGTGCCTCGGCAGATTCGGCGGTTTGTTTTAGATCAAGATACTGGTGGAGCCATTAAGGGCGCAGGTCGAGTCGATATTTTTATGGGCACAGGACAAATTGCTAAAGATCGGGCTGGATTAATAAATAATGATGGAGAACTATACTATTTGGTTTTGAAGTAAGTCACCATCTTTCACTAGGGGTTTAAAAAGGATTTAAGAATATGCCCAAAATTATTTGTGTTCATTCCTATCGTGGTGGCACTGGAAAATCTAATTTAACCGCAAATATTGCCACGGCCTTGGCTATGGAAGGGCATCGGGTGGGTGTTGTCGATACCGATATTCAGTCTCCTGGAGTTCATTTTATCTTCGGGCTGGAAGAAGATGATATGGACAAAACCCTAAACAATTTTCTGTGGGGACAATGTAAGCCCGAAGAAATTGCCTACGATGTTTCCGATCAGAAAGTAATTGATGTAGGTGGAAGTAAAGGTGTATTTTACTTGAAATTTCCCGATCATCCTTTTAGTGATGAAATCCATCGCATTGTCAAACAAATTGAGTAGGATTAATCATGATAGGGATCACCTAATTGCTGAATCAGATGAATTATATTTGCGGCGAACATTTTCAAAAGAGATTTCAAAAGAGATGTTTGTAATTGTTGATATTTCAATTGATCGCTGGCAAAACTAATAGGTTTTAGGTACTCTCTTTAGCCTGATAAAAATTGTGATAAGCATAGGTGGCAGCCAAGTACATAACCCCAATCAAACCACCGCCGAAAATTAGTCCCTTGGATATGGGTGAGTAAAAACTATATAGCGGATGATTTTCAAATAATTTGTGCAAACCAGCATGAATAATCAAAAATATACTAAAGGCAATTCTTGACCATTCTTTAACAATAGATTTCTCATTAAACGTAAGTCCCAGAATAATTGCAAATAGAGGAACATGGGCAATCACAAAAACGTCTCGACTAATCTGCTCTGGTAGGTTATTTAGAATATAAAGCAAATGCCACTCTGACTGGCTTACAGCATCTAGTTCATGGGTAGAGAGCGTTGCTAATCCTAGATTAAAAAGTAAATTCTTCATGGATTTAGGTTCAAAATATAGTCACAAAAAAGGAATATAGTCACAAAAAAGGAGGCTCCGTAGAGACTCCAATCTTAAGAGAGAGATTAAAAGATGAGAAATTAACCGTTGATAGCAGGTGCAGTTAGAGCTACAGGAGCTACTTCAACCG
>VYKS01000295.1_pt1 | contig 26974 bp, 19 predicted proteins | sample 5114511 | NCBI WGS metagenome assembly VYKS01 (sample SAMN12291795, study PRJNA351875) | freshwater metagenome | isolation source: freshwater lake | place: USA: Michigan, Gull Lake | collected 2011-07-05 | reverse complement strand
GTTCTTAAAACCTGTTGTAACACCTGAGCATTAACTGATTTAAGTTCTGGGATAGTTTCTTTAGCAATGGTTAATCGCTTTGCTTGAAGGTGGTAACTAGGATAAGGCTCATCACTAATCGTCCAGTTTTGATGGCAAAAAAAAATTAATGCTTTACAAAACTTATATTAAATCTCGTGGGAAATTGTAAAGAAAGGACTCATTTTCTGTTGTTATAGATAAATTACCTTTCATACAATCCTTAGTATGATGGGCAAATAATTAATCTAGTTATAGCCAGTTTTTATATACATATACTTAAGTAAGGTAAATCAATGAGTGTTAAAGCATCCAGTGGAGCCGTAAATGCCCGCCCCAAGTTATACCAAACAGCACTTACCTCCACGATTTCTCAGGTAGAACAGCAAGATCGGTTTCCGGGCAAAACGGAGCTTGATGACTTGACTACCTACTTTCAGTCGGGGCTAAAGCGGATTGAAATTGCGGCAATCCTAACTGAAAAATCTGAAGATATTGTCTCCCGTGCTGCTAGTCGGATTTTTACTGGTGGTTCCCCCATGGCATTTTATGAAAAGCCTAAAACTGCGGAAATCAAAATGGGGATGGATGGTCGGGCGATCGATACATCTAGGGGGATGGAATTAGGTACAGTTACCTACGCTGAAGCCACCAGTAGTTTCTTTGATTCCATCAAAACCTTCTTTAGTGCGGGTGGTGGTGGACAGGTACCTGTAAGTTTCCGCCCCATTAATATTGCCCGCTACGGTGAAGAACGCATGAAAAAGTCCCTACGGGATTTAAGCTGGTTCCTGCGTTATACCACCTATGCGATTGTGGCAGGCGATCCCAATATTTTGGCAATGAATACTAGAGGTTTGCGGGAAATTATTGAAGCAGCTTGTTCCACTGATGCCACGATTGTTGCTCTCCAAGAAATGAAGGCGGCGGCTATTAGTTATTTACGCAATGATAAAGAAGCTGTAGATATTGTTTCTACTTACATGGATGTAGCGATCGCCGAGTTCAAAGCTCCAACTCCATCTAATAAAGCTCGTCAGCGTAATTCCTCAGATTTACAAGGTTTATCCCTACCCCAAAGCTATTTTAACAGTGCCGAACGCCGTCAAAAGTTTGTGATGAAGCCTGGTTTATCTAGTACCGAAAAAAATGATGTGGTCAAGGCTGCCTATCGTCAAATTTTTGAGCGGGATATTACTCGTGCCTATAGCCTAAGCATCTCTGATTTGGAATCTAAGGTCAAAAATAATGAAATTTCCGTCAGAGAATTTGTGCGCCGTGTGGGTAAATCTACCCTCTATCGCGATCAGTTTTTTAGTCTTTACATTAACTCCCGTGCCTTAGAACTAGCCTTTAAGCATTTCCTAGGTCGTGCTCCCGAAAGTCGTGAAGAAGTTCAAAAATATTTTGCGATCGTCTCTAATGGAGGTTTAGCAGCTTTAATTGATGCCTTGGTTAACTCCACCGAGTACAGCGATTATTTTGGAGAAGAAACCGTTCCTTACCAAAGAGGTCTAGGACAGGAAGCTCAACCTGCCCGTAACTGGGGAGCGCAGTTCAATTTATTTAACTATGCTGCACCATTCCGTAAGATTCCCCAATTTATTACCTTATTTGCTGCCTATAAGCAACCTCTGCCCGACCAGCACGTATATGGTTCAGGCAACGATCCCCTTGAAATTCAATTTGGAGCGATTTTCCCCAAGGAAACTAAAGCACCTAGTGCCACTCCAGCTCCGTTTAGTAAAGATACTCGTCGGATTTTAATCCGTTCTGGCGCAGGTATTACCAATCAACTCAGCAACCCTCAAGCCAGAGGTGAAGCTCCTGGAACTCTAGGGCCGAAGGTGTTCAAATTAGATCAACTTCCTGCTTTTAAGGGCAAAAAATATAATAAAAATGTAAGTGTTAAATATGCTGAAAGCTCTACCCAAGCTCTGATTCGGGCGATTTACTTCCAAGTAATTGGGCGCGATGTCTATGAAGGACAGAGATTAAAGGTATCGGAAATCAAGTTGGAAAATGGCGAAATTTCTGTTAAAGAGTTCGTCAGATTACTTGCTAAATCTAATCTCTTCCGCGATCTTTACTGGACTAAGCTTTATGTTACGAAGGCGATCGAATATATTCACCGTCGCTTACTAGGTCGTCCTACCTACGGTCGGGCTGAGATGAATAAGTATTTTGATCTTTGCTCTAAAAAAGGTTTCTACTCCCTTATCGATGCCATGCTAGACACCAAGGAATACGAAGAAGCCTTTGGTGAAGATACAGTCCCCTACGAGCGTTATCTCACTCCTGCGGGTGTCTCGATGCGTCAAAATCGTCTAGGAGCGATCGCCGAGGATCGGGGTACTAAGGTTGAAAAAACTGAAACTCCTCGCTTTGTGATTCTAGGTGAAGTTACTGAAGAGCGTTCTGCTGTTTCCATCCGTGATCGCATTGCCCAAGGTGTAAGCAAGAAACGAGAACAAACCAAGGTATTTAAGCTGGAAAATTTGGTTCCCACCGCAGTTAACACCCTAATTGGAGCGGCTTATCGTCAGGTATTTGAACGGGATATTTCCCCATACATAGTTAATTCTCAATTCTCCCGCTATGAAAGTGGACTCAAAAACGGTGAAATCTCGGTTAAGGAATTCATCGAGGAGCTCGGGACTTCGGAGCTATATATTAAAGAGTTCTATACTCCTTATCCCAATACCAAAGTTATTGAACTTGGTACCAAGCATTTCCTAGGACGTGCGCCCTTAGATCAAGCTGAGATTCGCAAGTACAACCTCATTCTTGCCAACAAAGGCATCAAGGCATTCGTGGCGGCAATGGTAAGTAGCCAAGAATATCTCGAAACCTTTGGCGAAGATGTAGTCCCCTATAATCGCTTTGCCACCTTCCCTGCTGCTAACTTCCCCAATACTCAAACTTTATACAACCGTCTAACTAAACAAGATAGTTCCATTGTTGTGCCTAGCTTTGAGCCAGTGAAGCCCAGTATGGATGCCATGCAAATGCCTTTGCTAGCCAACGCCATAGTCAGCATGAAAGCTGCCGAACGTTTACCTGATTTAACCAAGCCTCGCTTTATTGAACTTGGGCGATCGTTTGCTAATGGTAATGGTCAATCAGTAGAAATTGGGGTAGGTACCAGTCGTCGCAAACCTGCTCGTGTCTTCCGTCATACCAAAGGCACTAACTCTCCTGAAACCAAGCAGGTGATCAATGCTATTTACACTCAGGTGATGGATGTATTTAGTGGGCAACCTACGGATCTCTTCCGTGTTAGCACTCTAGAGAGTAAATTGCAAAATGGTGAAATCTCAGTGCGGGAATTTGTTAGAGATCTAGCTTGTTCTGAACAGTACCGCAAGCGTTTCTATACTCCCTATCCCAATACCAAGGTTTTAGAGTTGCTATTTAAGCATATTCTGGGTCGGGCTCCTGCTACCCAAGCCGAAGTGCGTCAATACAACAAACTTTTAGCAGATAAAGGTTTAAAAGCGGCGGTACAGGTGATGATCGATTCTGAGGAATACGCTAGCTTGTTTGGTGAAGATGTAGTCCCTTACAAACGCTTCCCAAATCTTCCAGCAGGCAACTATCTGGGTAGTATCAAGGTTGATAATGATTTAATTAAGCAGTCTTGGTCTGATTTATCCCCTAGTTATGTGGGTGGTCGCTCTCCAGTAAAACGCTAGATATTTAATAGGTAAGAATGGGGGGCTGAGTGAAAACTTATGCCCCTTTTTTTGTTTAACCATCGACTGCGAATGGCTGATGGTCGCATCAAGTAGGGCTTGCTGAAAAAGACTACAGAGCCAAAATAGATGCCACAGTGGCACCGTAGTGCAAGGTTTTTGAGCCTTTATATGCAATAACCTTGCACCTGTTTGGCAAAATAAGAGCCGAAATCCTCTTCAGACTTAGGTTTCGCTTTATTCAGGAAGCCCCAAGTATGTCCAAGAATATGGCAACGCTTCATACAGCGAAGCCCCCAAGTTTTGGGGAACAAGACTTTTTCAGTTGAACTCTTTGCAAAGTCCCATAACATTGCAGGATTTAGAGGGCTGCGGACTTGATAATTTGCGAGAATCAGGACTTCTTAAAAAAACCTTGAATTTTTTGCTTTACCTGATCGCCAAAACTAGGCTGAGGCGTAAGGGCTATGGTAATCTCCTCATCCCCAAACTCCTTCAAACGATAGCCATACTCAAGCTCATTTTCAAACTTACGCAACTTCGGATAAAGGCGAAATACTCCTTGAAGTAGTTCTTTTTCCTGTTGAAAAATTGCTCGACTAATCTGATTACTGCGCTCAACCGCCATGGAACCTGCTGGTACCCACTCTTTCCCTTTAATCCGCACAAATACATTAAACTCAGGTAGCCCCTTACCTTTCATTTCATCATACTTTCCAGATGCAGCTTGATGCTTATTTGGAGCTTTTTGTTTGGGCTTGGGTTCCCCTGCGAATCCTACTGCTTTTATTTTTGCCATTGATTTTTTATGTAAAAGATTATTTATATTAAGTAATATTAACTTAAATCCCTATTGCCTTTGTAGGTAATAATTAGGGGGCAATAAAATCTTAAAGAGCATGACTAAAACTGCTTTTGTCACAGGTGGTACAGGGTTTGTAGGAGCCAATTTAATTCGGAGCCTGATAAAGCAAAACTATAAAGTAAAAGCTTTAATGCGATCGCAAAGTCCCAAATCAAACCTAGAAAATTTAGATATCGAAATTATTACAAGCGATCTCAACGATCCTCAACTCTGGACACACCTACAAAATTGTGATGTTCTGTTTCATGTTGCTGCTCACTATTCCTTGTGGCAAAAGGATAAGGATTTGCTCTATCAAAATAATGTCCTAGGCACCCGCAATATTCTCGAAGCCGCCCGTAAAGCTGAAGTTCCCCGCACCGTCTATACCAGTTCTGTCGCTGCGATCGGGGTCAAACCCAATGGTGAACCTGCAGATGAAACCTATCAAAGCCCGATGGCAAAATTAGTTGGTGATTACAAAAAATCTAAATACTTAGCGGAACAAGAAGCCCACAAAGCAGTACAAGCAGGGCAAGATATTGTCATTGTCAATCCTAGTACCCCTATTGGCGCATGGGATATTAAGCCCACCCCCACAGGCGATATTATTTTACGGTTTCTACGGCGGCAAATGCCTGCTTATTTAGATACTGGACTAAATTTTGTCGATGTTAAAGATGTGGCACTGGGACATATTCTTGCCTATCAAAAAGGCGTTACAGGCGATCGCTATATTCTCGGCAATCAAAACCTCACCCTTAAAAATATTCTTGATCAACTAGCCCAGATTACTCGAATGCCAGCCCCTAAGTTTCAAGTTCCCTACTGGCTTCCCTATACTGTGGCAGTGATTGACGAAAAAGTTCTACCCATATTTGGCAGATCTCCCTCCATACCTATTGATGGAGTCAAAATGTCTAAGCAAGTCATGTACTATAATCCCGCTAAAGCTGTTAAAGAATTAGGCTTACCCCAGACTGAAATAGCGATCGCTTTGACAGATGCAGTAAACTGGTTTAAAACTAATGGCTACATCAACGACTAATATATCCTTACTAAATCTAAACCCTCTAAATTAAACAAGTGTGAGCAGTTATGGGAATTGAACTAAAACAAGCTTTTGAAATTGGTAAATACCTAATTAGGCAAAAATTAAAAGGTAATAAACGATTTCCCCTAGTTTTAATGCTAGAACCTCTATTCCGTTGCAATCTCGCCTGTAGTGGTTGTGGCAAGATTCAACATCCTGTCGAAATTCTCAAACAGAACCTGACTCCTGAGCAATGCTTCAAAGCCGCCGAAGAATGTGGCGCCCCCGTAGTCTCAATCCCTGGAGGCGAGCCTCTATTACATCCGCAAATTGATGAAATTGTTAAAGGCTTAATTAAACGCCGCAAGTTTATCTACCTCTGCACCAATGGCATCTTGTTAGAAAAAAGCCTCGATAAGTTTACCCCTTCACCCTACCTCACTTTCATGATTCACTTAGATGGAATGCGGGAATGGCATGATAAATGTGTCGATCGCAAAGGTGTATTTGATACAGCAATTAAAGCCATTAAAGCTGCTAAGGCAAAAGGTTTTAGAGTTAATACCAATAGCACAATCTTTCAAGGTGCAGATCCCCAAGAGATGCAACAATTCTTTGATTATCTCACCGAGCTAGGTGTGGATGGAATGCAAATTTCCCCTGGTTATAGCTACGACTGGGCACCAGATCAGGATCACTTCCTGCAACGCGAACAAACTCGTGCCTTGTTCCGTGAAATCCTAGCTCCATTCAAAGCTGGTAAGAAAAAATGGAACTTCTATCACAATCCTTTGTTCCTAGACTTCCTAACTGGAGAAAAAGACTATGAATGCACACCTTGGGGTAGCCCTAGTTATAGCGTTCTCGGTTGGCAAAAACCCTGTTATCTTTTAAATGAAGGCTACTACACCACATTTAAAGAACTTTTAGACGATACCGACTGGAGCCAATACGGACGGGCAAGCGGCAATGAAAAATGTGCAGATTGCATGGTGCATTGTGGTTATGAACCTACTGCGGCGATGGATGCCCTAGAGCCAGCTAATATGGGCAGAGCGTTTAGTAGCTTGTTTTAGTTAGGTAAAGCACACTCAGCAAATGAATTATTAGGGGCGATTAAAGCCCCTTTTTATTATTTATCAAGTGGAAAAGAATAAAAATCTAGCGTTGCATATTCATCAGTTCTTGGGGAGATGCCAATAGATCGACAGCCAAGTACTTGATTTCGCCTTGAGGATTAAGGGCAAAACGCCAAGCAATATTCATCCCTACATTTACGCCAAACCAAGGAGTTTGAACTTTTCCAGTGACCTTAACTTGCTTAGAACCATCAGCCAAAGTTTCCGAAATCCCCTGTTGAGGCAGCATCTTTAAACCCTGACACTCTTCATTCATATAGGCAATAATTGCATCACGACCCACAATTGGCTTTTGGAAAGGAGGTTGCAGAGCAGGAGATTCGGTTGCAAACAGAGAAACAGCAGCCTTAAAATCAAAGGCATTCATGTTTTCAATGTAGCTAAGAACCGCATATTCAGAAATACCTGCAATCTCAGATTTAGTTCTGAGAGCAAAGGCGACAGGTTTAGCGGCAGGCTCTTCAGGTTTTTTGTAATCATTTAATGCAGGATCAAAGCCCATATTGAGTACAGTATTGCGTAATACAGTAATTTGTTGCCCAGCATCCAAACCTTTAATAGTCTCAAGGACAGAACTTGCCTCTTTAGTCATTTCATAGCCAGCAGGAATACGCGCAACTAGCCCCTTTTGCATCATTTCGCCCAGCTCGTACCAAAATCCTAGCTTTGTATTGACGCTAAATGAACCGTAGGAACGACTAATGGGAGTATCAGCTCGAGCAGCTAGATCGGTCATGACTTGGGTTTGCGCTGCAGGAGACATTTGCTTAATTTGCTCTAAAATACCTTGAGCCAAGATTAGTCGGGCTGCACCTGGAGCGGCTGGGGTAATAGAGCGACCCATTTCGGTATAAGCAAACCATAAAAGAGCAAGCTGGTCATCAACACTCAATTTATCAAAGGATGCGATCGTTGAAGGCACAGCACTAGCAATTTGGGTGCTAGGAAACATATTTTGAATAGATTCTAAACTGGAAACCATATTGAATACCTTTTTAATTTAATTATTAAGATGCATTAATAAAATATTACAAATCTTTACATTGATTAATCTATAAATGCAGTGTCTCTAATCGTACCCTTTAGAGCAGCACATTTTTATCTGACATACTTAAGGCTTTCCGTATTTTTGAAGAAGAAGTCGGTGAACAAACTAATAACTGTACGATTACGGATTTTGATGTTAGCAGATAGAGACATTCCTGATTGGAGTCGAATCTCTCGCCCATTCACATTTAGCGACTGCTTCTCGATCGCAATTTTAGCAGGGAAGCGATAGGTAGGATTTGCTTGATCGGGAGGCAGGGCATCAGAACCAATCCAAACTAGCTTACCTTTAACATCCCCAAACTCACTAAAAGGGAATGAATCCAATCGCACATCTACAGGCATATTCTCCTTCACAAAGCCAATATCTTGATTGGTAATATAAACTTTGGCAATTAATTTATCATCAGGAACGATTTTAAGAATGTTTTCTGAAGTGTTAGTATTTGCCACATAACCCAGCCCCGCTTTAAGTTCAAACACTGTCCCAGATGTGGGGGCACGGAGTTCTTGATATTGCAAAGCAACTTCGGCTTGGCTGATTTGCCCCGTAATTTCGGCTAGACGCTTACTATTATCAATTAGAGCTTTAGTTAATTGGCTATCAATTTCAGCGATGCGCTTGTTATTATCAGCGATTTGGCTAGTTAGCTCCTTGCGATTGGTATCAAAGGTATTAGTTAATCGAGAACGTCCCTCGGCAATGGCAGCTTTTAATCGCATTTCTTCTTGGGCTAACTGTTGAATTTCTGACTCTGTAGTTATGACTTCATCTTGCTGCTTAAGATATTGAATTTTAGAAATCCCACCTTCTTCGGCAACTTCTTTGATATCAGCTAAAATCTTGCGACTAAGGGCTAAGGACTCTTGACGAGATAGAAGTTTAGTTTGAGTTTGATTTAATTGCTGAATGGATTGATTGATTACCGCTTCTGCCGCTTTTGACTTTGAACTTAGATCGGCTTGATTGGCACTGAGGCGATCCTGCTGATCTCCTGAGAGACTGCCACCGCTTCCATTTACCTGCATTCGATAAAATTGGGCTTCAGATATAAGAGCCTCTCGGTTACGAGCGAGATCTAAAAAATCCACAGGAATTACCGCAGGGTTGGCACTAGAAATGGGAGAACCATTCAGAACATTACGATAAAACTGATTTTCAGATTGGAGATTTTGCTGTAATTTCTTTAATGAATCTAACTGGGCTTTAGTAGCGGTAGAATCTATGCGCAAAATTACCTGCCCTGCTTTGACCCGATCGCCATCTTTAACCAGAATTTCCTTAAGCACACCACTGGCAGGGGCTTTGACTTCTTTGACTGCTCCTTGGGGTTCGAGTTTGCCTTGGGCTGGCACAGATTCTTCGATGCTGGCAACCGATGCCCAGATCAGACCAAAGGTAATGGAGCCAAGTAATGTCCAAATGATTGCCTGTGTCCATTTTGGAGATTGGGTTAAAACTAAGGGTTGATTAAAGGGAACGATCGCCTCTGAATTTTTTTCAACTAAGGCATGATTATTTTGACCTTGTGCACCTTGTGTAACTAAGGCTCCATCAGCTTCTATTTTAGTGGCTTGAGGATTTAATTCTGGATCATTATGATTAGTCATATCAACTTACCTACATTTAAAAACTTAAACAAAAACTTAAACAAAAACTTAAACAAAAGCTTAAACAAAAACTCGAGAAATTAATTTAATGGATTGATAACAAAAGAATTTAGGCAAAGATTCTAATGAGTTAACAATAAAGAATTGATCGTGTCATGATTCTCCTGCGGCTTCCTGTTGACGATAAAGAGTATAGTATCGTTCCTTTAGTGCCATTAATTCATTATGGGTTCCTTGTTCTGCTACTCTGCCACTATCCATCACTAAAATCAAATCCGCATTGTGAATGGTAGCAAGGCGATGGGTGATAAAAAATACGGTTCTGCCTTGAAACTCCTCCGCTAAATTGCTACAAACTAGACGTTCAGTATTGTAATCTAAGGCACTAGTCGCCTCATCTAAAATTAATAATTGGGGTTTTTGTAAGACTGTGCGGGCGATCGCAATTCTTTGTCTTTGTCCACCAGACAGGGCTGCACCTCTTTCTCCGACTCGGGACTCATAGCCTTGGGGTAGTTGCATAATAAAGTCATGGGCGCAAGCAGCGCGGGCAGCATCAATAATTTCTTCGGGAGATGCTTCAGGATTGGTCAGGGCAATATTTTCTTGAACCGTGCCATCAAACAGCAAGGTATCTTGGAGAACCACCCCAATTTGACGGCGCAGAGAATAAAGTTCTACTTTGGAAACATCATAATCATCAATTAAAATCCGTCCCGATTCTGGCTCGTACAGGCGAGATAATAGCTTTGTTAAGGTGCTTTTTCCTGCGCCACTAGCTCCGACTACTCCCACAAATTTGCCTGCAGGTACTTCTAAACTGACATTATTTAATTGCAGACTGCCATTACTGACAAATCGGAAGTTGACATTTTCATAGCGCACATTTCCAGCGATCGCAGGCATGGGGATATTACGGCGACAAGATTCCTCTTGTTCTTGGGGGTAATTAATAATATCGCTGAGACGTTCAAGGGATAGAGCAGTTTCTTGGAAATTCTGCCATAGTTGAATTAGGCGTAGGAGAGGCGTAGTGGTGTAGCCGGCAATAATCCGAAAGGCGATTAATCCTCCAAGAGTTAGTTGGTTTCCCAGTACTAAAAATGCCCCAACCCACAACAGTAGTAGATTGGAAAATTGATTTAAAAATTGACTAGTGGAACCAGCACTAGTAGAAGTAATCACGGTTTTAAATCCTGCAGATACATAGCGCGAATAGCGGCGTTGCCATTCCCAACGGGATTTAAGTTCAATATTTTGGGCTTTTACAGTTTGAATCCCAGAGATTACTTCCACTAAATAAGACTGAGTAGAAGCATTCTGTTCCGCTTTAGTCCGAAGTTGAGTGCGAATAATTGGAGCTACAATAACTGTGAGCAATCCAAATAGAGGCACTGTCCCTAATGCCACTATCGTTAAAAGCCAACTGTACCAAATCATCACAATGATATAAATCACCGAAAAAATTGCGTCTAGAACTACAGTTAAGGCTGTCCCAGTCAGAAATTGCCTAATATTCTCTAATTCCGCAATACGGCTAGATAATTCTCCCACCGATCGCTTTTCAAAATAGCGCAAAGGTAACCTTACCAGATGATCGATGGTTTCAGAACCAAGGGTTAAGTCGATGCGATTGGTAGTATTTACAAACAAATAGGTACGCAAAGCTCCGAGAATTGCCTCAAAAACTGAAATCGTAATTAGTAAAACTCCTAGTGTGTTAAGTGTTGCAGGAGCATTCTGGATAATGACCTTATCAATAATTACTTGGGTAATTAGAGGATTAGCTAGTCCTAGGAGTTGTACAAAAAAGGAAGCTATAAACACAGTGATTAAGGTGCCTCGGAAACGCTTGAGGGATGGTAAAAACCACGATAACCCGAACTTCTCTTTTGGGGTGTCTTTATTGGGCTGAAGTAAAAGTACCTGTCCTGAGTTCCCATCGCCACCTTCCCAAATATCGGTAAACTGCGACATTTTTTTGGTGACAATTCCCTGCTCTGGAATCCCCAAAACTATTTCTCGATCGCTTACTTGATAAATAATCGCAAAGGAATCCTGCCATGATATTAAAGCTGGAGTCGGAATTTGAGCGATCGCTTTACTTGGAACCGTTAATAACTGACCCTTTAACCCCATTAATTCGGCAATAGAACCGCATAACTGCATAGAGAGTTGAGGCGATCGGACCAGATGACTAGAGATCGCACCTCTAACTACATGACGATAAAAAGGAATTTGCCAGTATCTCGCCAACATTTGGAAACAGGCTAGGGCGGCATCAACCGTAGTTTTTCCATAAAAATAGGGATAGTTTCCTTTCTTAGGCTCAGAGCGATCGCCCACCGCAGGCAATTCAGGAGCATAGGGAATATCTAAGTCCGTAAGTATAGGTTGATCTTCCACAACTTCAGCTTTTACGGCAAAGGTATCGCGCAAACCAATTAAACGGAGGAAACTATTCTGTGGGACTTCAAGGACATCACTGCCATTTACTAGCTCAATCCGACTACCAACTGGAGCCAAGGAATTTTCGCCACCACTAACTAACCATACAAAGTCGGGATCGAACTGAGTCAATGATGTTTTTCCTGCTGCCAAGGTCATAACAGTGGCATCTGGCATCGAATCACGGGCTAACTGAGCTAGATTTGCAGGAGCCTGCGCCCGTCGCTCCATCTCTACTGCCAAGAGGTCAAATACCTCAATCAGGGATGCTTTAGCGATGAAAGCTGATTTAAAAGCGGGATTGCGATCGCAAAACTGCCAAAAGTCCGAAGCCTCCAGAGCCAGAAAAGTACTTTCCACAGAGGCTATAACCGTCTCACAGGGGACATTGCGGATCAGGCTCAACCAGCCTAGGGCTGCACCAGATTTGAGGATGGTGAGAGTTGTTGGCGATGTAGATTTGGGAACTTGTCCGATCAGTCTTGCTTGCCCTTCCATCAAAAATAGAATTTGTGCGGGCATGGTTTCCCGTCGTAAAATTACCTGTCCCATCCGATAGCGTAATGGTTGTAATCTCTCACTCAACTCATTCAGAGTGGCTCGATCAATGGCTTGTAACTCTGGGATGTGATAAAGAAATTCCTTAATAGAGACGGTTTTAGCTGTCATGAAGTCGTATGTAAAACTATGAGAATCTTAAGCTTGTTTGGAGCCTTAAACTTGACAATAGTATAAATATGGCTTCAGTAAGTTAAGCTCACATTAAGAAATAACCTTTCGAGTATTATTTATAAATCAAGCTTAAATTCTCGTAAATCGTTAAGTTTTCATTTAAAGTACCATTTAAAATACTTTTAGAACTTAATTATTAACAACTAGGTTAAGTTCAAAATTTACTAAGATTAATTTAAGATTAGTTTATTGATATTGATGCAATTTGCTTCTGCAAAGCTTCTTCTAGCCACTTGTTAAAATTTTCGTCAATCAGCCTCTGTTTTATACTAGGATCAAGTTTAACAGGGATCAATTTTTCAAGTCTTAGGATCACAATCCAATCACCAATAACAGTTGGAATATGAAGCTGATTATGATCCATTGATCTTAAAATTTTACCTAAGCTTGGATCGATCGAACCAAATTCCACAGGTCCAACTAAACCTCCAGTCTGAGCTTCAGGTCCCATTGAATACTCCCTTGCCAAGTCATCAAAAGTCTGCTCTCCTTCTTTAATTCTAAAATATAACTCCTGAGCAGTACAAAAGTCTTTAGTACGAATTAGTGAATAAACGACACTTTCAAGATTTTGCTTACGCTCTAAAAAAGTAGAATTAACTTTAGATTCCCATTTATCCAGTTTAAATTTTATTAACTTTGCCGATCTTTCTGCTCTTAATTCTAATTGTCTAAGTGACATAGAATGATATTTTAGCCACTCTTCTAACTTTTCATTTTTATCAATCCCTAACTGCTGAAGTGCCTGTTGTAGTGATAACTTGCTCTCTTCTTCGGAAATTTCTATGTCAGCAGTAACTTGATCAATAATGATTTCCTTGACCAACTGAGGAATCATCCCAGAGCCAACTATTTTTTCAATTAATTTCTCGGAAGAGTAGGTTTTATTATTAATTTCAATATGATTATATTTGAGCTTTAGACTACTTTGATCGTGTTGGTGCATTAAAATCTCTTATTTTTAATAATGTATTAAATATTATATTTATATAAATTCTTTATAGTAAAGTGCTAATTATCTAAATTTACCTAAATCACAACCTAAATCACATAAGATACCTGTTATGTATTGTCATATCAATTATCTTAATTATTTGCTTCAAAATGTTAAGTCCTTATATTTTTATTAATCAAATTATAATAAATTCTTAACTTAATTACTCAAACTAAACCCTAATAATACATATACTTGTATTATTAAATTGTTAAAATTAGTGATTCTAAATATTAACTTATTTTTAAGCTTAGATTAAGACTAGATTATCTTCTGGTTCATCAACCCTATCATTGCTATTTTTTAATGAGGTTGCAGTGAAAATTTTTTAGCAAGAAAATTTATTATTGATGTGTTAAACAATACCTAGATCTGTCATTTTTATATGATAGATTCACCTATGGTTGGAATAAACCACCAACTTAAAATTGAAAATAATAATCCAAAACAGTAGTTACCTACTCAAACCTATGGCAGATTTTACCTTCGATACAAACGCTCCTTCTCAAGTCAAAGGACTTAACGGCTGGACTGTCGATCCAATCTTTACTGTTGGCGAAAAAATCGGAACCTATGTTCCTCCTGGTATTCTTGATGGTATCGGTGCTTACGAACTCAACAGCACTACTGTACGCATATATGCCAACCATGAAATAGGTACGGATACAGCAGGTGCAACAATTGGCTACAAGTACAAGCTTTCCAATGGCGCTGAACTCGGTGGTACTAGAGTTAGCTACTTTGATGTTGACAAGCGTACTTTTCAAATCGTTAATTCTGGACTTGCTTACAACAAAATAATCAACCGTGCTGGTAATGAAGTTAAGTCTTCTACCGCCTATTCTTCCACCAATGTTAACGGATTGGATGTAGCCAGTGGTGTTATTGGTGGCATGACCCGTTTTTGTTCGGCTGCTTTGTTTGAGGCCGCTCAATTTGGTAATGGTGTTGGTTTAGCCGATCGCATTTACTTCGCTGGTGAAGAAAGTGATAATGGTACTCAGTACGCGTTGGAGGTTGCGACCAATACATTGTATGCAGTGCCTTGGTTTGGACGCGCACAATGGGAAAACGTCACCGAGTTGAACACAGGTCGCACCGACAAAGTAGCGTTCATCATTGGTGACGACACCAACCAAGCTCCTTTGTACCTCTATGTAGGTAACAAGAAGGGTACTTCCTTCCTCGAACGCAATGGTTTGGCTGATGGCAAACTTTTTGTATGGGTTGCTGATGATCCTGCTAGTGCTACTGATGCGATCGAAAGAGATGCATCTACCTTCAAAGGTAATAATGCTTCTACCAACGGCAAGTTTGTAGAAATTGCTTACTACGATCCTGCGAAAGCAAACACTACTGGCTATGACTCCCAAGGCTTTGCTTCTCAAGCTAAACAATTTGAATTGGCAGATGCTGTACAAGCATTCAAATTCTCTCGCCCTGAAGATGTTGCTACTAATCCTAAAGATGGAACTCAAGTTGTTTTGGCTTCTACAGGTGTAAGCAGTTTACCTGATGTGCATGGAACAACTTACAAAATTGATGTAGATTTTGTTGATTTCACTACCAACAATTTCACTGCAAAGATTGACATTTTGGTTGATGGCAACGTAGCTGGAGCAACAGGTTTAGGCTTACGTAGCCCCGACAACCTTGATTGGGCTGACGATGGCAAGATCTACATTAATGAAGATCGTGCAAATAGTCGCGCTCTGTTTGAGGGAAGCGCAACTCCACCTCAAGAGGCTTCGATATTCAGTATCGATCCTGCGAATGCGAATCCTTCCTCGACCTTAACACGCATTGCTCAGGTCGATCGCACTGGACTTCCTGCAACTCAAACCGATGCTAGCGTTGGCGATACTGGAAACTGGGAAACTTCAGGTATCCTTGATGTCTCTACTTTGTTTGGTGCTAAGGGTGGCGAACTATTCGTGTTCGATGTTCAAGCTCACAGCCTTCGTGATGGCTCAATTGTCACTGCTACCAACATTGATGGTAATGGCGATGGCACTAAAACTAGACAAGAGAACCTTGTTGAAGGCGGTCAGCTATCATTCTTGATCGCTCCTAACGCTAATCTCATTCAAAGCACTTCCTTAGTTGGCGGTAGCACTGCAGGCAATGATGTCGTAGAAGCTAAAATCACCAAGGGTTTTGATGGGGTTAATGATATCGTCTTCACTGGTGCTGGGAAAGACACTGTTGATAGTGTAATTGGTGGCGCTCTTGCAAGTGGAAACCGTATTGACACTGGTAGCGGTGCTGACACAATCTTTGTTGCCAATAACGATCGCACATTTGGTGGATCGGGTGATGATGTGCTAGACGCAACTGATGCCACTGGCTACCGTGCTTCTGGTGGTGCTGGCAACGACACCTTCTTCCTCGGCTCCAACGGTCGTGCCTTGGGTGGTGACGGTGACGACAAATTTTTCGTGGGAACTGGCGGCGGTAACTTGCTCTCTGGTGGCGGCGGGGCAGATCAATTCTGGATCTTTGGTGGTGAAGCACCAGCTAGCCCTAATACTGTTCTTGACTTCCAAGCTGGTACTGATGTAATCGGCTTCCAAGGTGCTGGTGCAGGCGTTGGCTTTGCTCAACTGACCCGCACAGGTAACACCATTGCTCTTGGTGGAGTAACAATTGCTACATTCACTGGCATTGATACAACCACTTTGACCGCAGCTAACTTTGCGTTTATCTAAGCTAGATTCAGCTTGTCTTTGCATAGTCAAGCATTTTGAGAGCATCTCATGATTATGGCAAACCTATCCTGAGCCTATCTTTTAGAAGGTTTTGATTGGTTTGCCTTTTTGAGTATTAGAGTTTAGTATTTAATGGAGCTTTTCAAAACGAATTCTAGACTTGTAAAATTACTGCTCCTTTCAACTTATTAATCAGCAGAGTAGTTGATAGGACTAACAAAACTTTAATAATTAGAGGAAAATTTAATGGCAACAGTTAACGGTACTCCTAATGATGATGATTTATTCATTGCATCGGGAATTAGTGGAGATACTCTGTTGGGCTTGGCGGGGAACGATATTCTAGATGCAGGATTTGCCGCGGGGAATAATATTCTCAGAGGCGGCGATGGCAACGATCAGTTATTTGCCAATACAAACGATCAACTATTTGGAGAAGCAGGAAACGATATTCTATCTGCTACCGATGGTAAGGGTGGGAATACATTATCTGGTGGAGATGGAGACGATACGATCTTTGCTTCTTTAAAGGATAGTGTTTTTGGTGATGCAGGAAATGATATTATTTTTGGCGGACTGGGTGGCAATACTCTTACTGGCGGCTTAGGGAAAGATGTATTCTGGATTGCTAATATCGACTTACCAGATAATCCAAATACGATTTCCGATTTTAACCCAGTGACTGATTCCATTCGGGTTGATCTAGCAGGAGTGACTCAACTCAGCGACCTAAAAATTGAGCAAGTTGGAAATAATTCCACAATTAGCTTTGGTAGTAAGCAAATTACCACTATTAACGATACTCTAATTAGCAGTCTCAATGCTGCCAACCTTCTTGTTCTACCCTCTGCCCCAAATAATTCCACTGTAAATGAAGCTCCCGCCATCAATGCTGCTACCTTTACCATTGACGAGAACTCCGATGTGGGTAAGTTGGTTGGTAATGTTGTCGCTACAGATCCAAATGCAGGCGATAAACTAACATTTGCAATTAGCAGTGGCAATAGCGATATTAATGGCAATGGCAGTTCTCCCTTCGTAATCGACAGCAAAACTGGGGAAATCAAGGTCAATGACTCAGATGATTTAGACTTTGAGAAAGTCCCACTTTTCGATTTGGCTGTTAAAGTCAGTGACGCTGAAAACTTAGAAGCGTTTGCTGCAATTAAAGTTAACCTCAAGGACTTACTCGAAACTACAATTAACTTAGCTCCCACAATTAATGCCGCTACTTTTACCATTAATGAGAATTCTGCCGTGGGTTCATTAGTTGGTAGAGTAGTCGCCACGGATCCAAACCCAGGTGACAGGCTAACCTTTTCACTTAGCGGCGGTAATAGTGATATTAATGGCAATGGTATTTCTGCCTTTACAATTGACGGGGGAACTGGGGAAATCAGAGTTAATGACTCAGGTGACTTGGACTTTGAGAACACTTCAGCTTTCAACTTAAGAGTTAGGGTTAATGATCCTAGTAACCTAAGCGCCGAAACTACGGTTAGAGTCAACCTTAATAATTTAATTGAGCCTTTACAGTTTCAAAAAAACAACTCAGATGTTTTCACCATATCTGGCGGAAATAAACTCAAACCGACACTATCGTTTACTGCCGTTAGTAATTCAGCTAGTCAGATTGGTGAACTGGGAGTATTTAAAGTTGACAATGCAGCAGGAACTATTGATGGTCTATCTCAAGGGCAAGCTGGATATGCAGAGAAGGCTCTGTCCAGATCTAGGGTCATCTTTTCAATGATCGCCAACAACCCAAATGGCTTTAGCCCAAATGGAGAAAATCGCCTGTTAGATTTTAGCAATAATGACAATATGCGCTTTTATTCAATCAATAGCCAAAGCACCACCACGGATTTGATATTGAAAGATAGGACATTTAGTCAAGTCACTTTCCCCTCATCAACATCTTTGAGCTGGAAGGAAGTTAGTAGCTCTGAGTCAACCATTAGATACAATGGCCTTGATATAAATATTAAAGCAACTAACGATAATTTACTTTTAGGTACCGATTTGCAGGATGAAAGAGAGGGACAGGTTCTCGACTTGCGTGGAGTTAACACATCTCAATTCTCCTCTGTAAAAGCAGATTTCACATTAACCAGAGAAGCATTATTTGATAACTTTGTTGGATTTTACAAAGTTGAAAATGAGAAAGGTGATATTAAGAAATCTGACGGCACAATTGTATCTGTAGGAAGCTCTGGATATACTCATGCAGCGGTTGCAAGTAGAGTTACGGGAATTGATCTAACTGTTAGGGATCAATCAACTCAAACTAGTTCTGGAATATTTACTCCTGGTTCGATTTTTGCTCCTTTCATTATCATCAATGGTAGACCAGATGCTCTGTTAGATAGTAATTTGAGTAATGATCCTGCAACTTATTTCTCCTATCTAGGTGCAAATTCTGATGGTATCGATCATGTAAGGTTATTAGGAAATAATACCTTCGGATTTGAGGATCTCAAAGGTGGAGGAGATTTTGACTATAACGATTTTATTGTTAAGGTAAAACTCACACCAACTGCCTAAACACAATTTAGATTTACTAAATTTACTTAAACCCTAGTAAGAGAGCCAGAAATTGTCCTTGGTTCTCTTATTATTTATGGGGAGTCATGCCAATATTAAAACTAATGGCAATATGCTCCTCTTGATATTCTGCAAATATTACCTAGTCATGGCTATTTTGAATCTGTAAGTGGCGAAATTTAGATTTTAGATCCTCACTAAATTAGAGAATCATTCCAAACTCAGTAAGATTTCTTGATGAATTAAAGCCCGATCAACCAAAGAACTGATTTGATCTGGGGTTAAAGGATCGCCATTTACATACTGTTCGAGCCAGAGATTAGAGATTTCTTGGGGATCGGTGGGCAGATGCTCCAGTTCCCAGCCCGTTAGGTCAAGATCTGCCATTAACCGAGAAACCTTAGGATCGTAGCCGATCGCCGAACATTTGCATCCCTCTGCTGCTGCCATAATTAGTCCGTGATACCGCATGGCGATCGCCATTTCTACACCATTAAAGATTCCTTTGAGCGATCGAGGATTAGTTTCTGTAATCACCGCACTTTGATCTGCCCTTCTTCCTAAAGCAGCATGGATTTTAACCGCAATTTCCTTGTCATGACTGGGCTGAAACGGGATTAATAGGATAAAGGCTCCTGTGGATTTTTGCAGATATTTAATCGCTTGAATTAAACAACTAAGACGATTAGGAGTAAGTTGGGGATGCGATCGCAACATGATAGCAATTCGAGGAGCGGGTTTTGTCCATAATCCTTCCATCGGCTGAGATTTTAAAGCCCACACAGGATCGGGGGCAATTACACTATTAATTTGCCAATTCGCAAGTAACTGGGCTGAACCACTATCTCTAACACTGATGCGATCGCATTTAGAAAAAGCGGTTTTGGTAATCCACTTGGTCAGACTGCGATTAAGCGGCCCAATCCCCTGCGCCCACGCTACAGTTTTTAATCCTAAACCTTGGGCTAATCCCATGAGTCCACCGTAGTAAATCGGATTGCGAAAGCTAGTGGCATCCTGCATGAGACTCCCGCCGCCCCAGATAAAGATGTCTGATTGTTTGAGGGTTTTAACTAAAGCCAATACCGAACGGCGATCGCTAGCTTCAACTTGGTGCAGAGTTTCAGTTTCTTTCGGATTTGCTGATAAAACCACAGGCTGAATATTTTTAGGTAACATCTGCACTAAAGCCGCTAGAAGAGCTTCATCTCCCCCATTACCCATGCCATAGTAACCGCACAAAACTGCTCGCATCAACAAATATCCTTACCCTTCCAGATAAAAGTACCACAGGAATTAATCTGAAAATATTATTAATTACCCTTAAGTACTAAAAAATAAAAAGTACTAAAAAATAAAAACCCGATCTTGTAAGGGGTTTTTGGGTGTAATACATAACATCAGTTATTAAGTTTAAAAAATGCGATTCAAAATTGCGATCGTTCCAAACCCAATTAAAACAATGCCACTAGCTGAAGTTACCCACCCTGACCATGCTCGGACTTTTAATAATTGCTTAATAACGCCTGTAAATGTGCCTGCAACTACTAAGGGCAAGACTGAGCCGATGGCGTAGGCAAGTAAGAGTCCAGATCCAAGAATGGGGTTATTGGTCGTAGAAATGTAGGCGAGTAAGGTAATAAGGACAGGTGTACTGCAAGGAGAAGCCACCAAGCCGAAACTTAAGCCGACTAGGTACGATCGCAGGGGTGTTGGTAAAGATTTAGAAATCTCAATATTGCCCCAATTTGGCAGTTGGATCGGAATTAAACCTAGTAAATATAGCCCCATAGCGATCGCAATAATTCCCATCACAATCGATAATCCACTCCCAACCTGTCCATAGATTTTGCCAAATATGGCGGCGGCTAATCCTAAACCACATAGAGTGGTCGCAAACCCCAAGGCAAACCACATCGACTGGAAGGCTGAACTTAGGGTATTTTTGGACTCAAAACCGCCAATATAGCCAATAGTTAAAGGCAGCATGGATAGGGTACAAGGAGTGAGGCTGGTAATTAATCCTGCTAAAAATACTAAACCAATACTAAAAATTGATAAATGTTCAAGCTGAGTTTTGACTATGCCATCGGCAAGGTTCTCAATCTGATAAAGCCATAGTTGCAGCGATTCGGGCAAAGATAGAAGACTTATCCCAATCTTACTACTAGAGAATGTGAATGAATCGATCATAGTAAAGAATTAATTTACTTAAACTTCACGATAATAGCCACGGCGCAAATGTTTAGACTTTTCAATATCTTGGCGTAACTCCTCATAGAGCTTTCTCACATCTAGGGGCAATCTAACTAAGCGCAGGGTAGGATTGGTTTGATCTTGTCCAATCAAAGTCAAATTTCCTGTACCCATTAGCCTCTGCCCAAAAGGTTTTTCCAGTTCAATATCATTAACTAGATAAAGCTCAAGGGTTTCAATATCTTTAGAGAGAATGCCAGACTCCACTACTACTCGTTGGGAAGTAATTAAATATTTAACATTATTAGACTGAATCCAAAAATAAATTGCTCCTAGCCCTAAAGTGGCGATCGCAATAACTAGACGGGTAACGCTTCCAAATAGGGCGGGATTACCATCAAATAGAACTTTCTCTTCAATATTTACTGGATCAGAGGGTGAGGTCATAGCTTTTGGATAATTACTTTTTGATTAATGGTATCTCGTTCTTCATCAGATTAGATTAAAGGGAAATAGCTTAGCAATCGCCCTGATCAGTTCATTTTTGGTAACACGCTTACTTATAAAATCATCCATCCCCGCACTTAAACACTCTTGCATCGAATCTGCCATAGCATTAGCCGTCATCGCAATAATTTGGGGTTGAGAATCAGGAGCGAAGTCTTCACGAATCCGACGAGTCGCTCTAACTCCATCCATCTCTGGCATTTGCATATCCATAGAACCAATAATTTCTTGCCGTTCAAATTCAGAGACTTCACAAAAGGCGGCATTGACATTGATAATTCTGCACTCGCCTAAAGTCGCTAAAAAAATTGAATCTAGACTAACTTGAAAGATTAAATCACTTAAAATTAGATCCTAATTCCTTGCTAAGGGCATCCATAAAAGTAAAACGCTTAATTTGTTAATAATCTCATCTTTTTGATTACACTTGCAAACATATTCTATGGGCATAAGCTATGTTATTATAATAACTACCTTTAATCAAAGCTTTTTACAGTTATCTGGCTATAATTAAACACCTGCCTATAACTAACTATAAGAATTGATCTAAATATAGTTAACTTGTTTGCAATAGTTTTGACTCTCAAAGGATAGAAGTAGTGAAAAAGCTGCAATCATTTCGGATTGAACAAGGAATATTTCAATACGATTTCAGTGACTACTATGCTGCTTTGGGTGCACCTATAACGGCAGATACTGTTACCTTGCGTAAAAGATATTTATCCATAGCCAAAGTTCTTCACCCTGACATTTATGGTCGTGCCCCCCTTGAAAAAGACTTAGCGACCCAATACCTTGCAAAACTTGTTAACCCTGCCTATCACGTTCTCAATCAAGGACTAGAGCGCACAGCCTACACCGCTGTACTAAGGCTATTGGGAAAAAGGCTGATGAAAAAGGGGCAAAGAATAAATCCCCAATCAGAAGTAGCAAGACACTTACTTTATTTCCCTAGCGACTTTAGCTACGAGAAAGCTGTGATGGAAGTCTCAGAATTTCAGTATCAGTCTTTAGATACAATCCTCGAATATTCAGGGCAAATTAGCGAACTCAATCTAGTCTATATTTTGTATCGAGAAGGTTATAAACAATTTGCTCCTAACACACCTAGATTTCAAGGAGTTGGTATTACTAAATCTGACCAGACTTTAATTCAAACTACACCTCCCCCTGCTCCCAGTTCCCCGCCTATGTATCCTACTTACAATAGTCGTAACTATAAACCCAAACCAGAAATTATCTATAGTCCTCCAAGTAGTTTGACAGCAACCATACCCATAAAAGCTGATTCCAACGCAAATACTAAAATGCAGCAAACCCAGCAAGGGAATACTGAACCTAATAAGACTAAGGTTTCTATTCAAAGTTATCTAAAACTGGCTGAAGATTATATTGACAAAAAGCAGTGGTCGATGGCTCTTAAAGAACTCCGTACTGCCGATCAGGTTGATGATAGTAATAGTAAGTGCTGTGCTTTGTTTGGGGTTGTCTACATGAATCAAAAATTGTTGGGCATGGCAAAGTGCAATTTCCAAAAAGCACTAAGACTCAATCCTCGAGAACCCCTAGCCTTAAAATATATTAACAATCTAGATGGGGCAGCCAAAAAATCTGATGATGGCAAAGGGGGACAAAAAGATAAATCTAAGACTAGAAAGGGTGGTTTTTTTGGTTGGTTGAGTGGCTCCTAGGTCTATATTAAGTGAGACCCGAATTATAGTCACAAATCGTAAAAAGCTAATAAATGGTAAATTTAACACTTCCTGCTGGAGCTAGAGATTTATTGCCCTTGGATGTTGCTCAAAAGCAATGGATTGAAACTAGTTTGCAAACTGTATTTCAGTCTTGGGGCTATCATTGCATTATTACTCCAACCCTAGAACATCTAGAAACGCTAACTGTAGGCGGAGCAGTACAGGTTGAATCTGTTATTCAAGTAGATGGGAGTAATGGCGAAATATTAGGACTCCGACCAGAGCTAACAGCTTCGATCGCTCGTGCCTATGCATCAAGATTAGGGAAGGTCAATAGCCCCCAACGTCTGTATTATAACGACAATGTATTCCGTAAGATCCCTTCTAGTAATCGTCAACAGGAATATTATCAGTCGGGGGTAGAATTATTGGGTGGAGCAGGTTTATTGGCTGATGCCGAAATTCTGTTGCTATTAGCAAAATCCCTTGAAAGTGTGAACCTTACCAATTGGCAAATAGTTCTAGGAGATGTGGGATTAACTACGGCTTTACTTGATACATTTCCTAGTCAATATCGCCCAAAAATCCGTAAATGCTTTGCTGACTTGGATCGTGTAGGCTTACTAAATTTGGCAATCCCTGAGCAATTAAAGTTAAAAGCTTTAGATTTACTAGATCTTAGGGGTAATCCTCAACAGGTTTTAGATCAGCTATCGACTTTGGAGTGGATTAATCATTTAGATGTGCAGATTAGTTATCTCAAATCATTAGTTGAGCTTTTAGCAGATACTTTTCCTGTCGCCCCAATCTTAGATTTAAGTTTAGTGCCAATATATGATTACTATACTGGGATTGTCTTTGAGGTGGTAAGTAACAACTATGTAATTGCCCAAGGTGGACGCTACAATCAACTCCTAGGGCTTTATAATTCCCAAGGTATTAGCCATCCTAGTATTGGTTTTTGTGTAAATTTGGAAGACTTGCAAAAGGTGCTAGCGACCACTTTACCTAGTGAGATTGCCACGAGTGAATGGCTGGTAGTGGCGATCGCTCCTGATGCCATTAAAAATACCTTCAAATATGCTGCCGACTTACGTTCTAAATATGGGGTGGCTGTGGAAGTAGAGTTAGAGTTTCGAGAGCGATCGGATGTAATTGGCTATGGGCGATCGCGAGGAATTAAGCAAGTAGCATGGATTAGCCAATCTGGAATTCTAGGTACTGAAAATTTATGATTCCTAATATAATTGTCCCTGGTTACCTAGCAGGTTATAGGGATTATATAGGTTTGCAAACATCCCTAGAAAATCTAGGCTTAAAGGCTGTAACTGTCCCCTTAAAGTGGTGGGAGTGGTTACCGACTGTGGGCGGACGATCGATCGCTCCAATTTTATTAAAGCTAGATCAAACAGTTAAAGAAGTTTGTCAGGAGTTTCAAGTATCTCAAGTTAACTTAATTGCCCATTCAGCAGGCGGTTGGGTGGCAAGGATTTATTTAGGAGATATCCCTTACTACGGCAAAATTTGGAGTGCAAATTCTCAAATTACTAGTTTAATAACCCTAGGCACTCCCCATCGTAGTAAAGAACCTTGGGCTGCGGCTAATTTGGATTTTGTTAATAACAATTACCCAGATGCTTTTCATCCAAATGTGCAGTATATCTGTGTGGCAGGGAAGGCAATCTATGGGGAAAGAAAATTGGGTTCTTGGTTAGCCTATAGCAGTTATGAATTGACCTGCGGAATTGGAAATACTTGGGGAGATGGGATTATTCCCATTGAATCAGCCCATTTGGTGGGCGCAGAAAATTTAATCTTAGAAGGGGCAAATCATTCTCCCAAAGCTAGATTTTGGTATGGCTCTCCCGAACTTGTAGGAGATTGGGTTAGTCATTTAAAAACCCAGAAACTTATCTAAAAACCTATAAAAAAAGGGCATACTTGCCCCATAGAGTTCTGCTAAAACCTAAATCTTACTGACCAAGCTGAATATTAGAAAATCTGATTTCGTAAGTCTTTTGCGTACCTTGCTCGTTGACTTGAACTATTTGACTAGTCATAACGTAATAGTTTCCGTACTTTTCATAGTTGTCCTCAAACTTTGCTTGGCGGGTAACTTCATCGGTTTGGGGATTGCGAAAAATAGCATTATAGGCACTGGAAATGTACCCTTCCCCAGTATCAAGATGTCCGAGATGATTAATTACAAATCCAATCCGTCCCATGACTCGGCTGACTAAGGATATTTGATTGCCTTTAACTTTATAGTTGGAACCCATGGAGTCTCCAGTTACCAAAATTTCGACGGCTCCAGAAGCGTCGCTTTCTCCCATTGTAAAACTAGACTTACCATGGGCATCTTCAAAGGATTTGCGTTTTCGGTGGGTAACAACATCTTTGAGTTGATTAGTTAGCCATTCTTGCTCTTCATCTACGGAGATAATTTTTTCTTCTCCACTGGGGGTACGACTGGTACGAGTAACTAGCTTTTGATCATCCATAACTACTTCTACAGCTAGATCTTTGCTAATAGTTGCTTTACCTGTGCGGGTGCTGCCATCTATAGTTACGGTTACATCTGAACTTAAGCCAGGAAAATTAGAGTCCCAAGTATAGCGATTTTCGTAGGCAGCCTGAAATAGTTCACGGGCGGAGCTTTGCAGGGGTTTTTCAGTTGTTAGCATATATGATATTTTTGTTAACTAATTGATGATATTTATTCTCATTTGTAAGAATCCTAACATATTGAGTTTGACTCTAATTGACATCCTCCCCCGATTTATCGGGGGATTCCTAAGACTAATTCAGAAATATTCTTTAAATTTCCCAGTCATGCCTTTAGCCTAAGATTGACCCATTGGTACTCTTGTCAGTACAAAGGGTTGAATAATTAAGCTTTCAAATTCTAAATCTTTATGCTCATGCCAATGGCTGATCTGTAAATCGGTGGGTTTGTATAACCAACCATCATCTAACCATTCCTTAACTATACTAATGTCATCTTCGGCTAAGGCAAGCCCCACATCTGCTAATTCTAAATTAGCAGCCACAATCAGCAAGCGTCCTTCTTGGGCGTGTTCTTCTAGCCATTCCCATCTAGCTTTGTCAATTAAATCTAGTAGATGAGTCCTTAATTCGTTCATTTTTATTTAGTTTTGCTGTCTAAATATCCTATCAGGTAAAAATGCTCCTACTTTTTTCTGAGAATAAAGTTAAAGCGATCGCTATTTTATTTCCCAAGTTACCACCAAAATTGTGGAGGTGTGAGATTGTGAGTTACGAGTCTATGCGGGTGATTATAAGTACTACCTCTGACCTCTGATCAAAGTGATTCGCGCATCAATAAACCTTTGTATCGCAAGAGAAAGCAGCAAGGATACTTAAACTTAAGTTAAGGTCTAAGCTCGGAAGGTCAAGCCTAAAGCTCAAATTATCAAGCTCAGAGGTCAAAGTATTAAGCTTCAAGCTCAACAATTACAGATTAAGGCTCAAAATTTATAGGTTCAAGCTCGGATAATCAAGCTCAAAGGTCAAATGATTAAGGTTTGAACTCAAGTTTTCAAGCCTAAACCACAAGTTTTGCAGGTTAAAGCCTAACAGTTCATGCCCAGAGGTCAAACAGTATAGCGCTCCCCAATGTCAAGACAAAAAAGCATTAAAGTTAAGATAGAAAAGTGGGCAGTTATTTGGAGAAATAGTTTTAATTTATATTCTCCCGAAATGAACTTGATCTGGAGTTTTATAACCAAGTGACTGATGAAGTC
>VYKS01000274.1_pt1 | contig 27018 bp, 24 predicted proteins | sample 5114511 | NCBI WGS metagenome assembly VYKS01 (sample SAMN12291795, study PRJNA351875) | freshwater metagenome | isolation source: freshwater lake | place: USA: Michigan, Gull Lake | collected 2011-07-05 | reverse complement strand
AATGGTGGCTGCGAGTAGGCAGGGAATCATCAATACGCCGAACCAGCCTACGTATAGACGGTTATCGGTTGATGTTACCCACTGGCAGAATTGCTCCCATACGCTGGCGCTTTCACGTCTTTGTACTGTTGTTGTCATAATGGCTGTTTGGTTATGTATGTTTATTTATTAGGTTTCCCTATGTATTTACTATATACCCTTTTTGTATCTTTTTGTAAATTTTTCTTTTATCCTGAAGCTTATAACTTTAGTTAAAGATCAATACTATCTTCTGGTGTATAGATAGTAGGTATTAGTGCGATGATTTTACAAAAGTAGTAGTGATATAGATTCATGAGTTCACAAAATCCTGATAATTTAAGTTTGGAAAATCCTGACAATTTAAGTGCCAATGACATCCGTACCCGCCAGATGCTAGGGATGAAAGGGGCAAATGTAGCTGAAACTTCGATCTGGAAGTTGCGATTACAACTAATGAAGCCCATTACTTGGATTCCTCTGATGTGGGGAGTAATCTGTGGGGCAGCTTCTTCGGGCAAATATACTTGGACGTTGGAAAATGTGTTGATTTCTGCGGCTTGTATGCTTTTATCGGGACCAATTATGACTGGCTACACCCAGATTATGAATGACTACTACGATCGCGAGATTGATGCCATTAATGAACCCTATCGTCCAATTCCTTCTGGGGCAATTTCACTCAAACAAGTAATCGTCCAGATTTGGATTTTGTTAATTATGGGTATGGCGATCGCTGTATCTCTGGATTTATGGGCAGGACATGAATCTTTTACAGTTACAAAAATTGCTGGAATCGGTGCATTTTTGGCATATATTTATTCTGCGCCACCGCTAAAGCTCAAACAAAATGGCTGGTTGGGTAGTTATGCCTTGGGAGCAAGTTATATCACTTTACCTTGGTGTGTTGGTCATGCTTTATTTGGAGAGTTAAATTGGAAAATTGTGGCAATTACGATGTTTTATAGTTTGGCTGGCTTGGGTATTGCCATTGTTAATGACTTTAAAAGTGTGGAAGGCGATCGCACCTTGGGCTTAAATTCTTTTCCTGTAATGTTTGGCGTAGATCGAGCCGCTTTGTTCTCTGCGGTAATGATAGATGTCTTTCAAATTGGGATTGCCGCTTACTTAGTAATAGTTGGAGAACAGCTATACGCCAGCATTCTAATGCTACTGATAATTCCTCAGATTACTTTTCAGGATATGTATTATCTCCGCAATCCTCTGCAAAATGATGTTAAGTATCAGGCGAGTGCTCAACCTTTTTTGGTGATTGGAATGTTAGTAGCAGGTATAGCGATGGGACACGCAGGGATTTAAATAAAAATGATTTAAATAAAAATAAATCTATACACACATATGAATGAATATCCTGCGATCGCAATTGGCACTTGGGCCTGGGGTGATAACTTATTTTGGAATTATGCCCAAGCCGAGGATAAAGAAGAAGTTAGAAATGCTTTTTTAGCGTCACTGGAATCTGGAATCACATTTTTTGATACGGCTGAAGTCTATGGATTAGGCGAATCTGAGCGACTAATTGGCAGATTTTTAAAAGAAGTTGGCGATCAAGCTCTAGAAGTTCAAATTGCCACCAAATTTATGCCCCTACCGTGGCGGTTTAATCCTCAAGCAATTAGGGATGCTATAACTGATAGCTTGAAGCGTTTGCAAGTTGATAAAGTCGCTTTGTACCAAGTTCATCAGCCCGTAAGCTTTTTAATCAGTCAAAAAGATTTGATGTACACACTAGCGGATGAAGTGCATAAAGGCAGAATTGAAACTGTGGGCATTAGTAATTTTTCGGCAACTCAAATGCGAGAGGCTCATAAATATTTGGCAGAAAAGGGAGTGAAGCTAGCGGTGAATCAGGTGCGGTATTCACTTTTAGATCGAGAAATAGAAACTAATGGCATTTTGGAAACAGCTCAAGAACTAGGCGTGACGATTTTGGCATATAGCCCTCTTGCCCAAGGTTTACTTACAGGTAAATATCGAATTGATAGCGATCGCCCCACAGGGGCTAGAAAAATCGATCCAAGGTTTAAGGCTGAAGGCTTGACTAAGATTGAGCCGTTATTAAAGTTACTAGAGGAAATAGGTACTAGACACAACCGCACAATCGCCCAAGTTGCTCTTAATTGGTTAATTTGCCAAAGTCCTAACAAGAGCAAAATTATTCCGATCCCTGGAGCAAAGACTGCTAATCAGGCTCAACAAAATGCAGGAGCTTTAGGCTGGTCAGTTAATCCCGAAGAGATTGAGCAATTAAATCAAGTTAGTAAATTAATCTCCACCAAACTTAAAAATTAGGGCTTGCTAAAAAAGTCTAAAGAGTTATCGATGCTCAATTCTTTATACCTTTGAGAATTTACCCAACCATTCCAACACCAAAGGGTTAACTACCCTCGGATTTTCATCATGAGGACAATGCCCTGTATTGGGAATCGGAATAACCTGAATATCTTTTTGATTAGCCATTTCCCTAAAAACCTTTGCCCCCTTAATTGGAGTCCAAGGATCTGACTCTCCCCATAAAACCAGGATAGGGCAAGTCACCTTGGGTAATAAATCTTCTGGCTTTTCTCCAGCAGGAGCCGTAAGAATTGAAGCAAATACTTCTTGAGCGCCCGCATCGCAAGATGGTAAATACAGCAAATCCACAAGCTCATCAGTAATGGCGGTTTGATCGCAATACACTTGAGTCAAAGTGTTACGAATACGGTGTTTTTGACGGACTTGATTAAAAATAAATTTACCCGTTATGGGGGAACCGACTAACTTGGTAAAACCAGCCATAATCAGCCCTAAAACGGGATTTAGTTCATTTGGACGATGATTTAAGCCACCTGCAACATTCAGTAAAACTGCACCCTTAACCATTTCAGGATAATTAGCTGCCATCATTAAGCTTAATAAAGCCCCAATCGAATTACCGATAAAGACTGTGGGAGTTTGAATATGACTAGACCAAAAATCCTTGAGTAGTTCTTGCCATAGTTCTAAGGAATAGGCGATCGCTGGTTTATCCGATCCCCCAAATCCCAACAAATCAATTGTAAAAACCCTATAGCCCCCCTCTGCCCATGCGGGAATATTTTTGCGCCAATGTCCAATTGAGGCTCCAAACCCATGGACTAAGAGCAGTGGTATCCCTTCCCCAGCCACAGTATATGTAATCTGATAGCCATGCCAATCCCACTGTAATTTGGAGTCAGTCACTAGTTGTTCGGAAATCATTGGCTTTTATTAATTTTTGTTTAGAGTTATTTATTATTCTATGATTAAACTCAAGCTTGGCTGCATTTTGAAAATCTAGATTGAAACTAATAAATTTAATCAAATTCTTCTGATTAACCAAATTCCTCTGAATGTAATCTTTTGTGCAGCAAGGATTTAACTACTTTTCCGCCTTTAAGGTGCTGCTTGAGGATAATTGCCACATCTTGAGGCTTGATATGCCAATAGTAGACCTGTTCATCTGGCACTAAAACAATAGGACCTGAGCCACATAGCCCCAGACAGCCACAACCAATTACCACAAACTCAGATGGGGATTCAGACTTAAGTTTTTGCAAAATCTTGCAAGAACCGTCCTTCAAACAAGTGCGATGCTGACAAACTAAGATCTCTCTTTTAGGATTCACCGTAATTTTTTAAAAGCAAGGGATAAACAATATTTTAGTGGTTATTTCTAGGTTATTTCTGGTAGGTAACAATTTGCTCTATCTAATCCTTAATCCAAGGCTAAGGCAATTTACTTATATGGACAATCAAAACAAACTTGATCTATTCAAAAAATTATTTAATTTTAAGTAGCCTTACTGTACAATTGAGAATCCGTTCTATACGCAAACATAGTTATTTCTAAAGAAATGTATAGGCGCAAAATTGTAAACCCTAGTAAGTATATTTGATAATTTAAGCATGGTCAATCAGACAAAAACCGCTCCTAATGTTGGCTTTACCCACGCAGATTTTGCAGCATTACTCGACAAATACGACTATCATTTTAGCCCCGGTGACATTGTAGCAGGAACTGTTTTTAGTCTAGAACCAAGAGGTGCTTTGATTGATATTGGGGCTAAGACAGCCGCCTATATCCCAATTCAGGAAATGTCGATCAATCGTATTGATCAACCTGAGGAAGTTTTACAAGAAAATGACGTTCGTGAGTTTTTTATCCTTGCCGATGAAAATGAAGAAGGACAACTAACTCTATCTATTCGTCGCATTGAATATATGCGGGCTTGGGAACGAGTACGTCAACTTCAAAAAGAAGATGCCACTGTCCGTGCTTTAATTTTTGCGACCAATCGTGGTGGTGCATTGGTTAGAATCGAAGGGCTTCGGGGATTTATTCCTGGCTCTCACATCAGCACTCGTAAAGTCAAAGAGGAATTAGTAAATGAAGAGCTACCTCTTAAGTTTTTAGAAGTTGATGAAGATCGCAATAGACTGGTTCTAAGTCATCGTCGTGCCCTAGTAGAACGCAAGATGAACAAGTTAGAAGTAGGCGAAGTCGTAATTGGGGTTGTCCGTGGTATCAAGCCCTACGGTGCCTTTATTGACATTGGTGGCGTAAGTGGACTACTCCACATCTCCGAAATCTCCCATGATCATATTGACACTCCCCATAATGTCTTTAATGTCAATGATGAAGTCAAGGTCATGATTATTGATCTAGATGCAGAGAGAGGTAGAATTTCGCTCTCAACCAAGCAACTCGAATCTGAGCCTGGGGATATGGTTAAGAATCCTCAAGTTGTCTATGATGGAGCTGAAGAAATGGCAGCCAAATTTAGAGAACAGATGAATCAACCCGTAGCTAGTTTAGCAATTACTCCTGAGGGTGAAGTTGAATTATCTGAAGAAGAGGAAATTGAAATTCCTTCTGCCGAGGAAGAGCCAATTATTGATGAGCCAACTATTGAAGAACTGACCGAAGTGTAACTGCTGACTAGGGCGATCGCTTAAAATCAGAAATAGAGTCGTGGTCTTTATAATTAGGACATTTTGATTAATTGGGCGTGTGGGGCTGCGCCCCATAAAGGGGTTTCACCCCTTAACCTCGTCCTAAGTAACTTGATTGCTACTATATCTACAAATATAATTAAAAATAATCAAAATCTCTTGAGATCTCTTAGATACAGGAGATTTTTTGTTCTATGGTTTTTGCTTAATCAGAGAATTACCAATATTTGGAATCAAGCTGGAATCTGTAAACCAGCCGATGGACATCCCGATCGCGGCAATAATGCCTAACACAAAAAAAGCTTGCCATCTGTTACCGCTAATTGCCTGAATTTGTAACCTTGACGTGTACATTAACAAAGCCCAAACCAGACAGATCGCAATGGATAAGACTAAAACTTCAGCACGGGCAAACACAAAATACATAGCTGCCATTGCCCAAAATACTGCAAAAATCCATTCAAGCCCAAAGGCGATCGCTCCACTAACAAGCCAAATTTCCCAACTAGCTCCATGAATAGATAAAAGCCAACCTAGTCCTGCATAGCCAGAAATAATCACCGCTAGGGAAAATGCAGGAATCTGTTTGATGAAATTCATGACTACGCCTCAAATCATTCTCAAATGGATGCTAATTTGTTAAAATTGCTCTATTTTAGGGTTAATGATTTTAAAGTTTTAGTCTAGATAAAATAGTGTAACAACCTTGCGTTCCTCTTCAGCATCTTGGCAGGTAGTTAATAGAGTGAAGCTATCATGGTAAGCAAAGCAGATTAGATGCTGACATTTAGAGATGATCTCTTGATTACATAGGGAACTGGCATCGGCCAAGGATAGGTTGTCATTTTCGCTATGTTCAATGAGATGCATGACGTTTTCTAATTGCTCCCTCGACTCGTATGGTTGCTTATTTAGGCTTTGAGGCAAGATCACGGTTAGCAAGTCAGGATTTGCCCGCATTGCTCCACGAATAATGGCTAGGTTTGTGCCGATCGCCCCTGAAGTAATCACACTATTACCCGCTAATACCAATGCGTAACTTAAAAGTTCGATTAAATATTGATGAGTAAGTGGAACATGACGAGAACCTAAGATTGCATAGCGTTTCGAGCTTTTTTGCTGAATTGTTGCAAGTTCTTGCAGAAAATCGTCAATTTTAGGTAGGTTAGGGATATTAACTGACTGAGCCAAAAAGCCTCCTGCTAGGAAATGAGATTAAAATGCTAACTAAAATGTTAACTGAATTTTTAGATAGCAAAACAATATCATTGATCAAATTATTCTGCTTAACTGATGTTATCTATTACTTTAAAAAATTTGCGTGAGTTGAGGGAGTTTGAGGGCGCAGCCCAAACCCCAATAATAAGTTTTTATTTTTTAGTTCGTAGAGTGAGTATGTAGGATTAATTGATGCTGGCTTCAAGGCTAGAAGGCATACTAAAGTTTCCTTTTAACTGAATCCGTTGGTTAGCGTGTAAATGGCGCAAAATTCGATAAATTACTTCTATTTGATCTACGGCATTAATTTGAGTGGCAATTTCGGTAATTGAAATAGCTGGTTTATTCTGGGCTTTACTGTGGGCGATCGCTGCTACGACTTGTTTTTGTAATTCTAAAACCTGAGCGGCAGCTTTTTTACCTGCTTCTACCCCTGGTTGGTGATAGGCGTTGATATTTACTAAGGAAGCATAGAAACTCACGGCCCTCTCGTATAGAGCAATTAATGCCCCGATCGTAACTGCTGAGACAGTGGGGATCGTGACTGTAATCGAATCTCTCCCATTTTCATAGAGAGCCTGTCTTGTTCCCTGTAGCAGCCCAGAAAGATAGTCTCCACTGGTAATTCCTGATTCGAGTTCTAATGGAGGGTTAGGGCTAGAGGTATCGTTTAAGACCTCAATAAAAGTTGCAAAAAAGTTGGGTATACCTTCTCTAAGTTGTTGAACGTAGGCGTGCTGGTCGGTTGAGCCTTTATTTCCATAGACAGCGATACCTTGGTAGACCGTGTTCCCATCGAGGTCTTTTTCTTTACCCAGAGATTCCATAACTAGTTGCTGCAGATAACGGCTAAAGAGCATCAGGCGATCTTTGTAGGGTAGAACCACCATGTCTTTTAACCCCTTGCCATCCCCTGAAAAGTACCATGCCATCGCCATCATCGCTGCGGGATTTTGCTTGAGGTATTCAACTCTGGTGGCACTATCCATCATTTTTGCCCCTGTAAGCAATCCCCGTATATCCACACCTTGAAGAGCCGCAGGTAATAGACCCACGGCCGAAAGCTCTGATGTGCGTCCACCGATCCAGTCATACATGGGAAACACTTCTAACCAGCCTTCAGCTTTAGCAAGTTTATCGAGATTGCTGCCTATACCCGTAACTGCGATCGCATATTTAGGAAAATCTAATCCTACTTTGGCATACACTGCCTTGACCTCATGCATGGCGTTATTAGGTTCGGGTGTACCGCCAGATTTGGAAATAGTAATTACGAGAGTTGTGGCAAGGCGATCGCCCAGTTGAGATAGAACTAAATCTATACCATCGGGATCGGTGTTATCAATAAAGCTGATATTTAGTAGAGGTCTGGCAATGGTTAAAGCTTGGGCAACAAATTGGGGACCTAGGGCTGATCCACCGATGCCAATGGAAAGAATATCTGTAAATTTAGGTGCGGTTGGCGGGTGAATTTTGCCTGTATGAATTGCCTGTGTGAAGGCTTCAATTTGATCAATTGTGGAGTTGATGGCATCTCTTAATTCAGTTGTGGGAGCGATTTCAGGATATCTCAGCCAGTAATGCCCTACCATTCTATGCTCATCTGGATTGGCGATCGCCCCTGCTTCTAACGCCTTCATATCTGCAAATGCCTTAGCAAATTTAGGCTCGATTGCTGTTACAAAATCCTGAGTGAATCCCATGCGACTAATATCAACATAAAACTCTAAATCTGGGTTGTAGTATAACCAGTCTTGATATTTTTGCCACAATTTTGCTGCTGAATTCATCAAACTAGACCTCTAATTTTTAGTTTCTTTTTTAGTTTTTTTCAAGCTTGCCAACCCGACATAGAGCTAATTTTACTAGCTAATCGTTATCCTACAGACATATTGACGATTGATTGTATTTATCATCTAAATCTTAAGAATTTATCCCCTTGGACCACGACTCCTAACTATTGCTCTAAGATGTTGAGATGATGCAGACTATCGCTAAACCCTTAGACTCTAAAGTCCGTGCTATCTCCCTGATTGGGGTTTATGCTTTTTATACGGGCTGCTTTATGCTTTTGGGAATTGCGACGCCAATTTTAAGGTTAAAAGTCTATAACTTCGATGGGGAATTAATTTTGGGGGCGGTGGCGATCGCTCTTTTAGGATGGCTGCTATCCAAAAACTTGAGTAAATCTTTAACCAATAGTTGCTTTCATAATTTAGCGATTAAATATTCTGCCCAGTTACTAATGGCGATTGCTTTGTTGTGGTTAAGTCTATTACTGATTTTTAGCCTAGATTTTAGTAAAATTTTAACCGATGGTTTAGTCTCAGGGCTGTGGGCGGTTGTGGCCGTAACTTTAATCGGCGTAGCCTTAAGGATGGGTAGGGCAAATCAGGTAGCTAATTATAAAAATCAAAATAAAAATCATGACAAAAACCTAAATAAAAATCCAAATAAAAGTCTCAAGCCTAGCTTTAATCCAATCAGCATTACCTACGACCATGACCAAGGTAATGCCGAGCAGATCATCATTAGCCCCGATGCTTTAACCCAACAACCTCAGCAGTTTAGAGCATTGATGTTTTTGGCTTTAAGTTTATTTAGTTGGACAATTTTAGATCTGCCAGAAGGGATTGCAGAATTAACAGCGATCGTCCTAGCTGGTTGGGGATTAACTGGTTTAACCACATCTCAAGTAATTCTTTGTCCAGCCAAACGTACAGTCACTATGCAGTTTAGTGGGATCTGGGGCATGGCATCTAGCTACAGCATCAATCTAGTGCAGTTCTCCCGCTTAGAAACTATTAAGCTCAAAGAAATAGATATGCAGTGGTTGCAATTGGCAGGTAGCTCTAGTGTAATTACTTTGCCCAACTCAGTTGTGGAAGGCATGAATAAAAATGAGCCAAACCATCCTGCTCCAAATTTAATCCAAACCCTTATGGATAGACTGAACCTCGCTGAGCATAAAGTTAGTCGGGATATGCTGTCAGCTATGAATATCCTATTGCCTCAAAGCGTTAGCACTCTGGCAGGTGTACTAATTTTAGGATTAGGAGTTGCCTTTGCCGTCCTATTGCCACTACCGCCCAAAATGCCCCTAGAAACCTCAATTCTTTTAATAGGTATCTGTTTGCTTAGCCCCAGCCTAGGTCGATTAATTATCAGATTGGTGGCTCCCAGTTCTATGCCCACTGAGCAGTCTGCAATTGTTCTCCCTGCTTGGCAAGTAGGCGTGGGTTTAATTATGACTGCTGTTGTTTCTGGTTCTAAATTTAATTCCCAAACTAATTCACAGATCGAAAGTTTATTGACCTTGACCCTAATTTGGCTATGTTGTGGAGTTGGAGGCTGTATTTTAGCTTTATCTAGGCGATCGCCTCTAATTACCCGCAGATTTTAGATAACGCTTTATGATAGGTTAGACAATCTATCAGACTAGAAATGCCAACTGATGCGTAAATACTGATGCGTAAATATAGACACGGTTCTTCCTATTCATCTAAGCCTAAAAATTGGCTGCGATATACTCTACTAATGATCCTGATTGGCATACCCGTAGTTCTGCTAGTGCTGGAACTGGGGTTAAAGAACTTTGCACCTGCCGATTGGCTAGGTAATACTGCCATAGGTAATACTGCCAATCGTAATACTCAAAACTATGAGCTCAAACTAGTCTCTGCTAGTGGTGAACCCTTTGGGAATAATTTATGGCATTACGGAGATTTATTGGTTAAAACTAGTCCAGTGACTGGTTATGATCTGGTTCCAAATCAAACAGGTAGATTTTGGCAGATTAATGCCCAAGGATTTCGACTCAATAAATTAGTAGCCCCGACAAAAGATCAAGCAGATATTCGGATTTTTGTGGTGGGTAATTCCACTGCCTTTGGGACTATGGCTGAAAATAATCAGATGACCATAGCCTCTAAGTTAGAACAGTTGTTAAATAAGAGATTAGAGGAGCAAATCGAACAACCAAAAAAATTCCAGCCTGCGATTTTCCCCTACTTTGCCGATCAGGTGGAAAAAGTCAGATTGCTCCCGCCCCGCATTCGGTTTGGTAAGTATCAGGTGATTACTGCTGCGGTTCCAGGTTATACCTTCGGTAATGAATTATCACTATTAGTGCAGAAAATATCGGAATTTAAGCCTGATTGCTTGATATTTTTAAATGGCTACGAAGACCTGCGATCGCCAAGTAATAGACCAGTACGAGAACTAGTTAATCTTGAAGATTTACTCCAAAAGCTAGACCAACAGGATCGCACAAATAATAAGCAAAGATTCCAGAAATGGCTTAATAGTTTTTATACAGTCAAGGTTTTTCAGCATTTCTTTAACCCTGCTAACCTCCCAACTCAGTCTGGCTTTTATCAGGTCTTTAATGCCAATCAACTCCCAACCAATCCAGAAGAGCTAAAGCTCAGGGTTGCTAATTATGATGGGACTTTACGCAAAATAGCTAATCTCATTCCTAGTACGCCAATTATTCTTGCCATTCAGCCTGAAATTACGGGTAAAGCTAACCTCACCGCCGATGAGCTTAAAGTTTTAAAATCCTTGGGTAATGATTATAGCGATCGCATTAGCAATTCCTATAAAGCCTTGGAAGCTAAAGTCTTAGAGCGTAATTTGAATAAAATCAAAGTTATCAGTCTTTACAACCAGCTTGATGGTGCCCAAGGGCGAGTTTTTGTTGATCCTATCCACCTCACTGATGCGGGTAATAGTCTAGTGGCAAAAAAATTATTTAATATCCTTGAAGGGATATTTACACTCCAGCCCCAACCAGCTTCAGCCCCTTCGTAAACCAGATCGAGGAGGCTAAGATACAGATATCATTAAGTAAAACGAGTATATTTTCATCAATCATTAGTAATTCCTAACCTATATGGTGGAAATATCAGAACTCTATAATCAAGCTAATTCACAAGTAAACAAATGAAATTTTTCCAAGGTAAGTTCAAAAAATCTATAGCTCGGATTGAAGTTTTAGGAGCGATCGGTGGCTCTACTCGCACTCGTGTATTAGAAGCTTTAGAATTTGTCCAACAAAAACGCTTTCCCGCTTTAGTATTGCGAATTGACAGCCCTGGAGGTACCGTCGGCGATTCCCAAGAAATTTATGATGCTCTCAAACGGACAAGGGAAAAAACTAAAGTTATTGCTAGTTTTGGGAATATTTCTGCTTCTGGCGGTGTTTATATTGGAGTTGGGGCAGATTACATCATGGCAAACCCTGGCACGATTACTGGGAGTATTGGCGTAATTTTGCGGGGTAATAACATTGAAAGGTTACTGGAAAAAATCGGAATTTCTTTTAAGGTAATTAAATCGGGTACCTACAAAGATATTCTTGCCTTTGATCGAGATATTACCGATGCAGAGAGAGAGATCCTGCAAAGCCTAATTGATAGCAGTTATAACCAATTTGTGAATACCGTAGCTGAAGGTCGAAACCTCAGTCCGGCCACAGTTAAATCCTTTGCCGATGGTCGAGTATTTACGGGTGAACAAGCCGTAGAGTTAGGATTAGTCGATCGCCTAGGATCGGAGGATGATGCTCGAAAATGGGCAGCGGAACTAGTAGGTCTAAATCCAACTACAACTAAGTTTTTTACCATTAAGCCACCCAAACCCTTTTTGAATAGATTTCTACCCGCATCAATTTTTCCTGCTTCCAATTTGACTTCTACTTTTAATCGGCTTCAGTTTGATATTGAAACCAATGGGGTACCTTTATGGATATGGCAGTAGCATATTTCCCTAGTCATAGATTAGAATGATTTAAGTTTGAGGAGTGATCATCATCTGTGTCAACCATAAAAGCCCCTAAGCCTAACAATAGTCGAACTAATTTCAAGAAAACTAGCAAAAAAAAATCAAAAATTCCGCCAAAATTTAGAGCTGCAATATTTTTTATTGTCATGGCTTTAATTTCGGGGAGTGTTGGGGCGGCGATCGCCTTTGTCATGTCTAGTAAGCCGTTTCAGCAAAGAGCCTTAACCTCAGCCGAAGCAGGCTCCTTTAGTTCTGATATCGCCACAGCTACCCTTGGACTGCCGGAGTTGACTCGTCCTGTAAATGTGCTGATTTTAGGCACTATAGTATTAACCTCTGATTTGCCAGGAGCGGCAGCTTTACCTCAACCCAAATATTTAGCCCAGACTAGCTCTAGCCTTGATGGGCAAAGCGATGCCATGATTTTGGTACGCCTAGATCCTACGACCAAAAAAGTCACCGCCCTATCTATCCCCCGTGATAGTAGAGTTGAAATTCCCGGCTATGGAGTCCAAAAAATTAATGCCGCTAACTATTTAGGTGGGGCTGTGCTATCAGCGAAAACTGTTAGTAACCTAGCAGGAAACGTGGGGATAGATCGTTACATGCGGGTTAATGTGGAGGGCTTTGGTCAATTAATTGATGCTCTGGGTGGTGTGGATATTTACGTCCCTAAGCGGATGAAATACCAAGATGACTCTCAGCATCTATATATAAATCTCAATCAGGGTCAGCAACTCCTAGATGGCAATAAAGCCATTCAATATATGCGCTATCGCCATGATGAATTGGGAGATATTGGACGAGTGCAACGCCAGCAAGCATTTTTTCGGGCCATCATTTCCCAAAAACTCAAATTAGAAACTATTACTAAAATTCCAGATGTCCTCGCCGTAGTCAAACAAAACCTAGATACCAATATGTCAGTGCAGGAAATACTGGCGATCGCTGCTTTTGTGTCTAAGGTCGATCGCCATGATACAAAGTTATTAATGGTATCAGGCCGGTTTAGTACCTCCCAAGAGTTTCCCCTAAGTTATTGGATTGTGGACGATCGCCGTCTTGCTCGCTTAATGAAGGAACACTTTAATGTAGTCTATGCTGACTCATCATCCACTGAGGATCAAGAGGATTTTGTTCCTTCCAATCTTCGTGTTGCTGTTCAAAATACTACCTACTACCCCGATCGCCTTAAGATTGCCACTAGCACCCTGAGAAAAGCTGGCTACGATCAAGCCTTTGGTGACGAGCAACCCCCCACCGCTATTTTAGAAACCACCCAAATTATTGCTCAAAATGGCGATCGCTTTAGTGCCGAGATGGTTCGGAATACCTTAGGCGTGGGAGAGGTGGTTTTAGAAGCTACAGGAGTCTTAGAATCTGATGTCACGGTGCGTTTGGGCAAAGATTGGATAGATCAGTCTAAACAAATTCTCAAGGCTCAATCAAAGCCCAATTAATTTAGGTTTAATTTTACCACTTCAAAAAAGCCGCCTCACTCCCCTGCTCATGGCGAATTTTGGCATCCTTTTCAAACCACTTCATCACTTGAGTTGCTGTTAGTTGCTCGACTGTGACTTGATAATCTTGGGCAATGTGGATCAGTAAGCGCATGGAAGAAATGGTAAGGCGAGTCAAAAATTTTTCATGCTGGGGTAGCAATAGCCCATCTACTGCGATGGATTCTTCTGGAGATAAAAACTGAGGAGAATCTTGATTCATGGCTTTAATTCATAGTCTTAGCGTCATAATTTCGGAAATCATTTGATTAGCAGTGCTGGCATAGTTACCACCAAACAGATTGCAGTGATTAAGGATATGGTACAGGTTGTACAGAGTTTTGCGATCGCTGTAACCTGTATCTAAGGGAAAAGCCTGGTTATAGCTTTGATAAAACTGGGATGGAAATCCGCCAAATAATTCGGTCATGGCTAGATCAACTTCGCGATCGCCAAAATAGAGCGCAGGATCAAAAATCACAGGTTCACCTACAGGATTAAGACCAGAATCAAACCCTACATTTCCCGACCATAAATCTCCATGCACCATTGAGGGCTGAGGATCGTATGTTTTAAAAAATTTGGGAATTTCTGCAAAAAGCTCTTGATCGGAAATGTTGCTCCTAAATCCTTTCTGTCTGGCAAGCTTTAACTGATATAAAAGACGATGTTCAATAAAAAAATCAATCCAACTAGAATTCCAGTTGTTAATTTGGGGAGTAGAGCCAATCGTGTTTTGCCGATCCCAACCAAAGCCCATCCTACTGGTAATCCTGTGCATTGCTGCTAATTTTTGTCCTAATTGCTCCCAGTTCGAGCTACTGCTTAATTCTAGCCACTCTATCACAAGATAGGATATCCCTGAGCTAACACCCCAGCAGATTGGTTTTGGGACTTTGATTGTTTGGGTATTGTAAATTTGATTGAGGGCGATCGCTTCCGCTTCAAACATTCCCACCTTGACAGCAGTATTAGTTTTAACAAAAAATTTATTAGATTTATTAGGGCGATCGCTGAGTAAAAAAGCCTGATTAATGCTACCGCCACTCACTGATTGCTGAGTAGGATTAATTAATCTTTGCCCCGTTACTTCAAATATATGTGCGGCAATTTCATTTAGCATAATTAGAATCGTGCTAATTTTTTGTACAAAAAGATAAGCCACTGCGGGAGGCTATGGCTTCTATTTTACGAATCAAGCTTAAAAAATCAACTTAAAAATTGGTTAGGCACTACCAGTGAAAATTACATCTAAGAATTTTGTCTGGGCTTCACTCATAGGGCGACGTTTGCCTTCTTCTTGCCAGTAGTTGATCACTTCCGTGGCTTTATTGAGCAATTCAACTCGTTCTTGATCTGTGATCCAAGATTTGGATTCCATTTCCGTCTGAAGTTGCTCCCATGCATTATCTCTAGGCCAAAAATAGTATTTTGTTAAAGGACTATTGCCCTTGCCGACTACTTGATCCACTGCCAATGCCACATCTTTTTCGAGCCAAAGAACCTTTAGAATAAACTGAGTCAAACTTTGTTACCTCTCTGCAAACTTAACCTTATATAGGGATCTTAAATCTTATCATGGTAAACCTTTCTGATGTTGCTTTAATTTTAGATATTGATGGGGTGATCAGAGATGTTTTTGGTTCCTATCATCGAGCCTTGGCAGATACGGTTGAACATTTTACCAATCTTGGTGTTAGTAATACCTATCGCCCTAGCTCTGAAGATATAGATTTACTTAAAACCGAGGGCACCTGGAACAATGACTGGGAAGCGGCTCAGGAATTAATTAAACGGTATGCAGCCAAAACTGGATTGACTATAGATGTTGAATATGAGGCGATCGTGGAGTTTTTTCAAAGTCGCTATCGGGGGGCTGATTCTAGTCATCAAAGTAACTGGACGGGATATATTACCTCTGAGCCTCTAATTGCTACTCCAGAATATTTTCAAGAATTGACAAACGCAGGGATTAAATGGGGATTTTTTAGTGGGGCAACTCGTGCTTCAGCTACCTACGTTTTAAACAGATTAAAAATTAGCGATCCCGTTTTAGTTGCCATGGAAGATGCCGCAGGCAAACCAGATCCCACAGGACTATGGCAATCCGCCGCACAGCTAGGAAATCCGCCGATTATTATTTATGCAGGAGATACTGCTGCTGATATGCGCACAGTACAAAATGCCAGAAACCAAGATGAAAAATATAAATATTTAGCTGTGGGTTTGCTCCCTCCCCATGTTCACGATCGCCATCCTCATGCTTATAGGGAAATGCTCAGAGCAAATGGGGCGGATTTAGTCTTTAAGAGTATTCTGGAACTCAATCCTGAAGCAATAACTAATCTAATTTAGGGTGGCGATCGCTTGTTTAATTTCAGCTAATTTTTCTTTATTTAACAAACTTAAATCTGTTTGATGTAAGTTAGATGGAGTTGGGCTAATTTGACTAGATGATTGATTGGATGGATTCTTAAAAGTAATCAACTCACAAACTAATTTGCGGAAGTATTAGATTGGCGGAATTTGTAAGCGATCGCTTGTAGTGGATTGCTTCATTATGAATGAGATAGTCCAAGCTTATTGTATGATGCGTACATTAGAAATGCCCTAAATTTAGCCCTAAGCCAGTGATAGGGATAAAATTATTACTCTATTCATATCTCCCTATGTATCCACCTCTGTCATCCGAACCCGATACTGTAAAGGGACAAGATCTACTGCCTTTCCATAATTTTCTGGGACAACTGGACTTTGATAAAACTGGACTTTGATAAAATAGCTGCAAGTAGATAGGTACTGACTATGGTATTCATGAAAAAAGCATTACAAACTTTTATGGTTTGGTTTCTGATTGCATTTTTTGCGATCGCAACCACTCCCTGGGTACTGTCCCAACAGACCCTATCTCCCCAGCCGACATCCTCTACAAGCCAGATGGCGGGTATCCCAGTCGTTTTTGAAGGGCAGACTTTATTTACGATCAACAGCCGAGTGGGTGCGATCTCACCCAAAGCGAGGCAAATCAGAGCAGAGACGCGAATCGCTGAGTTTGCCCAGGACTTCGAGCTATCCCTCGACGATCTGACCGTGACCTCCGTTGATGAAGGCAGCCCAATTAATTTGATTACCGCAGGGCATATCCTCGTTACCCTTGTTACAGAACAAGATGCCAAAATTGCGGGCAAAACCCGCTCAGAACTAGCGAATGAAATCCTGCAAAAAATTCGCTCGGCAGTGGAGCAATATCGGCGAGAAAGAAGCTTTGAGCATCTGGTTCGAGGCGCTATTTTTTCCGTCCTTGCGACGCTGATTTTAATATTTGTTTTAGGGATTATTAATAAACTCTTTGCTAGAGTTTACCAAGGGCTGCTCGCTTGGGAAGAAGTCCATATTCGACCGATTTACTTGGGAGAGTTTGAAATCATTGGCGTAAATCAACTCGACAATGTGATTACCTTTTTGATCAAGATTATTCAGGCTGTCATGGTTCTGGGGTTGGGTATCACCTGTCTAACTTTTGTTTTGAAACAGTTTCCCTGGACAAGAAACTCCACGCTTAATTTTTGGAGTTTTCTTTTAGAAAACATTGCAATGGGATGGCAGAATTTTGTCGCTTATCTGCCCAGCTTATTAACCATTGTCCTAATCTTAATCGCTACCCACTTCCTAATTCGCCTATCTAAAGGTTTCTTCCAGAAAATCAGTGAAGGGTTGATTAATTTACCCAACTTCTATGCAGAATGGGCTGAGCCGACATTCAAGATTGTGAGCTTTCTGACCTATGCGCTGGTTGCTGTGGCTATTTTCCCCTTGTTACCGGGATTTCAGTCCCCGGCTTTTCAGGGGATTGGGGTCTTTTTGGGCTTGCTATTTTCTTTGGGATCAACATCCGTCATTGCCAATATTGTTTCTGGAACCGTTCTCATCTATACCCGTTCGTTTCGGGTGGGCGACGACATTACTGTCGGTCAGGTGACTGGACAAGTTCTCGAAAAAACCCTTCTGGTCACCCGCCTACTCACCCTGACCAATGAAGTGGTCAGTATTCCCAATTCACAAATTATTAGCAGTTCGATCAAGAATCTCAAATATGCGATACAAGAATTAGACAAGCCCTTGGCGATTAAAGCAAAAGTGCATTTAGGTTACGAAGTGCCCTGGCGGCAAGCCTACGAAGCCCTGCTCCAGGCAGCCTTGCGAACAGAGGGAGTTGCCACATCCCCCTCCCCCTATGTACTCCAGGGCGAACTTAACGAGGTTTATGTGACGTATTACCTCAAGGTCTACCTGGATGTAGCGTTTGTTCGGGAAAAAACAGAAAAAGAATTTGAGCAAATTCGGTCTCAAGTCAATGAAAATATCCGAGATGCCTGTGCTGAAGCCGAAATTCGGATCTTTTCTCCCATTTATTATCCTGACCCAAAGATTTATGCTTCTGCTGCCGATAAGTGATCGCTCTATGTTAGGTATTATGGCCTCCGTTAACTTGCAGTACTGTCCCCGTAACGAAACTACTGGCGACAGGAGATAGCAAGAAGGTAACAGCCCAAGCGACTTCTTCTGGTTTACCGAAACGACGAAACGGAATTTCGGCAATGATCTTTTCCTTGACTTTATCGGGGATCGCTCCCGTCATCTCAGTTTCGATGAAGCCCGGTGCAACCCCATTGGCGCGTACTCCGTAGCGTGCGCCCTCCAGGGCTAAAGATTTGGTCAGACCGATGACCCCAGCCTTAGCGGCGGCGTAGTTTGTCTGACCTATGTTGCCTCGCTCTCCCGAAATTGAACTGATACAGACAACCGACCCTGCTTTTCGTGCATAGAGCTTGGGAATCACCGGGTGTAGTGTGTTGAATATCCCCTTTAAGTTCGTATCTATTACCGCATCCCAGTCTTCTAGAGTAAGTTTAGGGAAAAAGTTGTCCCGAGTAATCCCGGCATTAGCGACAACGCCGTAAATGGGCCCTAGTTTTTGTTCTACGGTTTCTATGGCTTCTGCGATTGCGATCGGATCGGTCACATCGGCTGGAATCGCTAGGACATTACTGTGAAGATTGGGATCGCTGCGGTAGGTATAAGCAACTTGAGCGCCTAACTCTGTGAGTAGCCTTACAATAGCGGCTCCAATCCCACGATTGCCGCCCGTTACGAAAATGACTTTGTTTTCTAATCCTAAATGGCTCATAGACTTAATACAACTGTTGTAGATTACCCAACTCAATTTTTGGTTTGCTCTTTTACTTGAGTCGCTCGATCGCGATCGCAGTTCCGCCCCCTGTACCATGGCAAACCGAGGCCAAACCGAGCTGCCCATCTTTTTCTTGCAACGCATGGATTAGGGTGACCAAAATCCTTGCGCCAGAAGCTCCGATGGGATGCCCCAAGGCGATCGCGCCTCCGTGGACATTCAGTTTGTCGTAGGGAATCCCTAAAAATCGGTTAAACAAAATGTTACTGAGGGCGAACGCTTCATTGTTCTCAAAGAGATCAAAATCGCTGGGTTGCATGTTTAGCTTGTTCAACAGCTTTTTGACGGCAACGATGGGAACCTCTGGGAACCGCCAGGTTTCACCGCCCGCCCAGGTTCCTTTCAAAATACGCGCGATCGGCTTCAGACCATGTTCTTCTACTGCCTTGGGGCTGGCCAGAAGCAGAGCGGCGGCTCCATCGGAGATTTGGCTACAATTGCCTGCGGTAAATAAGCCATCTGCTTTGAAAGCGGGTTTGAGTTGGGCTAGCTTCTCAATCGTGGTATCAAAACGAATGCCTTCATCTTTTTCTACTAGATGCACCCCTTTCTTGCCCTTGATCTCAATGGGGACGATCTCCTTATGAAACAAGCCTTGCTGGGTGGCACTTGCCGCTCGTTCCTGGGAATACAGCGCGGTTTCATCTAACTCGCTGCGGGTAACGCCATAGGTTTCTGCCAGTCGCTCAGCTTGGTCTCCCATCTTTTCATTAGTTGTGGGATCAGTCAGACCGTCAGAAACCAAGAGATCAATGATTTGCTCCGAGGAATTGAGCAGTAATTTTGTCCCCCAGCGAACGCGATGGGATAGCAATAATCCACTTTGGGACATGGATTCCATGCCACCTGCTAAAACAATATCGGCTTCCCCTGCTGCGATCGCAGTTGCCGCATTCATGACACTCATCATGCCAGAAGAACAGACCATATCCACCGCATAGCCGTTGGCGGTATCGGGAATCCCAGCCTTGAAGGCGGCTTGACGAGGGAGCAACTGTCCATGCCCCGAACGGAGGACGTTGCCAAAAATGTACAAATCGATAAAATCCCCAGATATTCCGGCTTTTTCGAGGGCGGCACGCATCGATATTGCACCCAAGTCCACGGGAGAGAGAGAGGCAAGCTCTCCTCCAAATCTACCCAAAGGTGTACGTACTGCTGAGACTATGTAGACAGGTTGCATGAGTTTACTTTCCTTGTAGTAGATGTAACAGGCACAAAATTATTCTGATCCAGAAGGTAATCAACGGTTTCACCGTAAGCTACTAAAAAAACAAAGTTTATTCATAAGCCTTGTACTGTATGGGCAAAACTCAAAATACCGCTGGCAGCAATAGGGAATTCACCCCTTTGAATATGTTTAAGAAGTCACCTCTAACACTTATAGGGTAAACACTTATAGGGTAAGGTTTGTAAATTTTTTACCAAAAATAGTTTCAAGTCCTTACGGACTAAGAAGTTCAGCAAAACTTGTAAAAAAATCATGAATTGTATGCGGTCTATATTTCTCAAACTTAAAAGAATGATATCTTTAATAGGTTGAGAAATGTAACAGGTTGCAGTAATGATATCTATCTTTTTTAAGAATTGTCAAGGTAAAATTTTTTTTACAAAATCAAATAAACTATCGATAGCAGTCAATGTTTTATAAGACAGTTATGAGTAAGTAAAGGAGCTTTAGTTAGCTTAAAAATTTGCAGGAGCATTACATAAACTGCCCCTGCAACAAGAATCTTCTCGATCGGATTTGCAACTGATCTAACATCTTTCATCTGATTATTTGCTAACAAATCTCCCCTCCAAAAAATTTTTCGCTTGCTGCTTCCCGTCCTCTATCAGTGGATTAAGGTTAGAAGGGTTGCGATCGAGCTTGCTTTCATAGTTAAGACTTTTTTGTAACTCACTAGACATTTCGATAAAAGGAATATAGTAAGGTTTGTCTTCTTTTTCGATAAAAGAGCGAGGAATCTTGATCGGCTCTTGAATGCCTATCCCCTGAAGAAACTCCTCTTTGAAGGCTCCTGCTAAAATAAGATCATTCAATCTTTCGATACTTTGTAAGCTCTGGAATAAAGAAACATTTCCTTCTAATTCATTGCGGCGATCTAAGATATCATCGGGTTTAATAGGAATCGTATCTCTTCGGGTGGGATTGAGCTTGATGACCCAAATTTCTTCAGGGATATTGACCAAACCAACATATTTGGGTTCAATCAATTCAGTGATCGGTGGATTATCTGAAAATAATCCATCCCAATAAGCATCTTTGCCAATTTCAACGGCTGGAAAAATATTAGGAATGGCACAAGAAGCTAGGATATGTTCGAGGATAATGGCTTCAACAGATGAATTAAACATCCACAATTTGCCGGTGAGAATATTGCTGGCTCCCAAGAGAAGAATAGGCGGCTCTGGTTGCGGACCCCAAGCAGCCAATTCCTGAAAATCGATATGAGCTTTTAGCAATTCCTGAAAATCGGTAAATCGACTCCGCAAACCCAGGGCTTTAGTCGTGAAAGACAACCATTTCTTGAGACCTTGGGATGCAGGACTGACATTGAACTGGGGAATGAATCCCTGACTAGTGTATTCTGTGAATGCCGTTGCAGAATCATTAAACAGACGCTCTTGAACAGTTTGAGCGGAATTATCTGTCCAGAAATCCTTGAGTCGCTCTCCCGGATTCTCGCCTTTTTTCAGTGAGTTCCAGATCAAAGCGGCACAGATAGCCCCTCCTGAGGTTCCGCTTAAACTAACGATTTCGTATTTGTCTTGAAAATTGCTCTCAAAAAGCGTTTGAAAAACCCCTGAAGTGAAAGCCGCGTGGCTACCTCCGCCCTGACAGGCGATCGCAAGCTTAATTTTCTTAGTTGTCATAAAAATTCGTTAATGAACTAATAGGCTCCTTTATAACTCATATACAAAATAACCGCAAGTACTTAGAATACATTGTACTGAAGACTATGGATAGATTGTATTGAGTCTATGATTCGGTTGAGTTCCTAGGTTAAAACCAAAACATATTGAGTATAAGATTACATTAAGATCCCAGTAAGGATTACATACCTTACTATTGCGCTGCTCCAAAATCCAACCCACGAAAAGTCGTGAAGATAACTTAAAGGGAGAAAAGACAAGAAGCTAAGGAAATATTTGGGCTATGGATTAAGCTATTGTATTATTGATGAGCAACTTCCCTCCCCATCCCTTTCTTTACAACGGTAATCCCCTAAACTTCTCACAAAAGGAACAAAAAATGGAAAATATCTGGCAGGATCTCTTTCCAAAATTTGAATCTGGAGAGGACTGGCACAAATTTTTAGATAGCTACCAGCAGATGCTAATTAATCAGATTGACTCCACGCAGGAGCTAAGCAATCAGTTTGAAGCATTCTTTTTTGGATTGCCCAAAAATAATCTAAATACATTAGAGTTATGGCAGAATTACCTCAATGAGATGCAAAAGTTAAACCAACTTTGGGTTAATACCCTAGGAGCATCCGTTACAGAGTCGCGCAATAAGCCCACTGGAATGAACTTTAGCCAGCCCTGGATTGAGCTAAATAGCCGCTATTGGGAGGTAATGTACGAGAAAACTCTAGGCGATTTAACCCAGATACCTGGAGTGGGACCTAGCCGTGGCTTTAACCACAAATTGATGAAAGCTCTTGATGCTTGGGAAAAACTCTATCCCACCAGTATTGATTATCAGTTAGTTTTGGCTGAAATTCAGCAGCAATCTTTAGAGGAACTCAGACAAACCTTAATCTCGCGGGCAGAGAAGGGCGAAACAGTCAAAGACTGGCAGCAACTTCAACGATTGTGGAGTCTCTCTGCCGATAACGTCTTTGAAAAGGCATTTTGCTTAGAAGATAACCTAAAGGTTCGAGGCAGATTTTTGAATGCTCTCAATCACTATAAGCTCTGCCAGCAAGAGCTAATGGAATTGTGGATGAAAACGATGAATATGCCCCTACGCAGTGAAATCGATGAAGTTCACAAGAGTATTTATGAGCTACGAAAAGAGGTTAAGCGCTTAAATAAAACCTTAGCCCAATACGAAGCCCAATCGCAATCCACCCCACTAGCGCCAGAAAAAGCGCCAATCCCTCCCGATCTAACCCGTGAACAAATCCTCTCAGTTTCAGAAGAAGCACCCATCCTTCCCGATCTTTCAACAGAACAAGTCCTCTTCAAACCAGAAGAACCGCCAATCAATCAGGATTCAACTGAAGAACAAGTCGGCTACGATCCTGATAAAGACAGCTTTTGGGGATATCTAATGAAAAAAGCCTATTTCACGTTTGCTCAGCAAACCAAAAAACAGGAGGAGGAGGGTAAGTTATGATAATTTGTGAGTTTTACCAGAATTTATGTCCATCTCCCCACTTTTCAAAAGCCACGAATAGAAAACCATGCTGCCATTAATACCTTTGCGTTTTGAGGACGCAGCAGAACAATATCATGCGATCGCAAAAAAAATGATTAAAGGAACAGAAAATTTACGTCGCTTGCGGGAGAAAGATCTTGAAATTGGAGTGACGCCCAAAGAAATCGTCTATCGCGAGGATAAAGTAACCCTATACCGCTTTCAGCCCGTGGTAGATAATCCTTTGAATATCCCTGTTTTGATTGTTTATGCCTTAATTAATCGTCCATTCATCATCGACTTGCAAGAAAATCGCTCATTAGTGGCCAATCTACTCAAGTTGGGTCTAGATATTTACCTTATGGATTGGGGCTATCCCTCTCGCGCTGACCGTTGGCTGACCTTAGACGACTATATTAATGGTTATATCCACAACTGTGTTGATTTCCTCCGAGCAAAGCACCATTTAGACAAGATTAATCTGCTCGGCATTTGCCAGGGAGGAACCTTCAGCCTCTGCTACAGCGCGATCTATCCAGAAAAAGTTAAAAATCTGATCGCCATGATTGCCCCCGTCGATTTCCAAATCTCAAATGCGCTCTTGAATATGAAGGGTGGCTGCACCTTGGGGACAGATGCGGTAGATATTGACCTCATGGTAGATGTGTTAGGCAATATCCCTGGGGATTATCTCAACTTCGAGTTTTTGATGTTGAAACCTTGGCAGCTAGGAATTCAGAAATATCTAGATTTTCCGGAAATCATAGATGATGAAGACAAACTGCTCAACTTTCTAAAGATGGAAAAATGGATCTTTGACAGCCCCGATCTTGCAGGAGAGGCTTACCGACAATTTCTGAAGGATTTCTACCAAGGCAATAAACTGATTAAAGGAGAGGTCAGGATTGGGGATAAGCTAGTCAATTTAAGCAATATTTCTATGCCTGTACTCAATCTCTATGCCGAAAAGGATCATTTGGTAACCCCCGCCTCATCTTTAGCCCTAGGGAAGTATATTGGGACGAAAGACTATACTGTACGCTCTTTCCCCGTCGGTCACGTTGGGATCTATGTCAGCAGAAAGTCACAAAAGAATCTACCGCCCGTAATCGCAGATTGGCTGAAGATTCGTAGTGGAAATTAGGCTCGGAAGCAAAAGTAAAAGCTGATTAATTGAGTCTGGGTAACCGTTCATCCTCTTTTCAACGAGAGAGCAAGGGGGTTAGCAGTTTTGTAAAAGGAGTGAATGGTTACGATTCAGTTGTCTTTTTCGTCGCTTGGAAATAGCTATCCCACAGTTGCTTTTGAGTTTCGATCGCCAGATTTGTGATCACTTTTTCAGCTTCAAGGGAAGAGTTAACCAATTCTCGTTGAAAACCTAATGCCTTCTCGAAATTTCCTGGAAAACTTGTCGGAGTATTCTCCCCACGAGAGCTGTCAATCCAGGTATAAATAAGCTTTTTCTGGGACTCGATCAACTGCTTTTGGGACTCACTCCAGAGTTCTGAGAGCTTTTTCTGTGATTCAGTAAATTGCGCTTGGGATTCCGTAAAAAAATTAGTAGTAGGCATGATGTTTCCCTCTAGTAGCTCCGCCTTGCTAAGGAGGAGAGAATTTGATTAGCTTTAGTATAACATCCCATCCCAAGATATGTACGTTTGAGTCAAGGTATCCGTAAGTTATGCGGTACAGTTATTATACCACGATTGACTGCCATTCACCGCCCGATAAATCGGGTGTCCTCTGGCAGAAGAAAGATAGATCGTTTGAGGAAGAATTATCTTTCTCAAACACTAACCCGTAAGGGTAAACGCGAGAACTTCATCCGAAGACCCACACCGCAAAAACACCGATTAATCCCGCAGCAATCAAATAAAGAGCGACAGGTAACAGTAACTGACGGAGTAAGATACCTTCTCGTCCGATCAATCCGACCGTGGCTACGGCAGGCACAATATTGGCGACAGCAATGATGTTTCCAGAGGTGGCACCGACACATTGCAACGCCAGAATCAAGGATGCCGATACCCCAATTTGCTCAGCCACCCCAAACTGAAATACAGAAAACATCATGTTACTGACGGCGGCACTTCCCGACACAAAAGTCCCTATCATGCCAATGACAGGGGCAAAAAAAGGCCAGATGGGCCCCAGCAGACCGGAAACCCCATCGGCTAACGTGAGGGGCATGCTGCTCAGCCCGGAACCATTCACGTCAGAATTGATGAATACCTTAGCCATCGGCACAGAGGCTCCAATGGCGAGGGTTGTTCCTAGCAGTTTTGCCGATGCCCCTGCGATCGCCCGTTTAAGTTGATCGATCTGGAGTTTATGCAGGAAATAGGTGAGGATCACCACAACGAGGAAGATCGTGCCGGGGAGGAAAAGCGGTTGGCTGGAAATACTAACCTGGGTTCCTAAAATATTAGAAAAGTCAATCTGAGCGGATTGAAGCCATCGTCTCAATGGCAGAAATCGGAAGCGAGAAAGCGCTAGGATAATACCCAAGAGCAAATAAGGAGTCCAGGCTTGTAATGCGGTCATTTGAGCCGGTGGATTCGAGAGGGCACTACTACCGGTTCCCAGCCAAGCTGGAGACCACTGAGCGCGATCTGGGAAGTCCCAGGTCTGTTTTGGCATTAGAAACCCCGCTTTGGCGGCGGGAACAACGATAGCGAGTCCGAAAAACGCGCCGACTAGAGAGGGGAACTCTGGGCCGATCAAGACAGCGGTGAGGACGAAGGGAATTCCAAAGGCAAGTCCGGCAAACAGCGCAAAGCCAACGGCGGGCAAGGCATCTTTCCAGGATTTGCGATCGCCAAAATAGGCTGTCAAGGTCATGATTAGAAGCAGGGGGATGAAGATCCCAATCGCGCCTTGAATCCAGCCAATCTTGGCTCCAATGGTCACCAGGTAATCGGAAAAATCCAACCCTAAACGAGAAATTTCCTGGGCAACCGCCTCAGATCCTTCTAAACCATTGTTAATTCCAATGATAACCGGTGTTCCCACCGCGCCAAAGGCGGATGAGGTACTTTGAATAATCAGCGCGGAGATGACGGCTGCCATGGCAGGAAAACCGATCGCAACCAAAAGTGGCACCACAATGACGGGGGTACTGCCAAAACCTGAAGCCGCTTCAATAAAACTGCCCAATAACCAGGCAATTAATATAACTTGAATTCGGCGATCGCGGGAAACATCCAACAATCCTTGGCGAATTTTGCTAATGGCTCCCGATTCTTGCAAGGTATTGAGTAAAAGAATCGCCCCAAACACGATATAGAGAACTTCAAGGGTGACAACGAGTCCTTCAATCGTTGAAGCCGCAATCTGGATAAAAGAGACTTTCCAGACTAAAAGGGCAATCACTACGGTCACCAGATAAGCAACGGGCATCGACTGAGTGGCCGGACGATTGGCAACCACCAACAGCAAGAAAGCAGTCAAAATGGGCGCTAGCGCCAGCAGCGAGAGGAGAGCTAGTTGCATAGTATATCTAGGTAAAACAGAATGCTAAACCCTGATTGATGGTTAAAAGTTGGTGCAGTAATTATTGTACTTATTATATTTCGCCAAAGGTGATTTGTTTCATCAGAGTTTTCGTGGATTTATAAAGATCGCGCTGAAACACTTATTCATTCGGGCAATTCCAAATTTTCTAGTCCTGAAAGCCTTACACAGAGAGGGCTATACAATTCTTGATAATCTGAACGATCGCTGGAACGACGTAAAATCGTTCTGAGTTTGGAATTGCTGTCGCACTAGCCCATATTGCCCACGCCATCCCTTTATCTTTCCTCTGCAAGAAGACTCTCGGTTTACCGATGAGATGAATTGCAGTAGAAGTCTTGATATGCATAGGTTTCGTGATATAATTGGACTGGTCAATGACCTACTCGGAC
>VYKS01000299.1_pt1 | contig 27050 bp, 26 predicted proteins | sample 5114511 | NCBI WGS metagenome assembly VYKS01 (sample SAMN12291795, study PRJNA351875) | freshwater metagenome | isolation source: freshwater lake | place: USA: Michigan, Gull Lake | collected 2011-07-05 | reverse complement strand
GACCGTCGCATACCCGACAAAGAAACATTGATATCTGAAGTTGCTGCTTGGGAAAATCACAGAAATACTCTTGCTTGTAGATGTAATTGGCAGTTTACTACTGAAGATGCGCGGGTTAAATTAACCCGCCTCTATCCAGTAATTGACGCTTGACGCTCTACTAGGCGACCACAGCCCCGTCTTACCGCTAAATTAGTTAGAAAGCCTACCGATTCCTGCTCCACGATATTCAGGCAAGACAAAAATATCTTCTAAATAAAAGTATGAATTTGAACTTTAGTTTTAACTACGAAGTAAACTGCAAAAAAAAGAGTGCCAAAGACACCCTAATAGATTATTAAGAGTATGTTGAATGATAATAACAATTAGTATGTTAAAGCCATGCTACGACTAGTTTCCGCACCAAGATAAACACGGATACTCAAGAAATCAGTGGGGCAAGCAGTTTCGCAACGCTTACAACCAATGCAGTCCTCGGTACGGGGAGATGAGGCAATTTGACCTGCCTTACATCCATCCCAAGGAACCATTTCCAAAACATCAGTAGGACATGCTCTTACACATTGAGTGCAGCCAATACAGGTATCGTATATTTTGACTGAATGGGACATTATGATAGCTCCAATCGTATTTGCAGCTAATAAAATTAAGCTACAGTTTAATCAAAACTAAGTCTACATTAGTGCTTTGATCTAAGTATTCTCAACGGGCTATAACTTAAGACAAATTAACAATTGTGATTTTAAGTGGATCATATCTAATGAGGATATTTACTCCCCATCGTTTGATTAGGTATATGGTTGGGGATTTTGGGTAGTCTAAATGTCATTTTTTAATCGGGAAAGGAATGTCTATACAAACACTAAATATTTAAATAAGTAATAAGCCCCGAATAAATTAGACTCATAGTTGTAAGAAATAGTGAAAATACAAATGGCAGATATAGTTGATATTGCGGTCGGGGCAGGTTCATTCAAAACCCTTGTGGTTGCAGTTCAGGCTGCAAATTTGGTGGATGTCCTCAAGTCTCCAGGCCCTTTTACGGTGTTTGCTCCCACCGATGATGCTTTTGCCAAGCTACCCCCTGGGACGATTACAACATTGGTACAAAATATTCCTCAATTAGCCAGAATTTTGAAGTTTCATGTGGTACCTGGGCGTTGGAAGACATCGGATTTAGCAAATATTACAGAATTAACCTCTGTGGAGGGTTCGCCAATTAAGATTAGTTTAACTAATGGGTTTGAAGTCAAAAATGCCACTGTGGTTGCCGCCGATATTGAGGCAGACAATGGCATTATTCATGTGATTGATAATGTAATTTTGATGGGATAAGGATTAAGTCAAAGATCAAACCTAGAGAATTTTTATAAAGGTTATTAACGATGTATCCAGTTACCCGCGATCGCAAGGTCAAATTTCGTCCTGAATGGGATTTACGAGACTTAATATTATTTGCGGCATTGATTGCTTTGATTTTTGCGATCGTGCGGATCGGTTCCGAGTTTAGCGGGAGTTATGAATCTAATGTCAAGATTGAGACCGATATTCGATTTTTACCTGCCTACACAGGTCAAACATTGGTACGCATGGTTTCAGCCTATCTATTGTCTTTAATATTTACCCTAATCTACGCCTACACTGCCTATCGGTCTAAGGTGGCAGCTATGATTTTGTTGCCATTGCTGGATATTTTGCAGTCGATTCCTGTGTTGTCATTTTTACCAGGTGTCGTTCTAGCTTTAATTACTCTTTTCCCAGGACAGAGGATTGGGGTAGAGATTGCCTCGATTGTGCTGATTTTTACGGGTATGACTTGGAATATGACCTTTAGTTTTTACCAGTCACTTTCTAGTATTCCTCGTGAACTTATAGAGGCTGCTAATACCTATCGGCTGAATGCATGGCAGAGATTTTGGACTTTAGAATTGCCATCTGGGGTGATTGGTTTGGTTTGGAATAGCGTGATGTCGGTGGCAGGTGGCTGGTTCTTTTTAATTGCCATTGAATCTTTTACCTTGGGCAAAAAAGACTTTCGCTTACCAGGGTTGGGCTCATTTTTGGGAGGAGCAGCAGCTAAGGGTGACTTTGGGGCGATCGCTTGGGGATTAGTAGTATTAATTGGCGTAATTATTATCATTGATTTTTTAATTTGGCAACCTGCGATCGCATGGGCTGAGAAGTTTAAGTATGAAAGTGGTGGTTCCCAAGATCCCCCTGAGTCCTTTGTTTTAGATTTTATTAGGCGATCGCCAACCTTAAAAGTATTTGATCGGCAAGTATTACAGCCCTTTGGTCGAGTTTTGGATCAAGGTATTGTCAAAGCCTTTCCTCCCAAGATTGTTTCTTCAACTTTTATTCGTCCAGTTTCTGGGGCACTGAAATGGATTAATTGGCTATTTTTAAGTGGCTTGGGCTTGATTGTCTTGTGGGGAACATGGGAGGCTTTAATGCTTCTACGGGGAATTAGTCTGGAGGATTGGGGAAAAGTGTTAACAGGAGCTATGCTTACGGCTTTGAGAGTAATAATCGCCTTGGTTTTATCTTTGGCTTGGACAGTACCCGTGGGTGTGGCGATCGGGCGTAATCCAAAGTTGGCAAAGCTATTACAACCAATTGTTCAAATTGCGGCTTCAGTCCCTGCTACGGCTTTATTTCCAGTGTTACTTATTGCCCTTGCTCAAATTGGGGGGGGCTTGCAAATTGGCTCAATTATCCTGATGATGCTGGGGACAATGTGGTACGTCCTATTTAATGTAATTGCAGGAGCGCAGTCGATACCCTCCGACTTGTTTGAGGTAGCTAAGGTTTATAAGCTCAATCGTCTACAACGCTGGCGCACGGTAATTTTACCCGGAATTTTCCCCTATTTAATTACAGGCATAATTACCGCCGTGGGTGGAGCTTGGAATGCCAGTATTGTCAGTGAATATATTGAGTTTCAGGGTAAGACTGTATCAACGGCAGGGCTAGGAGCTACAATCTCTCAAGCCACGGCTACGGGGAATTTTCCGCTTTTATTGGCGGCTACGGCGGTGATGTCTCTGTTGGTAGTTTTAACAAATAGGTTGGTATGGCGACCACTCTATCGTCTTGCCAATGAGAAGTATCAACTTTTAGGTTAGATTTTGAGCCCAGAATTTTTGACCAAAAAGGTGATTAAAGCACTCGATTTTTTTGATCCGATGACTTAAATCTGCCAATCATTGGATCTCTTGCCTTCAGATGTTTAGTTTTGCGTCCTGTAACTCGCTTGCGCCACATCCGAAAACTGGATGCCTTCAGTTCTCGGCGCATTAATTCAATAACTTGGGGTTCGGTTAAATCAAATTGAAAGGCGATCGCTTCAAAGGTAGTACGGTCTTCCCATGCCATTTCGATAATGCGATCGATGATTTCAGGGTTTAAGTCTTCAGGGGTATGCATTTTAGAAATCTCTAGGAAAATTCTATGATAGTTTATCGTTTCTTAAACTTTCACGATAGGCAATTACAGCTTGGGTTTGATTTTGAATGGGAATAAATTGTCCTAGTAATTCCAAATCTAAATCTGGTAAAAATTGACTACGAGGACATACTTGATATTCTCGATCTTGGAGGTGATAAAGCTGCCATTCTTGATTTTTTACTTGCCAAAACCAGACCTCTGGAATTTGTAAGCCTTCATAAACCTTAAGCTTATTAATTCCGCCGCTACTGATAACAATTTCTAAGGCAATATCTGGAACTACCCTTAACGCCCCAAAACAATAACATTCATCGGGTTCTAGTCCCCTTAAGGCTGATTGATCCCTAAAGGTAGTATTGCCATAGCCATTCAAATCAATATTTTTTTCCACCGCATACATTTCCAGCAACCGGGCAATAATTTTTTTTAGGCCCTCGTGTTCGCTGGATGTACTCATAATCTCTAGTATTCCCTCCAGATAAGTTACCCGTAAAGATGGATATTCATCCACAAACCCATCTATAAAGTTAATGTATTGTTCCCAAGTGATATCACTGAGAATTAATCTTTGTTCGGGGGCATTAGGTATCTCTAAACGAGGTGGCAGAATGTCTAAAATTTGCATAGTAGCGAATCTCGATTAATCTCAATCAGTATTGATTCTATCTTTCTTCTGCCAGAGGACACCCGATTTATCGGGCGGTGAATGGCAGTCAATCGTGGTATAATAGCTGTACCGCATAACGTGTCTGAAAATGTCTGTGGAATCGGTCTGGCGGGGGATGAGACATGGGTTAAGTCCTAGTTAAGAGGTGTAGAAGCAGAAAACCTAAGTCGTGAGTCTTAGGAATCCCCCGATTTATCGGGGGAGGATGTCAAACCAGTCTAGATCTGGATCAGCCTAGAAATTTAGCAAAGTTAGTTATAAAAATTGGGGATTATAGTTAGCACTCTTAATCCCCAGATAAAAATTATTTAGTTTACAAAGATCAATTCAAAGAGTTAAGTCTTAAAATCTCTGCGGTCACAGCTAGGCTTTCTTCATACAAAACTTCCCTGCCCCATCGTTGCAATTGTTGACTCAAAAGCATATTGGAACTTTGTTCAGACAAAGGTGTAACCTGATAGGTACGAGTACTTTGCGCCCCAGCCTCCATCCGCATACACCCCATAGACTCCGAGCAAAATACATTAGAGGTATCTGCGGTCGGATCGGTGGAAGATAGTTTTAATCCAATTAGATCGCCAACAATGTCCCCAGCATCGCCCACTGGAATAGAAGCCAGTTCTGCTTGCACTTCTAAATTATTTTTGCCGATAAAACTAATGCGCTGGATATCATAATCGCCACCTTCTTTGACTAAAGATACCGGCTTCCAATCTAAGCGACTAGCTAACCATCCCAAAAACATCAAAGCCTGAGTGCTATTTCCTTTTTCATAATCAATCGTCACCCGATCTACTTTCCAAGCTCCTGCCCTGCGATCGGGTGAATCAAAAGCTTGGGCAGTTAGTTCTTGCCAAGCTGCTAATCTTCTCCAATTTAAATCTGCAACTTGGGCGTTGTTATTGATTAAATCCTGCATTTTTAGCAAATCCCCTTCAGAGTTACAAAAAAATGCTGAATCAAAAATTATGCGATCGCAGAGATTAATCAAACGCTCAAACATCTTCGTATGGGGAGCAGGGCTATCCTTCCACCACACAAAAGTTGGCAAATCTGCAATTACCAGTCCCGTAAGTAAAGGATGAATCCGATTAAATGATTCCTTGGTCCCCCGTAGGGTAATATATTCGCCACAAACCAATGAGCTAGAAGACTTTTGAATCGGACAATAGGCGGCAACTTGAGCCGTAATCCCCTCATCTTCCCCTGAAATTGGACATAGATCGATCACTCGACAAGGGATTTGATTAGCGATCGTATCTATGGAAACTAATCTTTCGCCAACTTCATTTTCAGACTCATACACTAATAAATTAAAAGTTGTTGCCCTTGCCGCCGCATTTTCTCCGTAGGATTGCCAAATTTTACTTAGTTCAAGCTCTACCTGAGAAATAGAAACATCCTTAGGTGCTTGTAGAGATAAAACAGATGCTGATTGCATAAAAATTCCTCATTTTGTAATTAAACTTCTACAATCTTCGCTCTATAATTTTCGCTTTATAGTCTGCGCCATTGCCTACCGTCACGATTCAGCATCATATCTGCCTCTAATGGTCCCCATGAACCTGCTTGATATTGAGGAATTAGGATTGGATCGCTAGGCTGATCCCACAGAGCCAAGGCTGGAGTTACAACTTTCCATGCAGCTTCTACCTCATCTCCGCGGGTAAATAGAGTTTGATCCCCCAACATACAGTCTAGCAAGAGTCGCTCGTAGGAATCAGATCCTTCAACCCCAAAGGTTTTACCATAGCCAAAATCCATTTCTACCGACCGCGATCGCAAGTCCGCCCCAGGCATTTTCGCTTCAAACTTTAAGGCAATCCCTTCATTGGGCTGAATTCTCAGAGCCAAGATATTAGGGCTAACCTGTTTAGCTGCGGATTGAAATAAAGTTAAAGGCACATCCCGAAATTGAATGGCGATTTCACTTACCTTCTTAGGCATTCTTTTACCCGTTCGTAGATAAAATGGCACCCCCTGCCACCGCCAATTATCCACAAAAAACTTCATCGCCACGTATGTAGGAATTGTGGACTGCGGATTGACATTGGGTTCAGTTCGATAACCACCGACCGATTTCCCCTTAATTGCCCCTGCCCCATACTGCGAACGAATTGCTGAATAGGTTAAGTCACGACTATCAGCCAAACGAGTCGATTGAATTACTTTTACCTTCTCGTTGCGTAAGGAGTCAGCGTCCATTGTGTTAGGAGGCTCCATGGCAGTTAAACAAAATAGCTGCATCAGGTGATTTTGGAGCATATCTCGTAAAGCTCCAGAGCTTTCATAGTATCCTGCTCGATCTTCTACGCCTACGGTTTCAGCTACAGTAATTTGCACATGATCAACAAACTGGCGATTCCACAAAGGTTCAAAAATCGCATTGGCAAATCTTAAAACCAACAGGTTTTGGACAGTTTCTTTCCCGAGATAATGGTCAATTCTATAAACTTGGCTTTCGCTGCAAACCCTCTGCACAAGTTGATTTAGCTCTTGACAAGATGACAAATCTCGACCAAAGGGCTTTTCAATTACCAATCTGGTTTTGATTGGATCTCTGATCATGCCAGATCTACCCAATTGATTAATGGCTTCAGGGAAAAATTTGGGAGCTACAGCAAGGTAAAAAACACGATTGCCTCTGGTACCTCGCTTTTGATCGATTTCTTTCAGTAAAGTATCGAGCTTTTGGTAGTCATCGGCATTATCCATGTCCGCAGCACAGTAAAAAAGTCCTTGGGCAAAGTTTTCCCATAGAGGTTCTGCGCCAATGCCATCGGAAAACTGTTCTATACCTTCCCGCATTTGTTGACGGAAAAAATCATGGCTCCAGTCCCGCCTTGCCACTCCAACAATTGTTAGTTCTGCAGGAAGACGACGTTGCTGTTTGAGATGATAGATAGCTGGCACGAGTTTACGCGCAGTTAAGTCACCCGAAGCCCCAAATATCACTAAAATTAAAGGCTCAGGGGTTCTTTCCTGTTGGAGTCCGACCCGCAAAGGATTTTCAAGTAATTGCACCATATAAACTGAGTCATGATTAATTGACTGTGACTAAAGCATTGTAGCGAAACCATAGCGATCGCTCAGATTAACCCTCTTTTTCTTTAGGTTTTAATATTCTATGTGAGACTTGCTTTTGGCTTTTAGAATATAAAATTACAACTTTAACTAGTAACTTTTCACAAATCAGCTTATACTAGGAAGCCTGTAAAAATATCAACAAGAAAAATCATGTCTCGATACCGAGGACCCCGCCTCAGAATAGTACGCAGACTGGGAGAGCTACCTGGTCTTAGCCGCAAGCAACCTAAACACGCCTATCCGCCTGGACAACACGGACAAGAACGCAAGAAAAAGTCTGAGTTTGGCGTGCGCTTAGAAGAAAAGCAAAAGCTGCGTTTTAACTATGGTTTAACTGAGAGACAGCTACTGCGCTATGTACTTAAAGCTCGCCGGGTAAAAGGTTCTACTGGTTTAGTATTGCTCCAACTTTTAGAAATGCGTCTAGACAATACCGTATTTCGGACAGGTATGGCACCGACGATTCCTGCTGCCCGTCAGTTGGTTCGCCATGGTCATATCACCATCAACGGTAAAGTAGTTTCAATTCCTAGCTATGGCTGTCGTCCTGGTGAAGTTTTGGGTGTCAAAGATTCAGAAAAATCTCGCAAAATCGTAGAGCAAAATCTGGAATTTCCAGGGTTAGCTAATACTCCTAGTCACCTAGAATTTGAAAAAGCAAAACTAACTGCCAAAATTAATGGTGTAGTTGAGCGCGAGTGGATTGCCCTGCAAGTTAATGAATTATTAGTTGTGGAATACTACTCACGTCAGGCATAGTCTTGGTATATTCTTTTTTATCAGTTTAAGTTAGCTATTAATTAAGCTCTAGAGCATTTATACTGCTAGCTATGCAGGCAAATACGTTACAAACCCCTCTAATCTATCCGGATCTGCAATTACCCCAAACTCAGGGGTGTAGTTTTACGGTACGTATAGATTTAGATCACTTACTCTTGGCAATCGAAGCAATTGATCTACAGGCAACTGATGCGATTTTAGAGCTAGTAGGTCAGCTTAATTTGGCTGAAATCATCCCAAATCGCGTTAGTCTTTGGCGGATGCGGAATACAAATCCCTTCCGACGCAACTATCAGAGAGGCAGTCTAAGCTGGGAAGAAGCAAAGGCTCTGGTAGTAATTATTTGTCATATCGCCCAAAGAATTAATCCTCAATTGCGGATATTGGTGAATACAAATTATCAGCTAAGTGAGCAAAAAATTGAGGCTCTAGGGCTACAACAAAATCTTGCCTATTTAGAAGGGTACCTAAATCAATTTCATGACTTGTTTTTAAGTCGAATGCGATCGCCTTCTGCCCTAAATGATTCTGAGATCAAAGACCTTGCCATTCATCTTTTGACCCAACTATTATTCTGTAGTGGTAGTTTGGGAGAGCAAAGACTTTGGAGTAATTTACTCAGTTCCAAAGCGATCGCAAATAGAGACTAAACTATGCCCATTCAACGCTTTTACCATCTACCTAGCTGCACTTTTCAAATTGAAGGTATTAGTGCTGAAGGAGGAGATCGCTTATCTATTTTGACTAATTTCGAGTGTATATTTCACCACAACGGCACTAAAATTGCGGGCGGGCGGGAATTACTAGATAGTTTAATTAAATCCACTGGTAAATATGCTCAAGCTTTACAGGCTGCCAATCCTTTGAGTATAGATAACCAATTGGTAAGTTTAGAGCCTGTGGGTATTTATCTGCATAAGCTAACCGTTAAATCCAATGATGACATAGTACCCGTAGAGGTGCAATTGAATACAGTTCAATTATTTGATTTGGTTGAAAGCATAGATCGACTATCCATTGATCCCCAAGCTGTACTAGATCTTAATAGCGTAATTGAGCCTGTTGTCTCCACAGCCAAGGCAGTTATATCTCTATTACCAGCATTGATTGGAGTTGGTAGTCTGGCGATCGCTTCGGCAATTCTATTCTTACTTCCCACTCCCAAGCCAGATCCAAAACCACAGCCTCAACCTGTTAGTCTAGTTTTATCGATGTCAACAATAGATAATTGCAGCTAAAAATCTCTAACAAACAAAAACATCTTTTTAGGGTTTACATCATTTAAGTTGCTGCTATTATGGCGATATAAATGTTAAATTCTCAGTAACTTAGCAGAATTTATCGCTTAAAGCATTATGTTACATCCTCGTCTGGTACTATTGGTAAAGCTATAGAGTGTTTTGTCATGTCTTATTCCAAAGTAGAAGTACTTAATAGTATTGCAGATCAGCAAATGTCTCGTGCCTCAGAGTCCGTAAATATTCCAGCCGAAGGGCAAGTAGTTAAGAATGCATCTCTACTAACTTTACTGGCAGCTATGCGAGTAATTGTTAGATCCACAGGTATTCTACAAATTGAGACTCCTTACCATAAGTGGAAGGTCTTAATGAAAATGGGAGGGCTTGTCCTCATAGAAGAAGAGGGACGCGTGATGCAAACCCTAACTCGTAAATTTGCGAATGCGGGAATGCAGTTTGCCCGCCTACCTGAGTGGGATCAAAAACAAAGTACTAAGCCCTATTCCTATTCCTTTGTTACTCAGGTTTTTAAACGCTATCCTGAACCGACCAAAGCGGTGCTTAAGGAAGTTCTGCTGGAAGGTATGCTGGCTTTACATCTAGAAGATAAGTTTTCTTTTATGTGGCGACCAATTAATGGAATCAACTCTAGTCTTCCAGTTTGGCACTTACCATTACTCGAAACTAAAGCTAATAGCGAGGCCAAACAATGGCTCCAATTCCAATGTGTGAAGCATCCTTACCAAGCCGTGCAGTTAATGGATGCAGCCAATATGCTGGCTAGGGTGGGAAACGATAATTTTCCGATGTTTGCCAAGGTTACGACAGGACAGCATCGGATTTGTGAAATTGCCGATAGCTTCAAGCAGCCAATATATCGTAGTGCTTTATTGCTTGATAAACTAGCCCAAAAGAAAATTGTTTCAATCTTACCTCTAGCGGAACGAGAGTCTTCTGGCAGTCTCAGTAATGCTCTTTCTGAGGTGATTCAAGCCGATACAGTAGCAGGAAGACCCAGCGTCTTTGTGGTTGATGACTCCCCAGTTTTGTTGCGCCAGTTTAGGGATTTACTAACTGGTTGGGGTTATCAAGTTAATCTGACGGATGATGCTACTAACGCTACGATGATGATTTTGAATCATCATCCTTCGGTGGTATTTTTAGATATAAATATGCCAGGACTAAATGGATTTGAACTAATTAAGCAAATTAGACGACAACCAAGTCTTGCCACAACCCCTTTGGTGATGGTGACGGCTGAAAACAGTATGACTAATAGTTTTAGGGCAAAGTGGGCAAGCTGTCGATTTATTGCCAAGCCCCGAACTTCTGAAGATACTGAATCATTCCGTGAGCAGTTGAGAACTCTATTGAGGGAGATAGCACCATTACCTTCAGATGTACTTGTGTAGTACTTATATACTGACTATGTGATTAGTTTTGTTGAGAAAATTTTGTAGAGCATAAAGCAAATTATATGGTGGGTAGCTTTTTAATAATTGATGATAGTGCCGCAGAGAGACATTTGCTGAGATCTTTACTGCAAGACCTAGGTCATGATGTGGATGTCTGTGAGGATACCGAAGGAGCCTTAGACAAGATTGCTAAAGGCAATTATAAAGCTGTATTTTTAGATGTGGTGATGCCCGATCTGGACGGCTATAAGTTTCTCCGAAAAATTCGCTCCACACCAGAAATCTCCAATCAATACGTGATTTTTAGTTCGACTAAACGCACCAAACTAGAAATGAACTATGGGATTAAAAGAGCAGGAGCAGATGACTATTTACCAAAACCAGTCAGCCGTGAGACATTACTAGAAGCTTTAGAAAAGGTCAAATGATTAACCCAGAGGTTCTACCATCCTATAGTCGATATGTACTGACAAGTTTGGGAACCTTGAGTCTAGTATGCCCTGATATTTTTGTAGCGGAGATTATGATTGTCGATCGCTCTGAGATTCTACTTATGCCCTTTTTTGATTCTGCGATCCTCGGACTCGTACATCAGCAAGGCGTAATTATCCCCTTAGTTTCTCTGAAGCAGGCTTTAATGGGAAATAGGGGTTTAGTTCCAGAAAAGATTACTGTGGTTAGATTATCCGATGAATTAGAGGCGATCGCTGGGGCAGGTTTGGTAGTAGATCGAGTAATTGGGAGTATTTCTGCCGATCAATTTCAGAAAATGCAACTGGGTGAATCTAAACAGACTGAATATATAAGATTAGAGAGTTTGTTCACGGTATTGCCACAGTTGGAGCGATCGGCATGGGAGCCTTATCGCTGGCATCCATCATCAGCATAGGTTTTCTAAATCATTTTTCTCTCATTTTTCTCGGAGTCGAACTACTCAATAATTAACCAGATAATTAACTAGGTAAGCTTCTATGTCATTTCCTCCTAAGCAGTCGAATTTATCTCCAAATAGACCAAGTATTAGCAAAAAAAGTTCTTCTTTGGGTTCTAGGTTATTTATATATGTTCTAGGCAGTGCTTTACTGGGTTTAGCAGGGCTATCTTACTTTTTTTACCACGAGTTAGTTAATGGAGCTAAACGAGAGATTGAGCAGAGGGTATATACCGAAGTAAATGGAATTGAAGCTAAACTATTGACCGTCAAGCAGTCTGTTTTGGCACTGGGTTCGGCAGCAAAATCCCTCAAGCAAGCAAATGTTAAAGATGCGGATGTATATAAGCAATTAGTTCTGGAGCAATTTAACAATGTGGGTTTAGCCTTTGCCATGGGTATTTCCCAATCACCGAACCAGTTGGTGCCTGATCGTAAATCCTATTATCCTTATTTTAGTAAAGCGATCGGTAAGGATAATATTGAATACTTTGACCTTGCAGGTTTGTATGCAGGACAAAGCCTTGCGGAAAAAGCAGAGTTTAATCAAAAAATTAGTCCTAAAGACTCCCTTTGGCTGGAACCATTTACCTTTACTGGAACTGATGGTGTGTCCGCGGTAATTATGACTTCGCTGATTTCGCCTTTGACTAGCCCAACGGGAGAAAAGATTGGTTTAGCTGTTGCCGACGTAACTTTATCAAGTCTTTCTGATGCTGTAAAAACTAAGGTTTTTAACAATAGTGGCTCTTTTTGGATTTTAAGTTCCCAAGGTTATCTCTTAGCATCAGCCGATTTATCTAAATCAGAAACTATAAGAGGTTACAGGACAATTCCTGAAATCAAGGAAATTTGGGATCGGATACAGTCGGAGCCTTCGGGAATACTTGAATCAGGTGGTAACTTCTGGGCTTTCCGTCGCATACCTTCAACTAAATGGTTATTACTCGCTCAGGTTCCGCAGTCGTCAGTTTTAGCCCCAATTCTTATTGGTTTGCTCTTAGCTTCGGTGTGCGTAGCAGCGTTATTAGGCATAGTCGTATTTATCTTTGTGCGCCAGCTTAATACTAGGCTTAAGCCGATTTTAGATGAATGCGAAAAAATCTCAGAACCTGGGGGAGAGGCTTTTGTTGGCAGTGAACAAAATCAAGATGAGATCGATCAACTATCTAAATCTTTCTACAGGTTGATTAATCAAATTTCGAGGAATGAGCAAAAAATTAGGGAAGAAGTTTCCGCCGCAGTTCAAGCCCAAGAACGGATGTCTCAAAGTCAACAAGCCCAAGTCGAGGCAGAATTTTTGGAAGATGAGGTTGGGGGATTATTAGATGTAGTGTCGGCAATGGAAGAAGGTGATTTAACCATAGAGGCGGAAGTCAGCGATCGTGCGACAGGGCTGGTGGCTGATACGTTAAATCGTCTGAGAGAACAATTAGCGGAAATTATTGCCCGTGTATTGGGAACGACTCAACAAGTGGTGCGGGGTGCCGAGGATTTACAGAAACTAGCTAAGGTGGTAGCAGATAACACGGTCGAACAGGCAGAATCCGTAGCTCAGGGTGTGTCTTTGACGGAAGAGATGGCGATCGCTGCCCAAGATTCAGCAACTAAGGCGAGTGCGGCGAATACATCTTTAATGATTGCCCAATCAACCGTGGAACAGGGACAAGTGGCAATTAATACCTTAACCGAGGGCATTACGGTACTGCAAAAAGGGTCGGCGCAGATTGTGCAGAAAATGAAAACTCTGGGAGAATTTGTAGGGTTAGCAGAACAATTCGTGCAGGATCAAGGACAAATTGCCTCTTTGACTCAGGTATTAGCCATTAACGCAACTCTGGTTGCAGCCCGTGCCGCCGAGCAAAGAGATCCTAAGCAGTTTATCGGAGTTGCCCGTGAATTTGAAGCGATCGCAGGACAGGTAAATAATCTAGCAAATCAAACTAATGATGGTTTAGCAGTTCTGCAACAACGCACCGCCCAAATTCAATCTGTGGTAAGTGCGATCGACTTGGAAGTGCAAAGTTTAGGGGGACTGGTGGAGGGCTTCAACTCTGGGGTAGAACAGTCGCAATCAGCTTTTTATGATATTCAAAAAGTAACAGAGCTGGTGGTAAATGCTGGTCAAAGTATTACTGAGTCTAGTATTAAGATTGCCGATGCCGCGGAAGCGACGGTGGAGTACATGAGTGCGATCGATAAACTTGCGACCGAAACTGCTACTCTCACCCGCAGCACCAGTCTACAGGCGGAGCAAATGGGAACCTTGGCGCAAAAATTGCTAACAGGGATTCAGTTCTTCCGCTTACCTGATACCTTAATGTCCTCCTTAGACGATACAGGTATTAAACCTGAGCCACAGACTAAACCTCAAATTAAAACTCTGGATATTCCTGCGGAAGTCAGCCTTGAATATCTTTAATATAGGAGATTAGAATTATGGGTAATAAAGTTAAATCCCCTGAAATTAAAATCTTCAGGAATCGCTCGATCGCTACTAAGTTAAATATTGCCTTAGGTATAGCCAGTTTATCTACGCTAATTGGGGTGATCGTTGCAGGGTTAATTTCTGAAAATCGGATCTGGACTCAGGTACAAACCCAAGCAAAGTCAGAACTGGTAATTCTGGCAAAGGATTTTAGTCCTACCACAGACACAAGTCCTAATTTACTTATAGATATTCCCGATAACCAAGCCCTCCAAAATCTTGCCCGTCAGGCAAATTCGGCAGCATTACTTGTAAACAAAGATGCAATTATTACTGCAAGGACTAGTTCTAAATTACCTAAAACTATTATTGGCACTAAGTTTGATCCAAGTGGATTAGTGACCAAGGCGATCGCTAAGGGCTGGAAAATTACTTCGACTGAGTTTCCAATCGACTTGGGACTAAATAATGGGCTGGTAACTTATACAATTATCCCCATTAAAGATCAAAACCAAAAAATTCTCGGTGCAACTATTTTGATTAGGCTCGGAGATACTGAAGCTTCTATGGCAGGGATTAGTAAGGCATTAGTTGGATTTACAGCGATCGCCACCGCCGATGATCTAGCCAATCCTAAACTCAGTCCCAACTTTCCCACTAAGCTTACAAAAAAGGCTCTGACCAAAACCGTAGTCGAAGAGTTCAAAATTGAGGGACAGCCCTTCGTAATCGCAGGCGCACCAATTCTAAATTATGAGGGTAGACCGATCGCTGCTTTTATTAGTGCGACCCGAACCGAACCATCCCATATATCTGTGCAGATCATTGGGGTGGGCTTGATTTCTATAATTGTCGGTTATATTTTGGCTTTAGGCATTATTTCGGCAATTATTAAATCTATTCAAGAGATGGAACGCTCGGCTCAAGACTATGCCAGAGGTAATTTATTGGCTCAGATCAAGGTATTAGCTAGGGATGAAATTGGCACTTTGTCAAATCTATTTAACGACTTGATTGGCAAAATCCACAGCAGCGAAACCGAAAAAGCAGGAGTCAAAGCGCAGGTACAGGCACAAACCTTAGAACTAGAAGATGAAGTCGGGCATCTTTTAGATATAGTATCTGACCTAGAATCAGGTAATCTCACAGTACAGGCGCAGGTCACAGATCAAGCTACAGGATTAGTTGCGGACACCCTTAACCGCCTAATTGAGCAGTTGGTGAATATCATGTCCACGGTATTAAATACCGCCCAACAGGTAACCCAAGGCGCAGATAGCCTCGAACAACTAGCAACATCAGTAACTCAAAATGCTCAACTCCAATCCCAGTCTGTAGCCCAAGCAACGGAGGGTATTGAAAATATTAACCAGTTAGCTACTAATGCCTCCGAAGAAGCGATCGCCGCCAATATCGCCGTAGAATCAGCCCAGACTGCCGTATCCCTTGGGCAGGAAGAAATTACAAAACTCAATAATTCCATCGCCCTCCTCCAACTGGGTACTGCCCAAATTGTCGAACGCTTAAAAACCCTAGGAGAATTTGTGGACTTAGCAAAGCAGTTTGTACAGGATCAAAAACGATTATCTTCCCTAACTCAGGTTGTTGCCATGAATGCTTCGATGATTGCCGCAAGAGCCGTAGAGCAAAAAGAACCCGACCAGTTTGCCAGTGTTGCCCGTGAATTTGAAGCGATCGCTTCTCAAGTTAATAACCTCGCCAACCAAACTAGCCAAGGATTAGTCGTATTACAACAGCGTACGGGATTTATTGAAATTGTGGTATCAGGGATTAGCCAAGATATTAAAGATGTCACCAACTATGTAACTCAGTTTACAACTGGGGTAGAGCAATCAAATCAAGCTTTTAATGATATTAAAGAGGTAACCGAGCAGGTAGCCTCCTTGGGGCAAACCGTATTTAAATCTAGCCAGGACATTGCGATCGCTGTCCAAAGTAGCGTGGATTCGATTCAAGAAATTTCTGCCCTCGCCCAAAGATCAGCCAGTCAATCAACTTTAACTCTAGAGCGATCGGCGCAGATGGGAAAACTAGCAAGGCGACTGCTCACAGATGTGCGCTTCTTCCAATTGCCTGCGGATAAAATTCCTCAAAACTTCTTGGTTGCTGATAATGGTAATTTTTCAAAGAAAGCAGATAATTGATTGACATAGAACCCTATACAAGCTAGAAAATTAAGGAAAAATTATGGAAGAAATGCTTAAATATGTGACTGAAACTCAACGCATAATGGCGGACAATATTGTGCAGTTAACTGAAGTCCAGTCCAGACAACAAGAAGTACAGTCAAGACAAGAAGCGGAAATTGAAAGACATAGCCGTAAGATGGAAAAGTTAACAGAGCGACACTCAGAAACCGATCAAAGATTTAATATTTTGTTAAATGAAATCAGATTTCTTAGTCGTCGTGGCAATGAACCAGATCAACCCCTGACTTAACCCATCGCTAAACCAATGTTGAATACTGCTGAAGCCCAACTCCAACAAGAACTGCGAACTCTATTTGACCTAGATACTCAAAAGTATTTGCAGTTATATATCAGCACCGCCCAAAATCTGCATGAGGATTCGTGGAAGCATGATATTCAACAAATTTATCGCTGCGTGCATACCATCAAAGGTGGAGCCGTCACAGTCGGGGCTCAGGCAATTTTAGAAGTTGCTGCGGTTTTAGAAGATTTGCTCTCGGATTTGCGTTACCTAGATACAGCCCCAATTTTAAGCGATCGCCAACTTCAAGACATCCTCGTAGAGGCAGGTGAATTATTAGTTGCTAGTTTAGAAAGCTCTAATCCAGTAACTTCCTCAGTCCAACGAATTTTGGCAATGCGATCGCTTCTACAACAAATATATCTCCCCAACTGGAGCGATCAAGATCAACTGCATCAAGAATTTGCCGAACAGGGGTTTGATCTAGTAGTCCTAGAATTAGATATGGCGATCGAGCAGCTTATGCCCCATAGTTCTGTACCGCCTGAGACTGTGGTAGTAGCCGCAGAAACGATGATGCAACTGGGGCAAATTGGCGAAGAAATTAGTTTAGGTAAATCCTGGGAATCTCTATTAGCCCAAAGTCAAACCCTAATTCAAAATCCCAACAGCGATCTATGGTTGGCTCAATGGTCAGATTATCTGCGATCGCTGAAGGAATGCGCTAAAAATGGCGGCAAAGTTATTCCAACCCTGATCTCACTTTCAGAGAAGGAAGAAGTAAATCTCCCAATCATCGATCCCATGGAGAAAGAACTCCGTAATCTATTTAATCTGGATACTCAAAACTCTTTGCAGTTATATATAGGTACTGTGCAGCAGTTACAGGAGACTAACTGGAAACAGGACATTCAGCAAATGTATCGAGCCATTCACACAATTAAAGGTGGGGCTGTAACTGTAGGGGCTGAGGCAATTTTACAGGTTTCAACCGTATTTGAGGATTTACTCTCGGATTTACGGAATGTGGATTCGGCTCCGTCTCTGAGTGATGGTTCACTTCAACAAATTCTGACTGAGTGCGGAGAACTTCTTGTTGCCAGCTTAAATAGTCCTGAGATTCCGATGGCAACTATTAATCGCATTTTAGATCTCCAAGCTCAAATTAAATCCACTTACCTTGAAGAATGGAACGAACAAAAGCAACTCGCACGGGAATTTGCCGAACAGGGCTTTGATCTAGTAATTCTAGACTTGGAAATGGCGATCGAGCAGTTACCCGAAACAGGTTTAGTCTCTTCAGAGTCAGTTGATATCGCCACTATAACCTTGGCACAGCTTCAGGAAATAGGTATAGAAATAGGATTAGCATCAGACTGGCAGGATTTATTAGTCCAAACCCAAGCTCTACTATCAACTCCTGATTGCGAACTCTGGCGATCGCAATTTATGGACAAAATGCGATTACTCAAAGCCTGCGCTCGAAATGGTGGCAAAATTCCCTCATTAAAATCAGTAAAATTAGTAGAACCAGAACTAGCAGTCCCATTAGAACCTATAGAATCTGAAGTTCTTCCTGACATTGCTGCTCCCATCTCCCAAGTTTCAACCCAATACATTCAACCCAAGCGTAAATCCAAGCCCAAAGAACTTGCCGTTTCAGCAGCAGATGTGCAGATTCCCGTACCCCTAGAACGCCTAGATCGCTCCTCCCAGCATCTCATTGAAACTCTGATGGCAACCAGAGCTACCCAAGGCTTTTATCAGTTGGTATATGCTAATTTGCTACCCATAGTCTCCTTGGCACAGGATAGTATTCAATATATTGGGCAGTTGCGAGCAGTTCAAGATGACTACGCCCTGCTTGATTCCGCTAAGGACTCTGCTATAAATTCTCCTAAAAATCAGACATCTCCCGAAGTCGAGAGCTATCGACAGGGATACACCGCTATTAACAGGCTTTTGGAAATTAGTTTACGCCTAACCGAACTGGTGGCAGAAACAGGGGAATCTGCACGCAAAACCGCCGAAAGCCTGCAAAGACTGGAACGGAGCCTAAGAGGATTGCAACAAACCCTAGAAGAAAGTCGCCTTGTATCCTTTGAGAGTTTAAGCTTTCGGGTCAGAGGAATTTTGCGTGACCTCACGACTCGGAATCTCGATAAACAGGCGCAAATGTCTGTGGTTGGCGAAAAACTAGAATTAGATGCGGGGACGCTGCGGAACTTAGAACCAGTGCTGCTCCACCTGATTCGCAACTCCTTTGATCATGGTTTAGAGACGGTGGGAGAACGGGCGGTACTGGGAAAACCGCAAAAAGGCACAATTACAATGTCCTTAGTCCGAAGGGGAAGTGTATTTATCCTTAAAGTTAGTGATGATGGGCGGGGAATTGATCCTGAATGGATTCGGAATATGGCGATCGCTAAAAACTTACCTCTTAGTAATACTAATACTTCCGCCGCTTTATTAGATGTAATCTGCCAACCTGGTTTTACTTCGGCTGAGACTGTGAGTGATATTTCGGGTCGAGGTGTGGGTATGGATGTGGTTGCGAATCAAATCGAGTCTATTGGCGGACATTTATCCCTTGAAACTAAATTAGGAATTGGCACTACCTTTACAATTCAAATCCCAGTTCCCAACCTCTTTGTGCGTTGTATGTTGCTACAAGCAGGCGATCGCACCTTTGCCATTCCCACCTCTGATATTTTTACAACTATGCTTTTGGGGGATCTACTCTGGCAAAAACAAGAATCTGCCCTCTACTCCATGTCCATTGAAGAAGATACAGGCTTAGTTCCCGCCCTCGATTTATACCAATATTGGCAAGGCGAAATCACAGCCCGTAGCTATTTGCCGACTTCGATCGCTGTCCGTACCAAGCGCACCCAAGATACCCTAGGAGTATGGCTAATTGCTGATACCTTAGTTGGACAAAGTGACCTTTTGGTGAACTCCATTCCTAGCCCCCTAACTACCCCCGTCGGCGTGATGGGCGTAAGCTTACAGTCCAATGGTAAATTAATCCCAGTGATTGACCCGATTTCCTTAATCGATCGGCTCCTCGATCTACACCAATCAGCGATCGCTATCCCCCCTCAAAAGTTAGTAATCGAAGATACCGCCCAAATCTTAGTCGTAGATGATGCTGCCCTGATGCGCCGTCGGATTGAAAGTAGTCTAAGCAATCAAGGCTATAACATTCATACCTGTAGCGATGGTTTGGAAGCTTGGGATTGGATGCAAAATCATGCTCAACCAACTATGCTAATCACCGATATTGAAATGCCTGGCATGGATGGCTTTACGCTTATAGATCGCTGCCGTCAAGCAGGAATGAATATGCCAATTATGGTGATCTCTTCCCGTTTAGCCGAAGAATGGGCAAAGGAAACCAAACGCCTCGGAGCAGATGATTATTTAACCAAGGGTTTTACTACGCCTGAGCTTTTAGAAAAAGTTGCAACTTTATTAATGACCAGAACATTAAGCCCATAATATATATGCCCCAACCCTTTCGAGCCATTGCTCCTCTACCTATAAAAACCGAAAAGCTTTTGCTTTTGCAATCCCAATCTTTGTCCCTAGCTTTTAGTGTTGATCGAGTCCAAGAAGTTCTACTCCAAGCTACGGTAACTAAAGACCAAGATCGCAGTATTACCTCCTATCGACAAGAATCCATTCCTGTGGTGCTTGGTAAAAAATCCTGTCCCCAGATGCCTAAAGTGACTTTAGTAATTATTAAAACCCCTGAAATTAAAGGTGGATTCGTGGCGATCGCCTGTACAAAAATTCCGAACTTAGTTGCTATTCTCCCCCAAGATTGGCAAACCGCCGAAGTAGATACTAGTCCATGGGAATCTGATGGTAAGGTTTATAACCTGAATGCAGTTATTTATAGCCATGTAGTAGGCATAGTTAAGAGATCCTAGGAAAATGCCTTAATGCTGCTGAAATCAAATCTTGATCCTAAATCCATATTAGATAAAATTCTGCTAATATATAGTTTCTTGGGGCCGCAACGGTTTCGACGTGTTAGTGGAAACCACCTCATGCAGGTCGAGAGTGAGCCATCTCTCGTAAATCAAGGACTCAAACAAGTACATGCGAACAACATCGTACCCTTTGCTCGTAAAGCAGCTCCTGTAGCTGCCTAAGAACCACCCCTCAAAAGGTCCGTTTCGAGCTCTAAGCTGTGACTCAGTTAAACAGTCCCTTAGATAACCCCCAACTGATGCTGTTAATGTTTTTCTCTGATAGAGCATTAACTTAAGAAACTTTCAGAGCATCCTTGTATCTGGGATAATAGATATATCCCTCCGTGCGGATCAAATCGGATAAACCTGTGAGTGAATGGGGCGTTATGAGCTAGGGCGGACGAGGATTCGACTTCCTCCGGCTCCACTTTTTTTAAAAACAAATAAACATGAATGTACTATCCCTGCCAACATGGATAATTCATATTTCCAGCGTACTTGAATGGGCGATCGCTATGTGGTTAATCTGGAGCTATGCCAAAGTTGAGCCCCAGTTTGCCAGTGCTTGGAAAGGTTTGGCTTTAGGGATGGTACCTGCCCTAATTAGTGCTATGTGTGCTTGTACATGGCACTTTTTTGATAATTCCGCATATTTAGAATGGCTAGTAAATGTTCAGGCAGCTACCACTTTAATTGGCAATTCTACCTTGGCAATTGCAGGTTATTTTCTGTACAAAACTCGAACCACTCCTATCTAACCCTCTCTAAATTCTGGGACGCTTAACGGGTGGAGAAAATTGGGCATTGATCGGTGGTTCAGATCTACGAACTGGTTTCATTGGCGGTTTTTTAGGCATAGCTGCGATCGCTTTTGCTGAGGTAATCGTTAAATTATGCCCCTGCCTTTGGACGGTAATATCCCAAAAATAGCCAATGGCATTACTGGGCAAAATCCCTTTTAGTTTTAACTTAAACCTAGCTCTAGCTCTGGGTAATTTCTTCTCTTTATCAACACGTTTAATTTTGACAATCACATAATTTCGGGCGATCGATTGTTCTAAGACTTCGCCTCTAATCGAAAAATAGCCATCTTCGACATTTGAGTCCAGATCAACATCCGCTTTACCTGTTTCTTTTGGTGCCCAAACTCCCGAAATTTGCAAATAGAGTTGAGAAGTTCTATTGATTGTACGGGGATAGACAATCCAAAGATAATTTTTTTGAGGGATCAGCTTTTTTTGGATAATCGGCATCACCCTTCCTAACACCACAGCATCAATTACGGTGCCATCGACGGCTGTAAGCTTACCTTTACAAAAATGTTCAGCACTAGGGACATATTGCCCAAAAATTACCCCGATCGCTCGATATTGCAGTGTAGAATTCGGGGCAGGAATAGGAGAATCAGCCAAATCTGATAATTGGATTTGCTCAGGTTTTAAATCACTCTTAGGAGGAGCTACGCTTAAGATTTCCAACCCAGATTTAAGTGGTTGCTTAGGCAAATTTTTAAGTGGAGGCTTAGGCGGAATTGCCCCTGAAGAGTTGTGAGCACTATTGGGATTAGTAAGTTTGTTCATCATAAACCTCGGATTAGGAACTATTGTACTAAATGACAATTAGCTAGTGGGTTCTATCAGCCTTCTTGATAATTGACAATCCTCGCAAAACTGGCTGGCTCTAAACTGGCTCCACCTACTAAAACACCGTCAATTTCTGGCTGTGCCATGATTTCATCAATATTATCAGGTTTTACGGAACCACCATATTGAATCGTTACATTCTGATTTTGCAGTTGCTGGCGAATTAAACCTATAACTCGATTGGCTTCTTTGGTGGCACAGGTATCACCCGTTCCGATCGCCCAAATTGGTTCGTAGGCAATAATTAAGTTATTCTGATCGATTCCCTCTAAACCCAACTCCAGTTGACTATAAATACAGGTTTCCGTTTCAAGCTGATCCCGTTGCTGTTTGGTTTCGCCCACACAAAGAATTGGCGTAATTCCATGCCTTTGAGCAGCTTTGAGACGTTGATTAACTGTGGTATCGGTTTCACCAAAAAATTGCCTTCTTTCACTATGTCCTACAATCACATATTTGAGTCCCAATTCTGTCAACATCGCCGCAGATATTTCTCCCGTGAAAGCTCCACTTTCTGACCAGTGTAGATTCTGCGCTCCGATCTCTAAATTAGTAGGGGCATTAGCTATAAAGCTAATTAAAAAAGGCAGATTAGTAAAAGGTGCACAGATCAATACCTGATGATCATTACTTTCTAGGCTATTTTTAACAAGGGGTAAAAAATCTATAAAAAATTCCTTGGCTTCTTTCTGGGTTTTATACATTTTCCAGTTGCCAGCGATCGCAATTTTACGCAAGGTTATATCCTAAATTATTAAATAAATATTTATTCAGTTTAATTTCAAAGCAGCTATCTGCAAAAATAAAATTTCGGAATTTCCTAAAGTTCATGATTTCAGAACTCAGGTCAATTCTAATGGAACTTTTCTAATGGAACTTTTGAATATTTCCCAATTATAGGGGTAAGGTTAGTTGAGTACTTAAACAACCAATTATTAACCCAAATAACCAATTAAAACTTAAATTCAGCAATTTAATCCAAATCAAATCTAAAAAATATCTGTAATTTCTTTACGTTTATTTACATTAGCTTGTATCATATTAAGTGATCGCTTTCCCGAAGAAGTTCGTAAATTCTATATTAGGTTACAGAGCTTTGACTCTGAGTTCTTTTGGTTTTACCTATAGCTTTTATAAAAGTTTTCCCTAATGGGGCTGATTTTGAATGAGTTGGTGCTAGAAACTAGACGAACAAAAGAAGGCGACCAACACTGCAAATTCACTATTTAGGAGCATTCATGCCCTCTTCTTTTCAATCTCTAGGTATCTCTGAAGCCCGTATTCAAGTTTTAACTGAATTAGGCTTTACCGCACCTACTCCAATTCAAGCTCAATCAATTCCTGCCCTACTCGAAGGCAAAGATATGCTCGGTCAGGCGCAAACTGGAACGGGTAAAACCGCAGCTTTTTCGATCCCAATTCTAGAACGGATTGATACATACCAAAATCATTTACAAGCTTTGATTTTGACCCCAACGAGGGAACTGGCAATTCAAGTTAGTGCTGCTATTCGCACTTTTAATATTAAGCCTGGAGCAAAGATTTTAACTGTCTATGGTGGACAGGCGATCGATCGCCAAATTTCCCAACTTGACCGTGTCGTTCATATTGTGGTTGGTACTCCAGGGCGAGTCATTGACCTCATGGATAGAGGCAGGCTTGATTTGACCCATCTATCTTGGTTTGTCTTAGATGAAGCTGATGAAATGTTAAATATGGGCTTCATTCAAGATGTCGAAAAAATCTTGGCAGTCACCCCTCCAGAACGTCAAACTGCATTTTTCTCGGCAACTATGCCTGCAGCCGTGAAAAGATTGGTTAAAAATTACCTGCGATCGCCTGTTTTGGTCAAAGTTGAATCCCAAGATACTGCTCCTAGCCGCATTGAGCAGCAGGTTTACATCACACCGCCGCACCTTAGTAAAGAAGAAGCTTTATTGCCAATCTTGGAATTAGAAGCACCCCATTCCGCTTTAATATTTGTGCGGACGAAAGATGCAGCCAGCAAACTCACTGACCTCTTGCAAAGCGCCGGACACAGCGTTGATGAATATCATGGAAATCTGACTCAAGTCCAGCGTGAAGCCCTACTCCGCCGCTTCCGTAGTGAGCAGGTAAAATGGGTAGTAGCTACAGATATTGCTGCACGGGGACTAGATATTGATAGCCTCACCCACGTTATCAATCTGGATATGCCCGATGATTTGGAACGCTATGTTCACCGTATCGGACGTACAGGTAGAGCAGGGCGTACAGGTACAGCCATCACTATTATTTCGGCAAGAGAGCGTTACAAACTGCGCCATCTCGAAAAAATGATCGGTCAAACCTTAGAGGCTTTGCCGATGCCTACGATTACCCAAATTCAAGAACGACGGATTGCCAGATTTAAGCAACAAATCCATGAGGTCTTAACTGGAGAGAGATTAGCTTCCTTCTTGCCTTTAGTATCTCAACTTTCCGAAGATTATGATCCCCAAGCGATCGCCGCCGCAGCTTTGCAATTAGCCTATAGTCATATTCAGTCGGAAAAATCCGAGCAAGCAGCCATGAATATCCTATCGAAACAACCCGATAAATCCTTTAGTGGTAGCAAGCCTGTAAAACGGGGCAATACCAATAGTGGGAGACGAGGAAATTTTGATAACTATGAACGCCCTAGTTCCGATCGCTCTGATAAACCTGAAAGATTTGACCGCGATCGCCCCAAAGGTGACTTTGGCAACAAGTCTGGACGGGTTACTTCTGGCAGAAGTAAAAACTAGATTGGAATCCCCCACTAAAACACTAAGTGTTTAAAAACCTGCGAGAAATTCCAGCAGATACAAGACATCAACTCATTTCTACTTTTGTGGTGGGGTTGATGTTTTGGTCTAGTCTGGCTTCTCAACTTCCCACTCTACCGCTTTACATCAAATATTTGGGCGGAACTACTACTCAGATTGGTTTAGTCATGGGTAGTTTTGCCATAGGTTTACTTCTATGCCGCTCCTATTTGGGGCAACTCGCCGATCGCAAGGGCAGAGTCGTAATGATTTGGTTGGGATTAGCGGTGGCAGCAACTGTCCCCCTTTTTTACACTACCTTTACTTCCCTGCCAATGCTGGTGATGCTAAGGGCTATGCATGGGGTGAGTATTGGGGCTTTTGCTACTGCCTATAGTGCCTTGGTCGCCGATCAAGCCCCTGCCGATCATCGAGGTGAAATTATTGGTTATATGAGTTTGGTGCAACCCTTAGGAATTGGTTTTGGCCCAGCGATCGGAGGTTGGGTTCAAGAGGAGTTTGGCTACACCTCATTATTCATTATTGCCTCGGTTTTAGCCCTTGTAGGTTTAATAGCTTCGTTGGGACTCCATGAAAGTCCTGATTTTGTGAGATCTAGTGGCTCAAAAGAAAGCTTACCGATTTGGACCACCCTGACTAGCCCTAGAGTAAAAGTTCCAGCCCTTGTATTATTACTGGTGGGAACAGTATTTGGTACCCTTAGTTCATTTTTGCCGTTGATCATTAAAGAGGAGAATATTCCCCTGAATGCGGGAATTTTTTATATGACTACAGCGATCGCAGGATTTATAATTCGGGTTCCCATTGCTAGTATCAGCGATCGCATTGGTCGAGGGGTATTTATATCTATAGGTTTATGTTTCTATGCCTCGGCAATGTTGGTAATTGCCACGATTCCCACTAGGCTAGCTTTTATCGGGGCGGCAATGTTGGAAGGGATTGGTTCGGGTATTGTGATTCCGTCGATTATGACTTTACTCAGCGATCGCACGGTACCTAAAGAGCGAGGATTAATTTTTGGTTTGGCATGGCTGGGATTTGATTTAGGGATGGCAGCCTGTAGTCCGATTATTGGGGGGTTGATTACAGTAATTGGATTATCTGGAGCCTTTGCGATCGCCTCTGGCATGGCAATTTTGGCATTGGTAATTTTTGCGACTCTATCAAGTTCTAGTGTTAAAACTTCTTTTCTGTTTGCCATCGGTTTGGCTAAGGATCAGTATGCTAAGGCAAATCTTAGGGGTATTTGATCTTCGCTAAATCTGGTTGCTGCGAACATTGCCAAAAATAGCCCTAAAACGCACGAAATTTATAAAAGTTTGGTTGGATCCAGTGTGAAAAAATTGATCGCTGCAAAAGTAATTTATGATGATGAAGTAGCTTTCAAGATATCCAAGAATGAGTCAAGTCCTTACTTTAGAACTTAGTGATCAAGACTACACCCTACTTAAGCATCAGGCTGAAATCTCAGGTGTAACCATCACAGAATGGGCAATTGTTTCTCTGACTGAACGCAAACCAACAGATAAAGCAAAGTTACGAACGGAAGCTGAAAAAGATTTAGCCCGTCAACGCTTTCGCCGTCATGCTGGGATCATATCTCTTGGCGCAAAAGGTGCAGATAATGAAAGCATTGATGCTGATCTAGCTAGGTCTTATGGTGACGAACTTGGAGAGACTAACTAGTGTTACTTCTGGATACGTCAGGTTTACTATGCTATGTTCATGCCAGCGAATCACAACATTTAAGTGCAGTTAATCTTTTCAATACTGCAAATACTTTTTTAACCCATAGCTATATTTTGGCAGAGTTTATTGCACTTGCTCAAATTCGACAATTTCCACGAGTCGAGGCTCTGACCTTTGTAGCTGATTTATTAGACAATCCAGATATTGAGACTGTATGGGTAGATGAAGAATTGCACCAAGAGGCGATCGCTCTTTTAATGAAACGGCTTGATAAAACATATTCATTGTGTGATGCGGTTAGTTTTGTTTTGATGCGCCACAGAGATACAAAGGAAGCATTGACTACGGATCGGCATTTTGAGCAGGAGGGTTTTAAGCGATTACTGGCACCTTAAATTTTATCTTTCCTCTGCAAGAAGACTCTCGGTTTACCGATGAGATGAATTGCAGTAGAAGTCTTGATATGCATAGGTTTCGTGCTATAATTGGACTGGTCAACGACCTACTC
>VYKS01000265.1_pt1 | contig 27121 bp, 23 predicted proteins | sample 5114511 | NCBI WGS metagenome assembly VYKS01 (sample SAMN12291795, study PRJNA351875) | freshwater metagenome | isolation source: freshwater lake | place: USA: Michigan, Gull Lake | collected 2011-07-05 | reverse complement strand
AGAAGTTACAGAAATGATCAACAGGGAACCATATAGCTATTACCCTCTCGGAAAATATGTAGTTCGAGCAGTTGGTGTTTGTGGCGATCGCCCTACATTTAAGTATTCTCGCATAGGAATTAATCTAGAACAAGCGATCTCAAAGTGGTACCGAGGAAATGTTTGCTTTATTACCGATCTGCGTCCAAACTCAATTATTAAATATGAAGCAATTCCTATGCTGTTGCAAAAAGAGACCCAATCCACTTTTATAACTATTAATGAGCGTGACTTTTGGCGAAAAGTAGCTATAAATGAATCTTTTTGTTTGGTCTGCTTCACTTTTCCAGATTCTAAAGCAAAAGAAATATCATTAATAGCTAGGGATTTGATATAGATTACGAGCGTCCAGGGGTATAGTATGAAAAGATAAAGCTAACGTCATAGAAAGCTATGGTTACCATACCTTATGAATACCGCCATCTGCCAACTGCGGAAGAACTACCTGATTCCGATGAAACTCCTGTGGATAACGAACTCCAAAATGACATTCCTAATATTCTGCTAAATCTACTGAGAGATATATGGAGTGAACGCTTTGATTGGTTTTGGGGAGTAGATATGGCTGTTTATTACGAACCAGACTTTGAAAGCCCAGAAGACTCCAAATCAGTGGTTCCTGATGGCTTTTTAGCATTAGGTGTACCCAGGCATCGTGGCGAAGGCGGTCGTTTGAGTTATGCGATTTGGGAAGAAAAAGTATTACCGATTCTGTTTTTTGAGGTAATTTCCAAGAAATATAACAGTGAATACAAGCAAAAGTTAGAACTGTATGAGAAATTAGGAATTCGCTATTATGTGATTTACAATCCACTGAGTGGAAGACGTGGTAAATATAAAAATCGTTCATCTTTGGAAGTCTATCAATTAATTGATGGCAAGTATGAACTGATGCCAGCGATTCCTGGGGATGCGGTTCCCGCCGCACTTTTGCCTGAAGGTGGAAAAATGATATGGCTGGAGGGAGTGGGGCTTGGTATTGGTTGCTTTCGCAATGAACTAAACGATTGGGAGCGGGAGTGGTTGTATTGGTACGATCGTTCGGGGGTGAGATATCTTACTGCTCAAGAACGGGCTGCTAAGGCTGAGGCGATCGCACAGCAAGAACGTTTAATTTCTCAGCAAGAAAGATTAGGTAAACAACTAGCTGAACAAGAAAAACAACAAGCTGAAGCGATCGCACAGGCAGCAGAGCAAAGGGCTGAACGTTTAGCGGAAAGGCTTAGAATGCTGGGGATCGATCCTGATATCTAAGGCGATCGCTTTGAAATATATTCTCTAACCAAAACTCTAGGTCGGTAATGCTGGCAAAGTTGAGTAATGCTTCTGCTAGTTCTTCGAGTTGAGTAATTTCTAATGCTGATAATGCCTTTTTGATTTCAGGAATACTTTCCAACTGAGTGTGGATATATCACGCATAGGGATGTAGCAGCAGCACAAGTAATCAGGAATCGTGGAATAAATGCGCTTGGGCAAAGCATGTCTGAAAACGTCTGCGGAGAGGTTCTGACGGGGACTGGCAACTGTCTAGTTAAGACTCAAAGAAGCAGAAAACCTAAGTCGTGAGTCTTAGGAATCCCCCGATAAATCGGGGGAGGATGTCAATTAATTTGCTTAGATCATGGGGCTAATTTCAACTTTATGCCCCTTCTTATGCTCATTAAACCTGATGCTATAACCCAGTTCCCTAAGCATTTCCCGCAAGAGTGGCAGACTTAAACCTAGGACATTGGTATGGCAGCCTTCTAGCCCTTCAATCAAAAATCCACCCAATCCTTCTAGGGTGCAACATCCTGCACAGTTTAAAGGTTCGCCCGTATCTATATAGCTCTCAATTTCGGCATCAGTGGCATCAGCAAAGTGAACTGTAGTCATGCCATAGCGAGTTAGGGTACGGTTATTTTTAGTATCAATTAAACAATGTCCAGTATAAAGTTCGCCTTTGTGACCACGCATTTTTGACCACATAGCGATCGCCCGTTCTCGATGAATAGGCTTACCAAAAACTTCCCCATCTACGACCATTATGGAATCACAGCCTAGAATTAAGGCTTCTCGATCGGTAAATCTGGATTTAACTGCTTCGGCTTTGGATTGGGCAAGAATTTTTACTAACTCAATTGGCTCAGTAGTCGTAATTTGTTCTTCGTCAAAATTACTAACTGCCACAAAAGGATCGATCCCTGCTTGGATTAAAATTGCCCGACGGGCGGGAGAGGCGGAGGCAAGGACAAAGAGAGGTTGGGTCATGAAATTTAGTGAAATTTAGGAATAGATTTTCAGGGTATGGTGAGGAGTAATCTCTAACTCTGGAATTTTGATCCCTGAGCTATTAGATGGTTCTAAAGGAATTCTCACCAATTCGATTTCGATCATCCTAGATTGACCATCTTTACTAATACTGAGATGAATATGAGCTTGGTTCGGAAAAATCGGAGCGATCGCTGCTAGGGTATCTTCTTTATTTTTAAACATAATCGACTGGGAGCCAATACTTGCCCTTGAGGACAGACGGATATTCTTGGCTTTTAGCCGTTTGGCATAGCCTTGGGATGTAATCATTAGTAATTCCAGATCTTCTTGGGGCAGGGGTATTACGCCCACGATGGTTTCTGCGTTTCTGAGTCGCAATGCGATCGTTCCCATCGCCGATCGCCCGAGGATGGAAATTTGGGATTCATCAGTATTCATTCTCAGGATTCTACCTGTGGAAGTAGCGATCGCTAGTTGTTGATCTAGTTCAACGATGCCGCCCCAAAATAATTGATCCTGTTCGCCCAACTTGATTGTCATTAAGCCTCTACCACTAATGCCGACTAACTCAGCTAGGGATAAACGTTTAATTTTTGCCTCCGTCGTGACTAAAACTAGGCTAGATTCAGGTTGTCGATCCCATACAAAGCTAGAGACAACTGGTTCCGCCGAGTCGGGTAATAGTCTGATTAAAGGGGTGCCACGGGGTTTGCCTTTGGGAATATCAGCGATCGCCACGGGAAATGCTTTGCCACTATTGGTGAGGACGATTAAATCTTGATCGGTAAAAGTTGCATAATTGGTAATTACGATGTCATCAGCAGAATTAGAGTTTTTACTAGCCTTTGATTTTGGCTCTAGCCGTTTGAGATAGCCCTTTTGGGTTAATTGCAATAATACTTCTTGGGGTTCTTCGGCAGGAACTGGAGTCGGTTCGGAAATCGCATTTAGTTCGGGAGCTAATCCGTTATTTGATCCATTATTTGATCCGTTTAGGGCATTCAATACAATGCGAGTACGACGATCGTTGCCATGTTTTTTCTTGAGACTGCGGAGGTCTTTTTTAATATTTTTTAATAACTCACGGCGATCGCCCAGTAATACCTCTAGGCTAGAAATTTGGGTTTTAAGTTCGGTCATTTCTGTGTGCAAACCTGACTGCTCCATGGCTGTAATCCTGCGTAAGGGCATAGAGAGAATTGCCTCGGCTTGGACTAGGGAAAAATTAAATTGGGCTTGGAGTTCCGATTTGGCGATCGCATTGGTAGCTGCAAATCTAAGTAGGATAATTAAGGCATCCAAGTTTTGGATCGCACTCACCAACCCTTCCACTAGATGCAGTCTTTGCTGGGCAACTTCTAGTTCATGGCGATAGCGTCTGGTTAAGGTTTCTTCCCTAAAAGTGAGAAATTCCTGTAAAAGTTGCCGCAAAGTTAGCTGCTTGGGCATAGAACCACATAGGGCAAGCATACTACCGCCAAAGTTAGATTGCAAAGCGGTTTGCCGATAAAGCTGCTCTAAGACAAAATCGGGTGTGGCATCTTTTTTTAATTCCATTACCACTCGCATCCCCGTGCGATCGCTTTCATCCCTAAGATCGTCAATTCCTTCTATGCGACCCTGATTTACTAATTCGGCAATTTTTTCAATCCATGCGGCTTTATTCACCTGAAAAGGTAACTCGGTGACGATAATTGCCTGGCGAGGTTTCTTATTTTTGCCCAAGACGGTTTCGAGGCTATGGACTCCACGAACTGCAATACTTCCCCGCCCTGTGGTGTATAGATCGCGGATGCCTGTTTGCTCAATAATGATGCCCCCCGTGGGAAAATCTGGGGCGGGAATTAACTCAAATAATTTTTCATCTTCTAAATCTGGGCGATCGATTAATGCAATCATGCCATCCACCACCTCGGCTAAGTTGTGGGGCGGAATATTAGTCGCCATGCCCACGGCAATTCCAGAGGCTCCATTCAGCAAGAGCATTGGTAATTGGGCGGGTAAAACCGTTGGCTCCATCTGGGAACCATCAAAGTTGGGAATAAAATCGATTACGGCTTCATTAATATCACTCAAAAGCACTTCATTGCCGATAGGTGCCAATCGACATTCGGTATAACGCATTGCTGCCGCAGGATCGTTATCCACAGAGCCAAAATTGCCATGCCCTGCTAACAGAGGATATCGACTGGAAAAATCCTGTACCAACCGTACTAGGGCATCATAGACCGATTGATCGCCGTGGGGATGATACTTACCCAACACATCTCCAACTACACGGGCCGATTTACGGTAGGGGCGTTCTGGCACCAGTCCCAGTTCATGCATGGCAAAGATAATCCGTCGATGCACTGGCTTCAATCCATCTCGGACATCAGGCAATGCTCGCCCTACAATCACACTCATGGCATATTCCAAGTAGGACTGTTGCATTTCCGTATGCAAAGACACACTGATTACTTTTCCGCCTGAAGATTCTGGTGGTGTCAAAAAATTTAACTGGTCGCCCCGATTTGTCATATTTGAATTGCCATATTTGCAAATGCTGAATTAATAAAAGCCTGTGGTAGCTATAGCTTTAATTAAACTATTCTAGGCAAACTCGTTCTTAGATTATCATAGCGATCGCAATCAAAAGTCAAAATCCCAAGAGTTTTAAGGCGATCAACACGCCTAAGAATCTATATATGATTCAGTTTGCAGACTTTGCACTTAATTTATTGCCAATATTTACTGGTAGAGGGATTGTACTGGTATACGTTAGAAGGAAAAGGGATAAGGTGTAATCCCGAAATATTCAGTGATACTTTTACAAATTACTGACCAATGAGGAAAATTATATTTGTGAATGGTGACTTGGCAAGGCTATGCGAATCAGCATTGTCAAAAAAAATCCTCCAAATAATAGAAGGATTTAGATTATTTAAGAGTTGCTAAGAAGGAAATTACGGAGCTAGAGCGTTGCCTCTTAACAAACTACCGATGGTTTTAGCGGTAATTTTTAACTGCACAAAGGGATTTGCAGGAACTACGGTTTTGTAAAGATAGCTATCAAAGGTCATTTTCTGGACATCCTTATCAGCACACATTTCTACAAAGGCTTCACGGCTGGCATCAGAGTTATAGAACACCCGTTGTAAAATATCTAAGACTTTATAGGTAGCCCCATACTTTTTATCCCAACGTTTTAGATAAACCTTAAGGTCATTTTCGGTGGGAATGCAAGTGTTGTTACGGGCAAACTCTACGATCGCCTCGGCACACATCCGCCCAGATTTAGCTGCAAAGTAAATACCTTCACCACTGGATTTAGTCACATAGCCTGCGGCATCACCAACTAGAGCAACTCTACCTACAACTCGCCGAGGTCTGGGATGTTCGGGAATGGGATGGGCTTCGACTTTAATGATTTCTCCACCTTCAATGCGAGGATTGGCCCGGTTACGAATTCCTGCTTGCAGCTTTTTAATATCTCTTTGGTGGACTTTCATTGTCCCTGTACCCACGGCAACGTGATCGTATTTAGGAAATACCCATGCATAGAAATCTGTGGAGACATCATCACCCACATACATTTCCGCAAGTTCTTCGTAGTATTTCATTTTGGCATCTGAGATGCGAATTCTTTCTTGGAAGGCGATCGCATAGTTATAGTCACCAGCATCAATTGCCTTAGCTACCACTGAATTAAACCCATCTGCGCCAACAATAATATCTACTTCTAAAGACTTTAAAACCCCTTCAATTCCACCATCGGACATATCGGAATAATTGATAGTGTATGGTTTGGCACCTTTTTCAACAATTTTAATATCTAAAACTCGACCATTAATTACAGTTGTACCCAAATCCTTAGCCCGATCGCGCAAGAAACCATCTAGTAGCTCACGGCGGCACATTCCAATATATTCATCTGCATTTTCAATTTGAATATCCACCTCCACGTTGCTAGGAGAGATCATTTTCATCTTGCGGACTTTGCGATCGATAATATGGTCGGGAATATCAAACTCTGAAACCATGCATAGAGGAATTGCCCCACCACAAGGCTTGGCATTATCTAATTTACGCTCAAATAAATAGGTTTCAATCCCAGCTTTAACCAATGTCTCAGCAGCACAGGAACCAGCAGGACCTCCGCCTACGACAGCAACTCTTAATGTCATGTTATCTACTTATCTGTATCTTAACTTTATGCCATACTAACAGTGACTTTAGTGGGGATTCATCAATAAGAGCAGAATTTTAACATTTAGTTATAAATTAAATTTATGATACTTAAATTTATGATATTCCTGCAAATCGAATACCTTAACGTGTTTGTGTTAACTACCATGCTTAATTCTTGGAGTGGCACTGAGGGCTACACAATTTTCTCGTAGATATCAGCCAGTGAAATATCGAAAATGATTTTGCAGTTATCTTCTATTAATTCATATCTTTCATATTCCCAAGTACGCCCATTAGTTTGACGCTGATATATTTCGACACTAGGGTATTCTGGCGTAATTAGAACATAGGTTTGTAGAGTATCGATTAGCATATAGTGCTGCTGTTTTACTCTGCGATCGCGGGATTCTGTATTAGGTGATAACACCTCTATGATCATCTTTGGATGTTGCAAATAATCAAGGTCGAGGCGATCGCGTTCGTCACAAGAGATAACAAAATCAGGATAGTAAAATTTACCTTTAGGAGTTAAAACCTTAGCATCGCTCACAAATGAAGTGCAACTAGTATCCCGCAGCCGAGGGTTAAATATGCCAGCAAGATTGGTGATGATCCGACTATGTGGGAGAGTGCCGCCAGTCATGGCAATAATTTTGCCATTCTCATACTCATATTTTTCTTCCTGCTTTGCTTCCCAGATTAGATATTCTTCAGGGGTTTGCTCTTTTTCTTCAGACTTCGATTGTGCCATTTGTTAACTACCATGCTTAATTAAATCTAAACCAAAAGTCACTAACACTTTTATTAACACTTTAAAGGGGATATGCTGTGATGATGCCAGTGTTATTAATTTATATTGTCAAAGTAATATGACATCTAACCCCAAAATTATAGTCCTTGATGATGACCCCACTGGTTCTCAAACCGTTCATAGCTGCCTATTACTAACTCAGTGGGATGTAAAAACCTTGCAAATTGGCTTAAGGGATAGCTCACCTATATTTTTTGTCCTCACTAATACTAGAGCGATCGCCCCGACTGATGCTAATAGGATTACTAGAGAGGTTTGTCAGAATCTCAAAATTGCCCTAGAGCTAGAAAAGATTACCGATTTCCTCATAGTTAGTCGGTCTGATTCCACCTTAAGAGGACATTATCCCGTAGAAACTGATGCGATCGCCGAGGAGTTAGGTGGTTTTGATGCTCATTTTCTCGTACCTGCTTTTTTTGAAGGCGGCAGATTTACCCGTGACAGTATTCATTACTTAGTTGTAAACGGGGTGCCGACTCCGACCCATCTTACAGAATTTGCCCAAGATTCCGTATTTGGGTATAAACATAGCTATCTTCCTGATTATGTGGAAGAGAAAACTCTGGGCAGTATTAAGGGCAAAATTAAAAGTGGCGATGTCGAGAGATTTTTATTAACTGATGTGCGATCTGGCTGTTTAGAGCGATTGATGCAGCTACATGATAATCAGTGCGGCGTGGTTGATGCTGAGAATCAGACAGATATGAATTACTTTGCCCAAGATATTCTCACGGCAGCCTCTAGGGGAAAGAAGTTCCTATTTCGCAGTGCGGCAAGCATCCTGACTTCATTGGCACAATTACCACCCCAGCCCATTCCTGCGGAGGAGATGTCTAAATATGTGCGTAATGGTAAATCTGGAGCTGTGATTGTTGGTTCCCATGTTAAAAAGACGACTGAGCAATTAGAGAAACTATTAGAAATCCCTTCCACTGAGCCTGTAGAAATAGATGTGAGTTTTCTGGTGGATCACGATGATGCTTCCCTTTTGCGATCGCAGGTATTAGATCATGTTCAGCAAATTTATACCAGAGGAAAAACTCCTGTAATCTTTACTAGTCGAAAGGAACTAGAGTTTGATGATATTAATACTCGGCTAGATTTTGGCAAAAGAGTTTCTCAGCTTTTGATGGATATAGTCCAAGGCTTACCCAAGGATATCGGTTTCTTAATTAGTAAGGGCGGCATCACTTCTAATGATGTTTTGAGTACAGGATTAGCATTACCAACCGCAAGGCTTTTAGGGCAGGTTCTGGCAGGATGCTCTGTGGTTATTACTCCTGCCGATCATTTTCTGTTCCCGAATTTACCCGTGGTGCTTTTTCCCGGAAATGTTGGAAATGCTGAGGCTTTAGCTACGGTTTATTTAAGATTGGCAAGCTAGATTGCTGATTCCTTAGTCACTAATGGGGTTTTGGATTTGACTCAGAAGACGCAATTTGGGTGGCGATAAAATCTGTATTTCTAACTGAGCCTGATTGCGATTAGTCAAAATTCTTAACCCCAACTCTAGAGCTAATTCGTCATGGATCTCATGACCGTAGGGGATTTGAGATTACATAAATTTTCTGCTAAGGCTAAGGGATTTACTGCCATTTGACTGTGACTTTTTGCCAACCATATTCCTGTTTGGGCGTGCCATACGGTGGCGGCGATCGCACTATCACTAGTAGATAATTTCTGAGCTAGTAATCCTCCCATAATCCCCGTTAATACATCTCCACTTCCTCCCCTTGCCAAAGCGGGCGTGCTTTCAGGATTGATCCAAGTTTGGACTTCGCTTTTCGTTTCAGAGTAAGTTTCAGAATTGGCTTCAAAGTTAGTAGCAAAACTAATCGCAGTTCTAGCTCCTTTAAGCAAGATTACCGCCCCAGTCTGGATCGCAGCATTTTGGAGAACTATCAGCCGATCCATCTCAGCATCATCTGTTTTTGAAGGAGGAAATAGGCGACAAAACTCTCCCCAGTGCGGCGTTAATATTGTGGATAAAGGCGATCGCTCTTGTAACTTATCTATTCCGATCTGGGCTAAAAGGCTTAAAGCATCTGCATCTAAGATTAAATTTGAATTTACTGATAATACTTGCTCCACCAGCTTCATCGCATCCAGAGATATGCCAACGCCACAAGCGATCGCTGTATATTTAGAGAGATCTAGCGAGGAATCTAGATAGGCGATCGCTCCTGTAGAGGTTTCAGGACAGCTAATGATTAAAGCTTCTGGTACCTTGGCTAAGACCAAATCCCTTAAGGATGCAGGCACAGCGATACTCAACATCCCCACCCCACTCGCCCTAGCCCCCAAAGCTGCTAAAATTACTGCTCCTCCATAGCGTTGAGAACCGCCAATTAATAAAAGATGTCCCATTTGATATTTATGGGTAGCGATGGGGCGTTGGGATGGAAGTTTAGCGATCGCCTCTCTGGGATCAATGCGGTATAAGCTTTCCCTAGGCTCATCATTTTGATTAAGAACTTGTTGGATAAATTGCACGGGAATATCAAAATTAATTCGCTCCAAATCCCCAATATATGCCAATGCTACTTCCATAAATACCCCCCGCTTCCATAGTCCCAAACAGAGGGTATTTGTAGCTTTAATCGCTGTTCCCATCACTACACCTGTATCTGTGTGAATCCCCGATGGTAAATCAATACTCAGAATTGGGAGCTCAAATGTATTAATCTCAGTAATTCTATCTGCAAGTTCGCCTACGATCGCTCGTTCTAACCCAAATCCAAATAATCCATCAATCAAAAAATCACAGGTTTTTAGATCTGAGAATTCTATTAGGTTCAAGCCCAGACTCTCTAAATATCGCCAGTGTTCGGCAGGGAGAGGTTTCAATTTAGGGATAGGCATCCAAATTTTGACATCCCAACCCCGATGCCATAACTCTCTTGCCACCACTAACGCATCGCCGCCATTATGTCCGCAGCCAATTAGCAACCCTACTTTGGGAAACTTTGCTAAAGGATAAAGAGTTTCAATCCTGGTAGTAATCAAACCTGCAACTTTTTCCATTAATGCTGCCACTGGCATCCCTGCCTCAAACATTAAAGATTCGATCGCTCGCATTTGCTTAGTAGTTATAATCGGGCGATCGCTAAGTTTGGAGAGACATCTGTTATCGATCCGCATAGATATTTACCCTGAAGGAATCTCAGAACTCACTTCTATCCTAGCTGTTAAATCATAAAATCCTTCTGACTTGGATTTGCTCCGTAGAATTAACACGCAAATTAACACGCAAATTAACACGCAAATTAAAAAGTGGGGAAATCCGTAACATTTGTCAAAACTTTTACAGGTAGTCATTTTTAGTCGATATAAATAAATAAAAGCCCAAAAGCCTTGGTAAATCGACATACTACACATTTCTGACGCACTACCACCCCGTCCTAAGTAACTTGACTGCTACTATACTTAGTCTCTCCTATTACATTTTTTAACTTTTTAATTTTAATTTTTAATTTTAATATTTATTGATACAAATACCGAGGTGGAGCCTTTGCCAAACGTGGAAAGATTACAGAAAATTTTGGCGAGTTATGGTTTTGCTTCTAGGAGGGGAGCAGAGGCGTTAATCCGCTCAGGGCGAGTACAGGTTAATGGTCTGGTTATTACCGAGTTGGGAACTAAAGCCGATCCTGATGGCGATCACATTACCCTAGATGGTAAACCAGTTAATTTCAAACTTAATCAAGAATTAAATTATAAGCCCACTTTAGAGTATCTTTTGCTGCACAAACCCACAGGATTTATCTGTAGTCGTCATGATCCCCAGGGACGTAAAACAATTCAGACCCTGTTACCAACTCATTACCATCACCTCTATTCCGTGGGGCGACTCGACTACAACAGTAGCGGCGCATTATTACTCACAAATGATGGGGATTTTGCAAATTGGCTTATGCATCCCCGTCACCATATTGCTAAAGTCTATGAAGTCATAGTTGAAGGACATCCGAGCGATCGCACTCTGCAACAATGGCGAAATGGCATAGATTTAGATGGCAAGATCACCTTACCCGCCCAAGTCTTAATCCTTGAAATTCAAAACTACTGTCTAAAATTCCAGACAAAACTCCAGATTACTCTCAATGAAGGACGCAACCGCCAAATCCGTCGTGTGGCTGAAATCTTGGGACACCCAGTCGTTGCTTTGCATCGGGAGGCGATCGCTACAATCCATCTAGGCAATTTAGCCCCCCAAGCCTATCGTCACCTAAGCCCAGAGGAAATCCAAAGCTTGAGTCATGGGTATAAAGACTAGCTAATAGTATTAAAATGGATTAGTAACTTCGCTCTCATATTACTAGTTGACACCATGACAGTTCGCAGCAAAGATCATCAAGCCCTTGATCATCAAGCACTTAGATTGGCAGAGATTGGCTCTCAATTAAAGCGGCTCCGTGAAGAACAGGATATTTCGCTATATAAAATCAACCAAATTACCCTAATTTCCCAACGTCATCTGCGGGCGATTGAAGAAGGAAACATAAATTCTTTACCAGAACCTGTATATATCCAAAGTTTTATTCGCAAATATGCAGATGTTTTAGGCGTGGAAAATATAGCCGATCAGTTTCCCCTAACTAATACTGCCCCCAAGACTAAATGGCTCAAATCTTCTGAGTTTCGCCCCTTACATCTTTATTTAATTTATATTGTCGTAATTTCTGCCTCAGTCGGAGCTTTAGCTAATCTTTTTAACCCTGCAACCAATAATTACTCTGCGCTTAATAACAGTATTAGTGAAAGTGAGACTCAACTGAGTAATGCTGCTAAGCTCAAACCTACTCCTCCTCTTAATTCTGCTAAAAAAATTAGTTCGATAAAAGCTCAAAATCAACCCTTAGCTAAACCTAATCCCACCCAAGTAAAGCCCGTAAATATTGGGATTAAGATGAAGGGAGAATCATGGATGAGAGTGGAAGTAGATGGACAAGTTAAATTTGAAGGCATATTAACGGAAGGCACAAATAGGGTCTGGGCAGCCGATAACAATATAGTAGTTAGGGCAGGTAATGCCGCCGCAGTTTTATTGGAGTTTAATCAGTATCCACCCCAATCTTTGGGACAAGCAGGGGAAGTGGTGCAGAAAACATTTAATCCTACCTATAAACCCCAAGCTCTAAATACCATGAGGAATTGGGGATGAGTAATCTAGGAGTTGGCATTATTGGCACAGGGTTTGGACAACTTGTGCATATTCCGGGATGGCAAGCTTGTAAAGGGGCAGAAGTCATCACTGTCTATCATCAAAATTTAGAAAAGGCAAAGCAAGTAGCCACCAAGTTTAATATTCCATCTGCCTGCGATCGCCTATCTGATTTATGTGCTAATCCAAAAATTCAAATCATATCCATCTCTACCCCACCATTTCACCACTATGAAGCTGCCAAACTAGCCCTAGATTCAGGCAAACATATTCTGCTAGAAAAGCCAGTAACCTTAAATGTTTCTGAGGCGATCGCTCTCCACAAATTAGCAGAACAAAAAAAACTAATCGGAGGTGTGGATTTTGAGTTTCGGTTTGTGCCGCAATGGTGTTACTTAAAACATCTATTAGAACAGGAATATATTGGCAAAATTCGCTCTGTCCAAATCGACTGGCAGGTATCAGGAAGAGCCGATCCCCAACGGGCATGGAATTGGTATAGCCAAAAATCCCAGGGGGGCGGAGCTTTAGGGGCTGTGGGTTCCCATGCCTTTGATTATGTGCGTTGGCTATTCGGGGAAGTTCATTCTTTAGCCGCCCAACTAAAAACTACTATTCCCCAACGTCCCGATCGATCTGGAGTGATGCAAGCCGTAGATGCCGATGACACCTGTAATATCCTGTTGGAATTAGTAGATGGTACACCCTGTAATATTGCCGTTAGTACAGTTGCTTACGCTGGAAAAGGGCATTGGTTAACTATCTATGGCGATCTTGGAACCCTAGTTTTAGGCAGTGCCAACCTCAAGGATTATATTCACGGCTTTAATCTCTACTATGCCCAACCCAATCAAGAGCTAAAACTAATGGCGATCCCGCTAGAATATGAATTTCCCCAAACCTTTCCAGATGGCAGACTCGCTTCCTTTATTGCCCTATGCGATCGCCTAGTATCAGCAATTAACCACAAAACAGCAATGATTCCCAGTTTATATGAAGGGCTTCAGTCTCAAAGCTTAATGGATCTTGCCCATCAATCCCATCAAGAACAAAAATGGGTATCTTTGTTTTAATTAGATAACTGTTTTAATTTGTTAACTGTTTTAATTTGTTAACTTACGCAATTCCGCTAGCAGTTCAGTATCATCTCGCTTGAATACAGGCAAAAACTCAATGTGCTTGTATCTTAAAATGCCCTGAATATCAATAATAAAATAAGCTCGCTTTGTCCCCAGTAAATAATCTACACCATATTTTTTTGCTACTTCTTTATGGCGATCGCTGAGGAGGGGAAACTCTAATCCTAATTTTTTAGAAAAATCCCCATGCTTTTCCACAGAATCGGTGCTAATTCCTAAAATTTCAGTCCCTAACTCTCGAAACTTAGTCCAATCATTAGCAAAGCACTGCATTTCTAAGGTACAAAGTGGACTAAAATCGGCAGGATAAAAGGCAAGAAGTACATTGGTTTTACCTAGATAACGACTAAGGGTAATATCCCCACGATCGCTGGCAAGGGTAAAGTCTGGAGCGGGTTTTCCTATTTCTAGAGACATAATAAGTTAGGTAAATTTTAATATTATTAAAACCTATACTAGCAATTGCTCCGAACCAGAAGCAAGAACTACTCAATTTTAAATTGATTCAACCTTATAAGAACTAGCTCTGGTTTATATTTTGGATGTAAGAGGCGATCGCAAATTATAAACGCTTACCTAATATGTAAATTACAAACTGGCAATATTGATTGTGACATCCATTTGCATCTTTACTCCTCCATTTATTAATTATTTTGGTAAGTTCCGTTTTTGACCACTCTTTATTTGGAAATAATTTATTTAACTGTTCAATTACCTCACTTAACACAGCCTTACGATTTTTTACTAATGTTTCAACATTTAGATTTAAGGTTACGTCAAGATCATTATTTATATCTTGATCATCAGAAAAAATTTTACCTGAATTACTATATCTGATTAGGTTTTCACAATTTTTATCTGAATCAGCAGGATTAACTTTAAGTGGCTTATCTCCTTGCTTGGCATTACAATGCTGCAATTTTCTTGGATTACCTCTATTTCCTTCGCATGATGCCAGAAGATTCTTATAATCTAGTTGACGCTCAGGTTTCCCAAAATTTCCTTTTATTGGCTCCCAGTGAGCAACTTCCATGTTAGATTCTAATATTCTGCGCATACAAAAAGCGCATATATATCCTTGCTCTTTTAACAGGGACTTTTTAAGCGTATCTTTAGGATGATAATTTTCATAGCTTTTATTTAGATCGTTTGACAGTCGATATTTGAGTAGATCGGATGGTTCAGTTTCTTTAATAATCTGTTTCATTCGATTCTATGAAAAAAGTCTATTAAAGTATTTGCTCTTACAACTTCCGAATCATCTTCTCCAAGTAAGTCTGATAACTTTTCTAGTTCAGCTTTTGCCCGATCTAATTCATTATCATCAATTAATTGCAAGCATGAGTCTATTTGTTTTTGGACTTCAGGAATGCGATCGCTAACTCCCATAAGCTCAGATAGGATGGAGTTACTATCACGTCCATAGGTATGTGGTGTATGCTCGACTAATTGAAAATCTTCAATAATAAATACATTCTCTTTACGAACATTGCTTAAAACTTGGGGAGAATGAGTGGTAATAATAAATTGGCAATTTGGAAAAGTTTTTGTTAAATTTGGAATAATCTTACGCTGCCATTGAGGATGTAGATGTAATTCAATTTCATCAATCAAAATCACGCCCTCGCCCTCTAAAGGATTATCTAGGCTAGGATTAGCGATCGCTAATCTCCGAGCTATATCACCCACCATTGCTAATAAACCTTTTTCGCCATCGGATAACTGACTAACACTTAATTCTTCTCCTTTCTTATGAACTATTATCTGATTAGATGTGCGCTTAACTCTCAGATTTACATATTCTTCCCCTAATAAATTAGTGATAGACATTTTTACCGCTTCTAATTGTTTATCCCTATACTCTGGATTAACTTCTAGCCGTTCTTCATTTTCTATATCTTCCTGATTCCGAAACCATAGAAAAAAAGTTGCAAAATCATTTTGTTTAATTGATGCACAGTCAAGATATGCAGCTAGTTGAGGAAACAGTATAAATGGAGTCTTGAAGGCTTCTTGGTAAATATTAGTAGTGGTAAATCGATTAGTTCTAAAATGTAGAAAAATTGGAATATTAGTGTTTTTATTATCTTTTAGTCTTTGGTAGATAAAACTGTAGAGTTCATTTCGATTATCTCTATAAGTTAAACTAAATACCCCAAATCTACTAGCATCAAATTCTACTGATAGATTTGTAGAAGTTCCATAATAATCTAGTTTTGCTTTAACTGACCCTTGGTTAGCAAGCGTATTAACATCGACCCGCAAAAGAAGTGGATATTTAGTCATCGAAGACTTAATATTTGAATCTTTTTCTGTTACCTGAAGATGTGAGGTCTCTAATCCCTCAACAATATTAAAGAATGAGTTAGTTAAAAGAATTGACAAAGAATCAAGAATGCTAGACTTTCCTGAACCGTTGACCCCGATAATCACAGCTAATTTAGAGGGAAACTTTAAAGTAAGTTCCTTAAAACCTCTGAAATTTTCTAAATGCAGTTCTTCGATATGCATTGCTCTAACCTATATCAAATAGCTTTTAATTTGTATTTTAGCTCTGGTTTATGTTGTGAAGATAGTTAGCGATCGCAGGCATAAACATTGTAAACACCTTGGAATAGACTTCTCTTTTAAATTCCACTACTGATAGTACACATTCCCCAAAGGGCATAAACTTAACTTCTGTAAATTCTCTTTCATGGATTTCAAGGTTACATTCCGTGGCAGGATGATTCCAATAAACCAGAAACCATTTTTGCATCTGTCCTCGATAGGCTTTCATGCCCTTATGCAGTTTTAGGTCAGGTGGAAAGTCATAGTATAGCCATTCTTCAGATTCCTTAACTATTTCAGGATTAGCAATTCCGACTTCTTCATAGAGTTCTCTGAGGGCTGCAACTTTAGGATCTTCATCTTGATCGATACCACCTTGGGGAAACTGCCATGCCTTTAAGACATTGGTTCGTTCTCCTGCCAAAACTTCACCATTTTGGTTAAATACAACAATCCCCACATTTTTACGGTAGGGTTTAGGATTTTCGGATTTGAGTTCAGATGGCATTGAGAATTTTTAAAACGGGTTTAGTGGAAACAATATGACGATCCAGTCCCAGTGTAGCAGGGTCAATTCCGATCGCCAAGCCGATTAACTGGGGTAGATGCAGGATCGGAATCCCTAGCTTTTGCCCAATTACTTTTTCCACTTCAGGTTGACGAGAATCTAAATTTAAATGACATAGAGGACAGGGGGTAACTATACAATCTGCTCCTGCGGCGATCGCACTGGTTAAATGCCGACCTGCCATAGAAAAGGAAGCATTGGTAGCATAACTAGAAATTGGCCAACCACAACACTGCACCCTGCCTTCGTAATATACAGGCGTAGCTCCTAGGGTTCTAAATACATTTTCTAAGGATTCAGGTTTATAAGGGTCATCAAAGCGAGTTGCAGTTTGGGCACGGAGTAGATAGCAACCATAGAAAGAAGCACATTTAAGCTGACTGAGCGATCGCACTACTTTCTCTTTTAACCGCTCCAATCCATAGTCCCTAATCATCACCCACAGCAGATGTAGAACCTCTGTATTGCCTTCATAGTGATGGGGAGCTAGAAATTCATTCACGCGATCGCGTCGAGCTTCATTGGTTTTGAGCTTATCGTTTACCCGACCTAATACGCCTTGACAGGTACTGCATTGGGTCATAATTGGTAGCTTTAACTCTTCGGCTAAGGCAATATTTCTAGCATTAACTGTATCTTCCAGAAACTCATCGGTTTCTTTGAATGTTCCCGAACCACAACAGGAAGCCTTTGTCATTTCGACTAACTCAATTCCTAATTTCTGAGCGATCGCCACTGTGGAACCATGAAGTTCTTTACAAGCTCCTTTAGAAACACAGCCTGGATAGTAGGCATACTTAAGTTGTTTAGTCATGTTAGGATTCGCTTTTTGCCAAGTCTTTTTGCCAAGTATTATAGCTCTGAGATCATGCTTTAAGGAATAATAATTAGGATCTAAACGACTTCATTCACAGGGAAGCGATCGATTAATTGCATGGCTCGATAGGCATTTTGGCGAATGGTATTGGGGAGATAGGGAATATGGGGAATTTGAGAAAGTAAATCTAAAGTGCGCCTAGCAATACGGACAATATCGCCATCATCTAAGCTGGTATTTTTACATAGTTCTGTCCATTCCATGCCCAAAGCCCACTGCTCGATTAGTCCTACTAAGTCATATTCTAGCCAGATCGGAATCGTCACATTATGTCTTTTCTGGAGTTGAAATAACTGCCTTCTAATTCCCCTCAGTCCACCCAAGGCATCATCCACGGCGGGGGAAATTCCAAAACTGACTCGACTATCAGGGCGGCTATTTTCGGTAACCAGAGCGGCACAGGCTGTAGCTAAATGGTGGGGATCGAGATTATCTAGTTCGCCCGATAGGAATGCTAGAGCTAACCACAGTTCATTATCTCCCCGTAAAGATGCCGCAACTTGCCCTGATGGAGTGGGTTCAACGCCTTTAAGGCAACCAAAACTTTGTAAAATTGCTACCAAGCTAGAGAATTCTTGCCAATGGTGCTGTTGCTTTTGGGTTAAGACTCCCCGTTGATATTCCAGCTTTTCTTTCAGTTGTTCGAGTTTTCGGGCTTTTTTGGCAATGAGACTGCGATCGCCCCATGCGGCAACGGGATGTTCATTTAAGTTGGTTTCAGTTTGGATCACTTTTTCCTGTTGGGCGAGAACTTCAGGAGGTAAGTCGGGAAAGGTGATATTGGGAATTGATGCAGCGATCGCCTCAGTAGTCTCATCACCCTTAATGGACTGCCCAGGTTTTAGGACTAATTGTTCGGGTAGGATTAAATCGGTACTATTCCATTGCTTACCCAACAAAAAGACATCTTTATATAAAATCACATACCACTGATTTTTTTGACTAAGGCAGACTAGCCACGGAAATTTGCCAGAGCCAGGTATTTTTGCCACCAGCAGGGCGGAGATGGGGTGTCTGATCGTTTCGGATTTGATGATTAGGGTTGTCCCTGTGAGAATGTAGGGAATATAGGAGGCTAATTCATTTAGTCTTTGTTCTTCTGATTGCTGAAATAGCATCTTATGTAATCTTCTTTCTTCTCTGAGGCGATCGCGAAGTTTTTCATAACCTTCTAACAAGTCTAAATCTATAGGAGCTAGCTGTTCTTCTAATAGCTCAATTTCTGTAGCTAGTTCCTGAATGCTCTCCTGTTGTGGTTCCATCGCTAGCCCTGCCAAATATTGACCAAAGCTGCGCTCTACTAAAGCCCGAACTTCATCGATCGCATGGGTTTGCAATAGGTTTAGAACCATGCCATAACTAGGCGTAAACTGACTGACTAAGGGATCGGCTTCGGCTGTGGCTAAATTAGCAGCATCCTTGGCACCTTCGTAAGGGCTTTGCACCGTGACCACATAGCCAACTTCATCCATACCCCGCCGACCTGCCCTGCCTGCCATCTGCAAAAATTCCGAAGCCGTGAGCAATCTATGTCCTCGATCGGTGCGTTTAGAAAGACTAGAAATGATAGTGGTACGGGCAGGCATATTAATTCCCGCCGCTAGGGTTTCGGTGGCAAATACAACTTTAATTAGCCCCTGTTGAAATAATTCCTCCACAAGCCCTTTCCAAGCAGGTAAAATGCCAGCATGGTGGGAAGCAATCCCTCGATATAAAGATGAAATATATTGCGATCGCCCAACTTCGGGATTAGCGGCTAGGAAGGCATCAATTTGAGTTTTGAGTTTTTCGGCTTCAGTTTCATTCACCAAAGACATCTTGTCCAACTGCCCCACGGCTTGATCGCAACCTTTGCGACTAAAAATAAAGTGAATGGCAGGAAGCATATCCCGTTGTTGCAACTGCGAGATCACAAAGGCAAGACTAGGAGCCTCATAGCGGGGTGGTTTACCATTGGCATCTTTTTTGAGATTGCGAGGATTGCCCCTGAGACGGGGATTAATTTTTTTACCTGCGGGATCTAGGAGCGGAAATAAGCCTTTGGGATTCGCAAAATGAAATTGCAAGGGTACGGGGCGAAAGTCAGAATAAATTAATTCGGTTACCCCATGAACTTTACTAATCCAATCCGTAAGCTGGGCACTATTGGCAACAGTTGCCGAAAGAGCTACTAACTGAATATCTGGGGGACAATAAATAATTGATTCTTCCCAAACTGTGCCTCTAGCTCGATCGTTCATGTAGTGGCATTCATCTAAAACCACCACCTCTACCCCTGCGAGGGATGTCCCCACTTCACCTATGGGAGTGCCGTAGAGCATATTCCGAAAAATTTCCGTCGTCATCACTAGGATCGGGGCATCACGATTAATTGAGGTATCCCCAGTTAGTAATCCCACATTTTCGGTACCAAAGCGATCGCGAAAGTCCCGTAATTTTTGATTAGAAAGAGCTTTGAGTGGAGTGGTATAAAAAACACGGCGGTCTTCAGCTAGGGCTTTGTAAATTGCATATTCCCCAATCAAGGTCTTACCTGAACCTGTAGGCGCACAGACCACAATCGACTTTTTAGCATTGAGAGCAGCGATCGCCTCTAGCTGGAATTGATCTAATTCAAATGGAAATAGCTGATTAAGGTCTAAAGAGTTCACGCCAATTACTTTACAAACACACTGCCAATCTACCTATCATAACCTTGAGTATGGATTTAGCCGCTACTCAACTTTATTTGTCAAGGTCTCACTATATATGTAGCAAGAAATAAAACCCAATTTAGTGTGGGGTTTGGGTCTGCGCCTCAATTGAGGGCGAAGCCCTCAAACTCACTTAATTCAGATAAGTTTTGGAATGTAATACGTAACATCAATTAAAACCTGCCAAGATTAAAAATCAATAGCAAAGCTGATGATGAGTTTCGTTTAATCCTATAATAATCACGCTTTAATAAAAATTTGCTATTTTCATAAATCCTTAGTTTCTATAAATCTTTTTAATATGGACATCAAGCTAATCAATATTGGCTTCGGTAATATCGTTGCTGCTAGTAGAGTAGTGGCGATCGTTAGCCCAGAATCGGCACCAATAAAACGGATCATTACCGATGCTCGTGAGCGAGGACATTTAATTGACGCTACCTACGGCCGTCGGACTAGGGCAGTAATTATTACTGATTCTGAACACGTAGTTCTATCGGCAATCCAACCTGAGACTGTGGCTAATCGGTTTATTTCTGCTAAAGATATTAAAGATGTCGTACCTGAATGAAAATCATCTAAATCCAATTAATAGGGATCAAGCGGATCAAAAAGGTAAATTACTGGTAGTTACTGGTCCTAGTGGAGTTGGTAAAGGCACATTGCTAAATGCTCTAGCAGCTAAATATCCTCAGAAATTTGTATTTTCAGTTTCGGCAACTACGCGATCGCCTCGCAGTGGGGAAATTCATGGCATTAATTATTTTTTTTATAGTCGCTCAGAATTTACTCAAAAGCAAGATGCAGGATTGTTTCTGGAATCGGCTGAATATGCAGGTAATCTCTATGGTACGCCAAGGGAACCTGTGGAAGCAGCGATCGCCCAGTCTAAGATAGTAATTCTGGAAATTGAGCTTGTGGGGGCTAGACAAATTTCTCAAACTTTTCTCAATGCCCAGAAAATATTTATTGCCCCACCGTCAATGGAGGTGCTAGAACAAAGACTGCGTAAGCGTTCCCAAGATGATGAAGCCTCGATCTCTCGGAGATTAAGACATGCCCAGTTAGAGTTGGCGGCTAGTACAGAGTTTGATTTAGTAATTATTAATGAAGATTTGAAAATTGCTTTAGGTGAACTCGAACAAGCCATATTTAATATTAAAAATCCTGAACCTGTGTAGTAGAATATCGGGGCTTAGGGGTAAATAGTAAATTCCACAGTAGCCTGTTTAATCAAGAGATCTAATATCAGGTGTTACTGTTGCCAACAACTCTTCTCAGCCTTCAGCTTTTTCGATCCCCGCCGAACTTAGTCCTTAAATTAGCGAACTGAGTAAGATTCACAGCACCGAAAATCATGGACTAGTTGTTGAGGTTTTGACAGAACTCATAGCCCGTCTCAAGCCCAGTGATCCCCTTACTAATCCAATCGTTCCTGATCATTTAATCAATGCGTACGAAATCACTAGCGATGATGCAGATATTAAAAGTTGGGACGATCTTCTTAACTTTACTGTTTATGTAGATACAGAGATCTATAGCCCTAAGGAACCCAGTGAGGCGATCGCTGATCCAGAAGTAACACCAGAAACCGTTATGGTAATTGCTCCCCAAGAAGCCATAGCCCCAAGAAGCCATAGATGCGTAACGTGGGAAAGTATCGCCACAAAGCTACTGGGGACTTGGAGCAGTCTAGTTAAAATTCGTTAAGACTCGAAAACGTAGGTCTTAGAAATCCCCTGCACTTTAGCTGTATGAGGATGTCAAGATCATTGATTAACAGTAGTCATAGATTGAGTAGCATAGCGATCGCCAGCAGCAACACCTTGGGGAGCAACAGCATTGATGCGATTGAGATCTTCTGGGGTCAGGATTACTGAAACTGCGCCAATGTTTTCTTGTAGATAGGTACGCCGTTTTGTTCCAGGAATCGGGACGATATCATTACCTTGGGCTAAAAGCCATGCTAGAGCTAATTGTCCAGCCGTAATTCCTTTTTCTAAAGCGATCGCCTTTATCTGTTCTACTAATTGCAAATTCTTGGTAAAGTTATCACCTTGAAAGCGAGGAGAACTCCGCCGATAATCATCGGTCGCAATGTCATCGGTCGAAGCGATCGCCCCAGTCAAAAAACCTCTGCCGAGGGGACTATAGGGGACAAAGCCAATGCCTAATTCTCGTAAAGTTGGTAAAATCTCATCCTCTGGATCACGACTCCAAAGGGAATATTCAGTTTGCAATACCGAAATCGGATGAACAGTATTGGCACGGCGAATGGTAGAGGGGGCAGCTTCGGACAAGCCCAGATATCTAACTTTTCCCTGTTGGACTAATTCTGCCATGGCTCCAACTGTCTCTTCGATTGGCACATTCACATCCACCCGATGTTGGTAATAGAGGTCGATTACATCTACTCCTAAGCGTTGCAATGAATCTTCACAGCACTGGCGCACATATTCAGGTTTGCCGCTTATTCCTAGCCAAGCACCATCAGCCGTGCGGATATTGCCAAATTTGGTGGCTATTATTACCGCATCTCGACGATCTTTAATGGCTCTTCCCACTAACTGCTCGTTCCTAAATGGCCCATACATATCCGCAGTATCAAGGAAGTTTACACCTAAATCCAGAGCCTGATGAATAGTAGCGATCGCCTCTTGCTCATCCCGACCGCTATAAAAATCAGACATTCCCATACAGCCAAGCCCCAGTTCGGAAACCTCAAGCCCTTGATTCCCTAGTTTTCTGATTTTTAATGATGAACTCATGATTTAGATTGCAATACTTCAATTAATATACCTTGGAACTAACTAAACTCGGCTATCGCTTATCCTTGCAAAATAATAGTCTATAATTAATAGTATATACTACTGACATTCTGGTAGACACTGAATTTGGACTACCTTTTTGAAATAACTTACACTAGCTAATTAGCTAATTTACAATGGCAACTCATGGGAGTACCTTTAACTTCTTGGCAAAAACTGGCTGTATTCACTACTTCTGCTTTGATTGGGATTTCCTTTACGACCGCCCAATCGGCACAGGAATCTAAGCCCTTACAAATCCTGTCTGGACATACAGATAAAGTCAGTGCGATCGCCTTTGGGACAAGTAAAACTCTAATTAGTGGGAGTAGGGATAGCACCCTCAAAGTTTGGGATCTGGATACTAAAAAACTGCTACGGACATTATCCGCAAAATCAGCAGGTATCACTTCCATAGCTGTAAGTGGCGATCGGCAGATAGTCGTCAGTGGTGATATTGACAAGAGTGTTAAAGTCTGGAATTTAAAAACTGGAAAGCTCCAAAGTACGATCAATCAACATTCTCAACCAGTGGAATCCGTGGCAATTAGTTCCGATGGCAAGCTGGTAGCGACGATCTCACAATTAAAATTTGGGATATTCAGGGTACTAATCTCAAAGGCAACTTACAAGACACCAAGTTTGCTACCATCAACGATAGAGACAAAAACTTTCTCTAATTGATCCTAATCTTTTATTTCCAGAATCCTTTACTACCCGTAGATTTGCTAGGGGATTTTTCCACGACATTCCAAACCAAAACCTCGCCCTGATCAGTCCCCACTGCTAATTTATGCCCTTGGGGATGCCACTGAAGACAGGTAATCTCCGCAGGAACATTTAGGGTTTGGAGGACGATCGCTCCTTTGGATAGACGTAATTTGGCATCTTTCCCTCCAGAAGCTAAAATCCTAGTATGTGGTTGAAATTCTAGGGCATTAACATTACTTGAATGCTGATTAAAAATTTCTGCTTCCCAGCCATTATTAGGATTAGGGTGGGGTTGCCAAACGGAGATCTCTTCTCCACTGGCAAGGGCAAAAGTATCACTATTGTTAGAATCTGCCCAAGCGATCGCCTTGATTTTACTAGGAAAGCCCCGTAGTTGAAAGGGTGATAGTGTAAACTCCCCAGATTTATAATCTAGAAAAATTACAGTTCCATCCGCCGTCGCAATTACTAAACATTTACCCTGAGGATGCCAAGCGATCGCTCCTATAGCAGTGGGAATTGGTAAAGTAAATGGATCTTGATCCCAATCTCGGGCATTCCAAATTTTTATCCCTTGATAACCGCCCACAGTCAGATATTTTCCCTCTGGGTGCCAAGCCAAAGCCTGTACAGAGGAATTTTCAAAGTTAACTGTAGTGATAATATCCAGCAATTCTGAATCTTGGTTTTCTGCGCTCCACACCTGCACATATTTACCTAAACTAAAGGCAATTTTTGGTGAAAGCCCTAGGCACTGCCAAACTAAGAAATCAACCCAAGCACCGCCCTGATCGATACTCATAGTTGGCTGATCGGGTAAATCTCCTAAACTTTTAGTTAAATTTTTAGCTAAATTCCATAAATTAATCTTGCCTGCCTGTCCTGCTGCTGCTAACCAATTTTCCCAAAAACTCAAACAGTCTACAGATTCACTATTTGCAGATTGTAATAGCCTTGATTGCTTAGAACCACTTAAGGAACCTAAATGCACTTCACCCTCGGCTGTGGCGATCGCTAAATATTCAGATTCATTAGATTTATTAGACTTATTAGACTTATTAGACCAAGCGATCGCCGTAATATAGTTGTTAAAACTCCCAGTCCAAGATGGTTTTGGCGATAGGACACGGGTTTTGGGGAAATCTAGCATGATCGAGGGAATGGTATTAATGGAAATGGTATTAAATTAAGAGTTTAACCTTCTGAGATCAACCTTTGCCATGAACTTTAGCAAACCATGTCATACAGATGTATACGTTTGGTATTGGCAATTTGGGAGTAAGATTTAGGGAGAAATAGCAGCGATGATATGGAATTTATTTCACAGTATTTAAGGGAAACTCTAGGGAAAATTCGGCAATGGTGGTCTAAGTTTACCCTCCAAACCAAGCTCATGGCATTAGTTACCCTGATGGTATCTCTATTAATGAGTGGGGTAACATTTTGGGCTGTGAATGATATTCAAACCGATGCTAGGTTAAGTGATACAAGATTTGGGCGGGATTTGGGCTTACTGTTAGCGGCTAATGTTTCGCCATTGGTTGCCCAAGGCGATCGCTCAGAAGTGGCAAGACTCTCCAAAAAATTCTTTGATAGCAGTTCCAGTATTCGTTACATTCTCTATGCCGATCCCGAAGGAGATATTTACTACGGCATTCCCTTCTCGGTGAGTGAAGTTCAAAACTCCCTGAGTTTGAGACGACGGATTCAATTACCTGAAAACCCATTAAATAGTAGCGATCCAACATGGGTAAAGCAGCATATTACGCCCCAAGGTGAAGTTACAGATGTATTTGTGCATTTAGATCACGAAGGTGAAGATATAGGGGTTTTAGCGATCGGAATTAATCCCAATCCTACGGCGGTGGTCTCTTCTTCTCTGACTTTGGATGTAACTACAGCCGTATTTGTCTCGATTTGGATGATGGTAATTTTAGGTGCGGCTTCCAATGTGGTGACAATTACCCGTCCCATTAAAGAACTCGTAGTTGGGGTTCAGAGTATCGCCAGTGGCAACTTTAAGCAACGGATAGATTTACCCTTTGGTGGGGAATTAGGCGAACTGATCCGCAGCTTTAATGAAATGGCAAAGCGGTTAGAAAGCTATGAAGAACAAAATATTGAAGAACTGACTGCGGAAAAAGCCAAATTAGAAGCCTTAGTTTCAGCGATCGCTGATGGTGCAATTCTTTTAGATTCTGACCTGAAGGTAATTTTGGCAAATCCTGCGGCAATTAAAATTCTCAGGTGGCAAGAAAAACAGGCGATCGGTACGGACATTATGGATATTCTGCCCCCAGCCGTAAGTGGGGAAATTAGTATGCCCCTGCTAGAAATTGTGAAGGGTGAAAGGGAAGGAGCAGAATTTCGGATTACGACCTTCTCAGAATCGGGAGAGACTTCTTTAAGGTTTCTGATTATGGGTGTCTTAAGTGCCAGTAATGCCATAAAAGGTATAGCGATGACGGTGCAAGACATCACCCGTGAGGTGGAGCTAAATGCTGCCCAAGGTCGATTTATTAGTAATGTCAGCCATGAACTGCGAACTCCTTTATTTAATATCAAATCCTTCATTGAAACTCTCTACGAGTATGGAGATGAACTATCCAATGAACAAAAACATGAATTTTTGGATACTGCAAACCGAGAAACCGATCGCCTCACTCGCCTTGTAAATGATGTTTTAGACCTATCTCGCCTTGAATCTGCCCGCCAATATCGCTTTGATGCTATCGACTTACATCAACCAATTGAGCAAACCCTAAGAACCTATCAGTTAAACGCCCGTGACAAAGGCATTGAACTCCAAAAAGAGATTGAGATCGATTTAATGCCAGCATGGGGAAACTACGATTTATTACTCCAAGTCTTAGGAAACTTAGTGGGTAATGCCTTGAAATTCACTAGTTCCGGCGGCAAGGTCACAATCAAAGCCTATAATCGCCAAGAACCAAGCCCTAGCAATCCCCATCATTTAATTAATCGGGTGCGGATCGAAGTTAGCGATACTGGCACAGGAATTTCACCTGAGGATCAAAAACGCATATTCGATCGCTTTTTTCGGATTGAGAATAAAGTTCATACCCTCGAAGGTACGGGCTTAGGTTTATCAATTGTGCGGAATATTGTCGAAAAACATCATAGTTGTGTTCATGTCCACAGTGAGTTGGGAGTAGGGACAACGTTTTGGTTTGACCTCAGCATATTTCAAGATAAATGTGACTTACCTGAATCCCCACCACAATTATTTACTTTTCCACGGGCGACGGTAGCCAGTAACCCAGAATAAAAGTTACCACCGACCAGACAACCTCAGTATTTTGCCCCTTGTCGATCTGG
>VYKS01000253.1_pt1 | contig 27128 bp, 23 predicted proteins | sample 5114511 | NCBI WGS metagenome assembly VYKS01 (sample SAMN12291795, study PRJNA351875) | freshwater metagenome | isolation source: freshwater lake | place: USA: Michigan, Gull Lake | collected 2011-07-05 | reverse complement strand
GGATCGAGGGTGCGGTAGCGCGACGTGATCGTCCCGCTGACCTTCACCCCGCGCTCGCTCAATAATGTCGCCAGCCGCCACGCGGCATAATGCGCGGGATCGTCGATGCCGAAGCGCAGCGTCTGCGGCTTTGCGTCGGCGGCGATCGTGCCGGTCAGGCGGATCGTGCGGTCGAAAGGCAGGCGGTCGAACGCGATATCGGTCTTGCCGCCCGCGGCGACGGAGGCCACGCGATTGTCGATCGTGAAATAGCCGAGATGGTCGATCTTCGGCGCTGCGCCCGGCGTGCCCGGCGTCAGCGTCGCGACCAGTTCGTTATCGTCGAGGCTGAGCGCCGAATTGGCGGTGCCCGAGCGCGTCGGGATGTTGTTCCAGCTCATCCCCGCGCTCCAGCGCTCGTCGGGGAACAGGGTGGCGTCGCCGGTGATGTTACGCACACGCCGGATGCCAGCGGCGATGGCGTTGGCGAGCTGGCTCAGGCAGTTGGTCACGCAATCTGCCGCGCTCGAAAGCCGCGCATCGCCGCGCCCGGTGAGGATCAGGTCCTTGCCCTCGACCCGCACGGCCGCGCCGGCGCTGGCGTCAGGTGCGGTCATCGCGTCCGGCATCGCCCACCAGGCGGCGGCGGTGGTCACGATCTTGGTATTCGATGCCGGGATGAAGCGCTCATCGGGGCGGATCGCGACGATCTCTCGCCCCGCACCGTCGCTGACCACCAGTCCGAAGCGGGCGCCTACGGGTGCCTTGGCGAACTCCGCCTCGACCCGGTCGCGCAGCGGCGGCGCATCCTGTGCCAGAACCGGCGCGGCGAACGCTAGCGCGACGAGAGCGAGCGCGGCTTTCACAGCAAGGTGGGCGGCTCGGGCTTGCGCTTGGGGGGCTTGGCGGGGGCGGGCTCGTCCGCATCCGCGCGCGGCGGCGCGAACGGGGAAACGGTCACCTCCCCCGAATCCTGGAAGCGATAGCCGAGCGAGGCATGGCCTTTCACCGGCCCGGCGACATCGGCGACGAGGTAGAGCGGGCGCCGTTTCGATTCGACATAGAGCCGTCCCAGATATTCGCCGATCATGCCGAGCACGAACATCTGCACCGCGCCCAGGAACACGACGACCAGCATGGTCGAGGTCCAGCCCTGCACCGCATTGCCGAACAGCCAGCCGACCACGATGTAGAGGAACAGCAGCACCGACAGCCCGGTCAGCGCGAGGCCGACATGGCTGGCGAAGCGCAGCGGCGCGGTCGAGAAACCCGTCACCGCGTCGAGCGCGAAGCGCACCATCTTGGCCAGCGGATACTTGGTCTCGCCAGCGTGGCGCTCATGCCGGTCATACACGAACGGCACCTGCCGGAAACCGACCCAGGCGACCATGCCACGGATGAAGCGCGCCTGTTCGGGCAGCGACAGGAAAGCGTCGAGCGCGCGGCGGCTCATCAGGCGGAAATCGCCGGTGTCGAGCGGGATCGGCGTGTCGGTGATCCGGTCGAGCATGCGATAGAAGAGCGCGGCGGTCGCCTTTTTGAAGAAGGTCTCGCCATCGCGCTTGCGCCGCACGGCATAGACGACGTCCGCGCCCTGTTCGCGCATCGTCGCGCGCATGTCCGACAGCAGCTCGGGCGGGTCCTGCAGGTCCGCGTCGATCACCAGAATCTCGTCGCCCGCACACAGGTCGAGCCCGGCGGTCAGCGCCAACTGATGTCCGTGATTGCGCGAGAGATTGACTGCGACGAGATGCGGGTCGGCGGCCGACAGCCGCTGCATCACCGACCAGCTGCCGTCACGCGATCCGTCATTGACCAGGACGATCTCATAATCGTCGCCGACCGCCGCGCGCGCCGCCGCCGACACGCGGGCGTGCAGCAGCTCGAGACAGCCTTCTTCATTGTAGCACGGCACGACGACCGAGAGCTTTGGACGTTGCATGGCGCGGTCTTAGCGCGCCGCGCGGCCCTCGTCATGCGCGATTTATGCCGACGTGGTTGACACCCGAAACGACGCCGCCTAACCGAACTCGCAAATGAGAATCACTCGCATTCGCATCTTAAAGGGGTTTGGTATGAAGTCGCAGCGGATCATTCTTGTCTCCGGAGTCGCGCTCGCCGCGCTGCTCGGCACGCCTGCCTCGGCCAACGACGCGGATACCGATCCGAAAGACACGGTCACCATCTCCGCAACCCGCACCCCCGTTGCTACGCAGGATGCGCCGGCCACCGTTAGTGTGATCGACGAAGAACAGATCGCCGACGAACTGGTCACCGACATCAAGGATCTGGTCCGGTTCGAACCGGGGGTGAGCGTCCCGCGCCAGCCGACCCGCTTCGGCGCGGCGCTCGGCACCACCGGGCGTGCGGGCAATGAAGGCTTCACCATCCGCGGACTTGGCGGCAACCGCGTGCTGATCCAGGTCGATGGCGTGCGCGTGCCCGACGGGTTCAGCTTCGGCGCGCAGGGCGTGGGGCGCGGCGACTATGTCGACCTTGGCCTGATCAAGTCGGTCGAGATCCTGCGCGGCGCATCCTCGGCGCTTTACGGCAGCGACGGGCTGGCCGGTGCGGTCAGCTTCATCACCAGCGATCCAAAGGATCTGCTGCGCGACGGCCAGAATGTCGGCGGCCTGGTGCGCACTGCCTATTCCTCCGCCGATGACGAGTTCAGCGAAACCGCAATCGTCGCGGGGCGGTCGGGCGACTGGTCGGCCATGGCGGCCTACACCCGTCGCGACTTCCACGAATATGAAAATCAGGGCAGCGTCGGCGGCACCGGCGCGACGCGGACGCAGGCGAATCCGCAGGACGGGCGCTCGAATGCCGCACTGGGGCGGCTGGTCTATGAAAGCGGCGGGCACCGTCTCCGCCTCACCGGCGAGTATCTCGATACGCACCTCTTCACCGATGTGCTGACCGGCCACAGCGCGAGCGTGGTCAACCTCGACGCGACCGACACCGGGCATCGCTGGCGTACTGCGCTAGACTGGACGTTGACCGGTGACGGGACAGTCGAGTCCGCGCGGCTCGCACTCTATCTCCAGGATTCGGAGGACAGCCAGTTCACCTTCGAGGATCGCAACCCGGCGGTCGATCGGACCCGGCTCAACATCTTCAAGAACCGCGTCTACGGCGCGGCGGGCGAGGCGCGGTTCAACTTCGGGAGTACGGAGCTGCCGCTACGGTTGATCGTCGGCGGCGACATCAGCCGGACCGAGCAACAGGGGCTGCGCGACGGCACGGTTCCACCGGCGGGCGAAACCTTCCCGACCCGCGCCTTTCCCGACACCGATTACACGCTGGTCGGCCTGTTCGCGGCGGGTGAGGTGACGCTTGGCCCGGTGACGCTGCACCCGGCGCTGCGCTTCGATCATTTCGACCTGTCGCCCGACATGAGCCAGACCTTTCCCGGCATCACTCCGGTCGCGCAATCGGGTTCGCGCGTCTCGCCCAAGCTCGGCGCGGTGGTGAAGCTCGGCAACCGCGTCCGCCTGTTCGCCAACTATGCGCAGGGGTTCAAGGCGCCCGAACCGAACCAGGTCAACGCATTCTTCGGCAATCTCGGCTCCGGCTATATCGCCGCGCCCAACCCCGATCTGCGCCCCGAAACCAGCGCCAGTTTCGAGGCTGGCGTGCGCTTGCTCGGCGACAATGTTCGGCTCGACGTCACCGCCTTCCACGCCGATTATGACGACTTCATCTCACAGGAGGTGGTCGGCGGCAGCTTCACGACCGCCGACCCGGCGATCTACAAGTTCATCAATATCGACAAGGCCGAGGTTGAAGGGGTCGAGGCGAAGTTCGAGGCGTGGAGCGACACCGGCTTCACTGGCCGTCTCTCGATCGCATACGCAACCGGCGACGAGATCGCGCCCGGCGGCACCCGCTCGCCGCTGCTGACGGTCGATCCGCTCAAGGTCGTGATCGGCGCGGGCTGGCGTGATCCGGGCGGGCGCTTCGGCGGACAGCTCATCGCCACGCACAGCGCGAAGAAGGAAACCGACCGCGCGGGTGGCGGCTACACCCCGCCGGCCTTCACCACGCTCGACCTCACCGCATTCGCGAAGGTCACCGACAGCATCACGCTGCGCGGTGGCGTCTTCAACCTGACCGACGAGACCTATGCCTGGTGGAGCGATGTGCGCGGCCTCTCGCCGACCTCAACCATCAAGGACGCCTACACCCAGCCGGGTCGCAACGGCAGCGTGTCGGTCAGCTTCCGCTTCTGAACAGCGACACAAAACGGAGGGAAACAATGAAACACTGGATTCGATTGAGCATCGCTGCCGCGCTGCTGACCGCGACTGCCGCCCCGGCGCTGGCCGATGGTCCGGTGCGGGTGCGCACGCCGGAGGAGGAGAAGGCGTCGTTCGAAGCCGATCGCCGCGACATTCTGGCGATGGCGGGCAATTACAAGGTCCGCTTCGACATGCGCGAGTCGACGCCGTGGCGCGAAGGCTATGTGCCGATCGAGGCGAAGATTTCGGGCGGGTATGAATCGGTCCGCGTGATCGAGGATACCGGCCGCGTCATCCGCCTCCAGCACCTGCTCGTCGTGACCCATGAGGGCAAGGATCACGTCATCAAGCATTGGCGGCAGGACTGGGAATATGAGCCGGAAAAGGTGCTGGTCTATTCCGGCCCCGACAGCTGGACCTGGGAAGAAGTGCCCGAACGCATGCGCGCGGGCCGCTGGTCGCAGACGGTGTATCAGGTCGACGACAGCCCGCGCTATGGCGGCTGGGGCCAGTGGACGACCGAAGCGGGGGTGCGGCGCTGGCGCTCCAACTGGACGTGGCGTCCGCTCGCCCGGCGCGATGCGATCCGCGGGCCGGTCTATGACCGCTATCTCGGCATCAACCGCCACCAGAGCTTCCCCGGCGGCTGGGTCCATTGGCAGGACAATACCAAGATGGGCCAGTTCGACGGGAAGCTGGAGCCGGTGGTGCAGGAATATGTGCTGAACACCTACACCAAGTTCGACGGCTACAGCGTCAAGGCAGCGGACGATTATTGGGCGGCGACCAAGGGCTATTGGGCCGCTGTGCGCGGCGAATGGGACCGCATCGCTGCGGCGAAGAACGGTATCCGCATCACCGAGGCGGCGGAATCCGGCACGGTGATCGCCAGCCGCCTGCTGGAAATCGCGGGCGATGTGCAGAGCGGCAAGACCAAGGAGGCCGAGGCGATCAAGACCGCGAAGGCGCTGATGGATCAGGCCACCCGCGCCGCCAACTGACCCGACCCTCCGGCCCGCGCGAACGTGCCGGTTCCTGCCCGCCCCGGATCAGCCCCCGGGGCGGGCATTTTCCTTTGAGGTTGGAGAGGACAGGTATCGACAATCCCCCGCAAGGGGAGGGTAAAAAGCGCAGTCACCCCGCAGCCATCCGGCGCGCGCCCTCCTCGACCAGCCGCTCCAGGATGGTCAGGGGCACCGCGCCGCGGCGGATCACTTCATGGAATTGCCTGAGGTCGAACTTGTCCCCCGCAATCTGCTGCGCCTTGGCCCGCGCGCGGACCCAGCTCGTGTGGCCGATCTTGTAGCTGCACGCCTGACCCGGCTGGGTGCAGTAGCGCTCGACCTCACGCATCGAGCGCGGGCGGGCGAAGCCGACGGTTTCGACCATGTAATCGACCGCCTGTTCGCGGGTCCATTTCTTGTAGTGCAGTCCGGTGTCGATCACCAGCCGCGCGGCGCGGAACAGGAAGGACTGGAGATAGCCCGCGCGCTCAAGGTCGCTGGCATAGGCGCCCAGCTCGTCGGCGACCTGCTCCGCATAGAGCGCCCAGCCCTCGCTATAGGCACCAAAGAAGCTGAACTTGCGGATCATCGGTCCCTCGGCACCCTGTGCGGTGCTGATCTGAAGGTGATGGCCCGGCAGCCCTTCATGATAGGTCAGCGCGGGGAGCGTGTATTTGGGCCAGTCGGCGACGCTTTTGAGGTTGATGAAGTAGATCGCCGGGCGCGACCCATCGAGTGCGGCGCGGTTGTAATAGCCGTTCGACGCGCCGTCCTGAATCTCGATCGGAACCGCGCGGATTTCGAGCGGGGGCATCGCCGGGTTGATGAACATCTTTGGTAGCAGCTTCCCCACCTTCTCGTTGTCGGCATTGAGCGACTTGAGCAGGTCGATGCGCCCCTGCGCGGTATCGGGCCAGAGCTGATCGGGGCGCTGATTGAGCGCGGTCAGCCGCGCGCCCACACTGCCCTTGGTCAGGCCCTGCGCGCGCAGGATCTTGTCGAGCTGGGCGCTGATCTCGGCGACTTCCTCCAGCCCGATCTTGTGGACCTCGGCAGGTGTGAAGTTGGTGGTCGTCGCCTGGTTGAGTGCCGCGGCATAGATCGCGTCGCCCTGCGGCACGTCCCACACGCCGGCGGTGGTGCGTGCCTTGGCCCGCTGTTCCTTGATCAGCGCGATCTGGCGGTCGAGTGCCGGATACACCTTGTCCGCGATGATCTTCGCGGCGCTCGCGCCCCAGTCACCGGCGATCCCCTTGGCCGCGGTGCGCTGGACCAGCGAGCGGGCGATGGTGTTGTCGGCGGGGGCTGGCGCACGCAGCTTGCCCATCTGCTCGATCGTCAGATCGAGGCAGAAGTCGGGCGCGACGATTCCGCGCTTGCCCAGATCGGCCTGTTCCTGCGTGTTGTAATCGAGCGCCTGACCCATCTGATCGAGCCGGGAGAGCAGCGCGTCGGCATCCTCCTTGCTCGTGATCGTATGCGTTGTGTTGAGGAAATCGGGCATCGAGAAATAGACGCCGCCCTGCTGGAAAATCGCGAAGGGGCGGATCACCGTGTCGATGTCGAACTTCTCGCGCGGCAGAATCTGGCCATCGAGCGAATAGAGGACGATTTCACGGTCGAGCTTTGAGGTCTCGGACAGGGTTGCGGGATCGACCGCCGCAATTCGCGCGCGCGCCGCCTTGGTCTCGGCGTGATTGCGCGCCTTGGCCTCGGGCGAGCGGTCGGTCAGCTGGCGCTTGAGCGGCCCCCGGTCAAACCCGACAGAGGTGGCGAGTTCGGGAGAGCGCTGAATGGTCTTCATCAGCAGATCGTTGAACATCGCGTTCAGGGCGGCATCGCCAGGTCCCGCCTTGGTCATGGCAGCGGTGGTCTGAGCGGCACTGGCTGCGGCAGGGGAGGCGGCAAGGGCCGCGGTCGCGGTGCTTGAGGCGAGAAAGGTGCGGCGGTCCAAAGGGCATTCCTTTTGCTAGGTGTGCTGCGAAGCTAGCGCACCTGCGGCCGGACGCAAGCCGGCGGGGTCCGCCCTAGACCCGCTCCGCCGAACTCACCGCATCCGCCGCGCGCAGCGCCGCGATCAGCTTCATCAGATGCGCCGCGTCGCGCACTTCCACGTCGATCATGTTGGTGTGGAAGGTCGTGTCGCGCGTGTCGAAGCGGATGTTGAGGATGTTTGCCTTGTGCTGGCCGAGCAGGGTGGCGACCACACCCAGCGCGCCGGGTTCGTTCTTCAGCGTCACGGCGATGCGGGCGGTGCCGCCCTCAGCCTTGTCGCCCCAGCCGATATCGACCCAGTCCTGATCCTCGACCGCATCGAGCTTGGCGCAGCTGATCTGGTGGATTTCGATCGGCGCATCGGGCTGGCGCACGCCGACGATGCGGTCGCCGGGGACCGGGTGGCAGCAAGTGGCCAGGGTGAAGGCAACGCCGGGGGTCAGGCCCTTGATCGAGATCGGGACGCGCTGCACCGGCTGGAGCAGCGCCTCATCCTCGGTCGATCCGGGCATCAGCGCTTCCATCACCTGTGCGTCGGTGACCTTCTGCCGCGCGATCGCCTCCATCAGCGCGTCCGCATCCTCGATCTTCAACCGGGTGAGTGCGGTGCCCAGCGCTTCCTCGCCGATCGGGACGGGCAGGCGGCCGACAATCTCGTCATAGAGTTTGCGCCCCAGCGCGATCGTCTCGTCGCGCTCCTTGTGGCGCAGGTGGCGACGGATTGCGGCGCGCGCCTTGCCGGTGATCGCGAAGTTGAGCCAATTGTCCTGCGGCCGCTGCGCCTTGGAGCGCAGGATCGCCACCTGATCGCCCTGCGCGATTTCGGTGCGCAGCGGGACGACGCGGCCGTTGATCTTCGCGCCCACCGCCTGATCGCCAAGGTCGGTGTGCACCGCATAGGCGAAGTCGATCGGGGTCGCGCCCTTGGGCAGCTGGATCAGTTCGCCCTTGGGCGTGAAGGCGAAGATGCGATCCTGGTACATCGCCATCTTGGTATGTTCGAGCAGTTCCTCGGGGCTTTCGGCCTGTTCGAGGATGTCGACCAGATCACGGATCCAGCTCACCTGGGTGTCCGGGCGCACTGCATTCTGCTTGTACGACCAGTGCGCGGCGAGGCCGTGCTCCGCCTGCGCGTGCATTTCGCGGGTGCGGATCTGGATTTCGACGCGGGTGTCGCCGGCATGGATGATGCTGGTGTGCAGCGAGCGATAGCCGTTGCGCTTGGGCGTCGAGATATAATCCTTGAAGCGTCCCGGCACCATTGGCCAGCGGCGATGGATGATGCCGAGCGCGCGGTAGCATTCCTCTTCGGTGCCCACGATCGCGCGGAATGCCATGATGTCGGACAGCTGTTCGAAGCTGACATGCCGTTCCGACATCTTCTTCCAGATGGAGTAGGGGTGTTTCTCACGCCCCGAAATGTCCGCCTCGACCCCGCCGCGCGACAACAGCAATTTGAGGCCCGATCCGATCTTGGCGATGCGGTCCTCGCCCTCGACCGTCAGCGCCGCGAGCCGCTTGGTGATCGATTCATGCGCTTCCGGCTCGAGCTGCTGGAAGGCGAGCGTCTGCATCTCCTTCATGAACTCGTACATGCCGATCCGCTCGGCCAGCGGCGCATAGATGTCCATCGTCTCGCGCGCGATCCGGCGCCGCTTTTCCGGCTTGGGGATGTGATGCAGCGTGCGCATATTGTGCAACCGGTCGGCCAGCTTCACCAGCGGCACGCGAATGTCGTCGGACATGGCGAGCAGGAATTTGCGCAGATTCTCCGCCGCACGCTCGCTCTCGGTCTGCGCCTCGATCTTGGACAGCTTGGTCACGCCATCCACCAGCCTCGCGACGCTCGGCCCGAACTTGGCGAGAATATCCTCAGGCGTGGCGACCGTGTCCTCGATCGTGTCGTGCAGGATCGCGGTCGCGATCGTCTCGTCGTCGAGATGCAGGTCGGTCAGAATACCCGCCACCTCGATCGGGTGGCTGAAATAGGGATCGCCATTGGCGCGCTTCTGACTGCCATGCGCGTGCATCGAAAACACATAGGCGCGGTTCAGCAACGCCTCATTGGCTTCGGGGTCGTAAGACAGGACCCGGTCGACAAGTTCATATTGACGCAACACAGAGTGAAACTGTGTGCGATGCTGCAGCATTGCAACAGATTTCACGCGAAAACGGGCACCGGCGCTGGCCGATGCCCGTTTGGTGTTGCGTTGAAGTGACGGGTGTGTGGCGCGTTTGCGATCCAGCCAAGCTGTATCTGTTGCGGTGCCGGCCCGCTCCCCCACCCGGCCACCCATAACATACGATGCCGTTGGGTGGCCGGGTGGGGGAGCGGGCCGGCACCGCCGTTCAGCGAAGCTGAACCCGACTCTAGCGCTTACTTGGCGCGCGCGTTGCAGGCGGCGAGCGCCTCGGCGTCGAACGCGGTGCCGGCCACGGTGAAGGTGCTCAGCGCACCGACGCGCTGGACGACGCGCTCGCACATCACCTTGTCGTTCATGGTCGACTTGGGCGCGGCGCAGGTGCCGTCCTTGCACTTCCACACGGTGGTCTGGGTGATGAAGCTGGCCTTCTTCGGCGCTTCGGCCGGGACGGCGGTATAGTGGCCGGACTGCGCCAGCGCGGGGGTCGCGGCGCTCGCGAGGCAGAGCGCGGCAGCAGCGATCGGGGCGAAGCGGATCATGATACTCTCCCTGGGTGCACTGCAACAAAGGTTGCGAATCGCCACCTACCCGGATAGACATTTAGTTGCAACTCAAAACCGTTGCTGCAGCGCAAGGAACTTATCGCGTTGTGCAGCGGGAAAATTAGGGTAGATTTGGCGGCCATGGGTCATACCGGACTGCGAGAGCCGCTTCGACAGCTCGCCACAAACTGCAGCCTTCCGGCAGCGCTGGAAGCGATGGGAGAGCGCTGGTCGTTCCTGATCCTGCGCGCCGCTTTCAACGGCCTCTATCATTTCGAAGAGTTTCAGTCCGAACTCGGCATCGCGCGCAACATCCTCGCCAATCGCCTCGCGCGGCTGGTCGATCATGGCATTCTCGCGCGCCAGACCTGCGACGATGATCGGCGCAAGGTGGAGTATCGCCTGACCGAAAAGGGCTTTGCGCTGCTCCCGACCATGGTTGCACTGCGGCAATGGGGCGAGCGGTGGGAGACCGGGACCCCGGCCAAGCCGGTGCTGGTCGACGCCCGCGATCACCGCCGCGTTGCGCCGGTTCAGGTGCTCAGCCATGACGGCCGTGTGCTGGGCAAGCACGATCTGCTGTGGTCGCTGCCCGAGGATGTCGTCGGCGAAACCCCTGCGGAAGCTGCGGAGTAGTCAGGCCGCGGCCAGCTCGCTGCGATTACGGCCCCGCGACTTGGCACGATACAGCGCCGCGTCGGCAATGCGGAACACCTCGTCGGACGACAGATCCTGCCGGATCGGCGCGACCCCCGCACTGACCGTGATGTTGAAACTGGTGCGGCCCGCATGGATGCGCGCATCCTGAAGCGACGCGCGCACCCGTTCGCACGCGGCGAATGCGGCGCTGGTCGACAGGCCGGGGAAGAGGACAGCAAACTCCTCGCCACCCAGCCGCCCGATCACGTCCTCCAGGCGCAGATTGGCACGCAGCACATCGGCGAAGTGCAGCAACGCCGCGTCGCCGGCGTCATGGCCATGGCCGTCATTGACCTGCTTGAAATGGTCGAGGTCGAACAGTGCGAGCGTGGCCGGCCGATCGGGCGTGTTGGCGCGATACTGGTCGATCCGGTCCTGAAAGGCGCGGCGGTTCAGCACGCCGGTCATCGCATCGGTATTGGCCTGGCGCAGCAGGTCGGCCTCGCGCGCCTTGCGCTGGCTGATTTCTCGCATCACGGCGACGACATTCAGCACCTTCTGATCGTCATTGCGGACGGCACGGGCGGTCGTCTCGAACCATCGCACCCCGCCGGTGGCTGTCCGCGCGCGAAACTCGAACCGGTGCACCTGATCCGGCTCCGCGAGGATGCGGCGATAGGCGTCGCGCGCCCGCTCGCGATCCAGTTCGTGAACTAGCGCAGTCGAATGCTTGCCCGCGATCGCCGACGGTGCGTGGCCGATCACGTCGCGAACCGATGGCGACGCGAATTCGATGACGCCGTGGCGGTTCAACGTCATCACGATGTCGGAGACATGGTCCGAAATCAGGCGGTAGCGTGCTTCGCTCGCAGCGATCGCTGCAGCCAGCCGCTGATTCTGCGCCATCATCGTCGCGATCGGGACCGCGATGAGAAACAGCACGGCCAGATAGAATTGGAAGAACTGCAGCTTGAATGCCTGGCTGCCGTCGATCAGCTGGATCGGTCCCGTTCCGGCGACCGTGAACCCGGCCCCGATCACGGCGATCAGGAAGACGCTGAGTGTCGCACCGGTGACGCGGAACGCCATCGTCGCTGCGATCAGCGGCAGGATGGGCACGAACAGCAGCGGCAGACGCGTCTGCGCAAAGCTGACTGCGGTGACCGCGATCAGCACCGCAGTGATGGCGACGAAGCGCTGCAGCATGCCCGGCGTGACCGTGCGGTCGCGATAATGTCGGCCAGCCATGACGAGCAGCGCAATCGGTGCTGCGATCAGGGCGCCCAGGCCGTGTCCGATGCCCCAGCTCATCCAGATCAGCCACGGATCGCCGCCCTGATACAGCGCCATTGTGGCGGCAGGCATGATCCCGACGATCAACGGGGCGATTACGCCGGCTGCCGCGACAAAAGCCCCCAGCGCCCGTAGCGAAAGCAACATCCGTGCATCCGCTCGGAAACGCCGCAGCAGTGTCCATGCTAGGAGCGCCTCACCGATATTGGCGACGGCAAACATCGGCGCGAGCACCGTATAGGGCGAAACCACAAGCGTTGCCGTGACCGAAGCGGCAAAGCATGCCGCGACGTGCAGCGGTCGCTCAGCGGCGGGGCGGGTGAGCAGTGCTGCGATCAGCGGACCGTTGGCGATCCAGAGCAGCGCGACATTTCCGTCGAGCCGGGTAAAGGCGATCGCGCCGGCGGCGCACAGGAAATAGGCGAGCGCGACCGCGGCCACCACCAGATAGTCAGTTCGAAACAGGCGGGGCGGGCGCATGGCGGGAGGCTAAACCCCGTCGGTTAACGGCACGTTTCCCGCACCATGCTGGAGCGTGTCGCTGACGCGCGATTCACCGCATTTCAGCATCCGTTCCCGGACCGCAGGCGGAACCGGCGTCGCGCGGCCGGCGTCGAGATCGACATTCACATGCACCAGTTCGATTTGCGTGAGCAGCACGCCGGTATCGGCATGGACCAACTCGATGATGCTGGTGACGCTCGATGTCCCGATCCGTTCGGTGCGGACGCAGGCATCGAATTCATCGTCGTAGCGCAACGGCGCCTTGTAATCGACGGTGGCGCGCGCGACGTGGAATTCCATCGCCCGCCATTCGGGAAGGTCGGCCAGCCGCAGCCAGCGCCAGTATTCGCTGAGCGCGACATCGGCGTATTCAAGATAGCGCGAGTTGAACACGACCTTTTGCCCGTCAATCTCGGCATAGCGGACGCGCAGACGATGGGAAAATTCGAAGCCGGACCGGGTCATCACCCCGCAGTGACGCAACCGCGTCCCGAATTCAATCACCGTGCGCGATTGCCAAGAAAATCGTGATGGACCCCGAAACGATCCTGAACTATCCGCACCGCGCCTGCCGAATCAAAATCTTATGGCGGGTATTTCAGGTCTTTCGACCGTCCTAATATTGGGGGAATCATGAAGAAGTTTCTGGTCGCCGCGGCGGCATTGTCGTGTGTGCCCGGCGTCGCTTTCGCGCAGGACGATGATCAGGGTGGAAGCAAGTTCGACGGCGTGCGCATCGAAGCGCGCCTCGGCTACGAAACCCCGACCGTCAGCGGCGATGGCGACGTGTACAAGATCGGCAGCGCCGTGTCCTATGGTGGCGAGCTCGGCTACGACCTTCCCGTCAGCAACACCGTCACCGTCGGCCCGTTCGTGAACTATGAATTCTCGGGCGTCGAACTGTGCGATGGCGGCGACTGCCTCGACGTGCAGAGCAACGTTGCCGGCGGCGCGCGCGTCGGCGTCGCGCTGAGCACCGAAGCGGCTCTGTACGGCAAGCTCGGCTATGCGTCGCTGACGATCGAAGCGCGCAGCGGCACGGCCACCGCGACCGACAGCAAGGGCGGCGTTTATGGCGCGCTCGGCGTAGAGCTGTCGGTTTCGAAGAACGCCTATATCAACGTCGAAGCGGCCTATGCCGATTTCGGCGACTTTTATAACACCAGCTTCTTCCTGCAGCGCCGCCAGGCGTCGGTCGGTTTCGGCTTCCGCTTCTGATCCATCCGGATCGATAACGGAAAAGGGGCGCTCCACCCGGAGCGCCCCTTTTTTTGCATTCAGGCCGATTTCGCGCCGGTGTTGACGCCCATCGACTGGAGATATTTTTTCACATTGCGCGCCGCCTGACGCAGCCGCTGTTCATTCTCGACCATCGCGATGCGCACGAACCCTTCGCCATTCTCACCATAGCCGACGCCCGGCGCGACCGCGACCTTGGCATGGGTCAGCAACTGCTTGGAAAACTCAAGGCTGCCAAGGTGCGCCAGCGCGGGCGGGAGCGGGGCCCAGGCGAACATCGACGCGGGCGGGGGCGGGATATCCCATCCGGCGCGACCGAAGCTCTCCACCAGCACGTCGCGGCGCTTGTGATAGAGGACGCGGTTCTTCTCGACGATGTCCTGCGGCCCGTTCAGCGCGGCGCAGGCGGCGGCCTGGATCGGGGTGAACGCACCGTAATCGAGGTACGACTTCACCCGCGTCATCGCCGCGATCAGCTGCTTGTTGCCGACCGCAAAGCCGATGCGCCAGCCGGCCATCGAATAGGTCTTGCTGAGCGAGGTGAACTCGATCGCGATGTCCTTTGCGCCCGGTACCTGCAGGATCGACACGGTCGGCTTGCCGTCGAAATACAGCTCCGAATAGGCAAGGTCCGACAGAATCCAGACCTTGTTCTGCTTCGCCCAGGCGACCAGCCGCTCGTAGAAAGCGAGGTCGACCGTCTCTGCAGTGGGGTTCGACGGATAATTGACCACCAGCACACTTGGCCGCGGCACGGTGAAGGCGATCGCGCGCTCCAGGCTCTCGAAATAGGCTTCGTCGGGCGTCGTCGGCACCGCGCGGATCGTGGCGCCAGCGAGGATGAAGCCGAAGGTGTGGATCGGATAGCTCGGGTTCGGGGCGAGTACGACATCGCCCGGCGCGGTGATCGCGGTGGCGAGGCTGGCCAGCCCCTCCTTCGACCCCATCGTCACCACGACCTCGCTATCGGGATCGATATCGACGCCGAAGCGGCGGCCATAATAATTGGCCTGGGCGCGGCGCAGGCCGGGAATGCCCTTGGATTGCGAATAGCCGTGGGCGTCGGGCTTGCGCGTGACTTCGATCAGTTTTTCGATGACATGGTCCGGCGGCGGCAGGTCGGGATTGCCCATGCCCAGGTCGATAATGTCCTCTCCCGCTGCACGCGCCGCTGCCCGCATCGCGTTGACTTCGGCGATGACGTACGGGGGCAGGCGCTTCATGCGGTAGAATTCTTCGGACATCGTCTTGGGTTCCGGCTCCTCGGGGTGGTGCGCTGCGCGCGATGCCTCGTTATACAGGGGGCGGGGCGGCAAACCAGAGGAGAGGCGCGTGGCGACGGCAAAGAAAAAGACGACGACCGCAAAGACGAAGCCCGACACCACCGAAACTGCCGCGAAACCAAAGGCCAAGCGCGCCGCCAAGCCGAAGCCCGATCCCGCGCCCGCCGCTGAGGCCGCGGCCGATGCCAGGCCCGCGCTGGAGGATCTTCAGCACTGGACCTGGGTGTTCGGGCGCGCGCAGCAGATGATGATGGAGCAGGGACTGGACCTGGCCGGGCACATGCCGGCTCACATGCCCGCCATGCCACAGATGCCGACCATGCCGCCGCTCGATCCCGCCGCCGCGATGCGCGCAGGCGCGGAATTCTGGGCCGACACGATGACGCTATGGCAGCGTTTCCTCGACCCCGCCGCCGCGCCGAAGTTCGAGGAGACCCCCGAACAGGCGCGCGACAAGCGCTTCAAGGCACCGCAATGGCGCGAACAGCCGGTGTTCGACTTCATCCGGCAAAGCTACCTCACGCTGTCGAATCATCTGCTCAAGGGCGTCGACCAGATCGAAGGGCTGACCCCGAAGCAGAAGGAACAGCTGCGCTTCGCGACGCAGGGGTTCATCGACGCGATGAGCCCGAGCAACTTTCCCGCGACCAACCCGCTGGTGGTCGAACGCACGATCGAGACCAAGGGCGAAAATCTGCTCAAGGGCCTGGCGCACATGCTCAACGACCTGTCCAAGGGGCAGATGACCCAGACGGTTGAGGGCGCGTTTGCGGTGGGCGAAAACATCGCGACCACGCCGGGCCGGGTGGTCAAGCGCACCCCGCTCTATGAGCTGATCCAGTACTCGCCGACGACGGAGACGGTGTTCGAAACGCCGTTGGTGATCTTCCCGCCCTGGATCAACCGCTTCTACATCCTCGACCTGACGCCCGAGAAGAGCTTCATCCGCTGGGCGGTGGAGCAGGGGCTGACCGTGTTCGTGGTGTCGTGGAAATCGGCCGACGCCACGATGGCCGATGTCGTGTGGGACGATTATGTTGAGCGCGGCCAGATCGACGCGATCGACACGATCCGCGAGCTGCTCGGCGTCGAGAGCGTCCACACGATCGGCTATTGCGTCGCCGGGACCACGCTCGCCGCGACGGTGGCGGTGCTCGCCGCGCGGGGCGAGGCGGCAAAGGTCAAGAGCGCGACCTTCTTCACCGCGCAGGTCGATTTCAGCGAGGCGGGCGACCTCAACGTGTTCGTCGATGACGAGCAATTGGCGCTGATCCAGTCGCTGACCAGCGATGGCTTTCTCGACGGGCGCTACATGGCCGCGACGTTCAACCTGCTGCGCGGGCGCGACCTGATCTGGAACTACGTCACCAGCAACTATTTGCTGGGCGAGGATTACACCCCGTTCGACCTCCTCCACTGGAATTCGGACGTCACCAACCTGCCCGCGAAGTGGCATGCCAGCTATCTGTCCGACCTGTATCGCGACAATCTGTTGGTCCAGCCCGGCGCGCTGGCGATCGCGGGGACGCCGATCGACCTGACCCGGGTGACGACGCCGGCTTATGTCCAGGCCGGGCGCGAAGACCATATCGCCCCGCCGCGCAGCGTGTGGAAGCTGACCGGACATCTGTCGGGACCGATCCGCTTCGTCCTTGCCGGATCGGGGCATATCGCTGGTGTGGTCAACCCGCCGGCTTCGGGCAAGTATCAGTACTGGATCAACGAGGGCAGCGCGGCCGATCTTGACGATTTTGTTGCAGGCGCAACCGAGACCAAGGGGAGCTGGTGGCCCGACTGGATGTGCTGGATCGAGCAGCTGGACGCTACGCGTGTCCCGGCCAAGAATGCGAGAATCCCTAACGTAAATGACGAATTGGGTGCCGCCCCGGGACGGTACGTCCGAACCCGATAAATTTTTTGTGCGCTGCACAATAGAGGCCTTGAAACGGCTTGTTACATCGCGTATATGCTGCAGTGCAATAATCGCAGCGAGGACGTCGATATGGCCAGCAAGGGTCCGCGTGCCGGGGCGAAGAAGCCGGTAGCCAAGTCGCCGGTCGCAAAGGTCGCGACCAAGGTCACAGCGCCGGTCGTAGAGCCGACCCCTGAACCTGTGGTCGAACCAGTCGTCGAGGCGGCCATCGCGCCGGTCGAGCCGGTCGCTGAAGTGATCGAGCCGGTGATCGAAGAGATCGTCGAACCGGCCACCGAAACTGTCGCGGAAACCGTCGAGGCGGTCGCCGCACCTGTAACCGAGATTATCGAGGATACCGCCCCGCAGATGGCGGACACCGCAAGCAAGGGAATCTATACCATGGAAGCCATTGAAAAGAGCCAGGCGATGTTCGCCGAACTGAACGACAAGGCGAAGGCCGCCGTCGAAAAGAACACCAAGCTGGTCGGCGAAATGACCGACCTGGCCAAGGGCAATGTCGAAGCGCTGGTCGAAAGCGGCAAGATCGCTGCCAAGGGTCTGGAGACCATGGGCCAGGACGCCGCCGAATATAGCCGCAAGCAGTTCGAGCAGGCGACTGCCACGATGAAGAGCCTGGCCGCGGTCAAGTCGCCGGCCGATTTCTTCAAGCTGCAGAGCGACTATGTCCGCAGCGCGTTCGACTCGATGGTCGCCGAGACCTCGAAGAACACCGAAGCGTTCATCAAGCTCGCCGGCGACGCCGCGCAGCCCGTCTCGAACCGCGTTGCGGTCGCGATGGAAAAGATCAAGACCGCGGCCTGATCCGGCCACCGGTCCTGACGGAACCGATCAAGGGCGGCCGCCATGCGCGGCCGCCCTTTTTGTGTTTGGTGGCGATGAAATGCGAACTCGCGCCGCTCCCCCCTTGCCCTCGACTCACCGCTGCCATATTTTCGCAAGTCTCATGACAGCGCTGCGCACCACGACCCCGATGACGCCGATCACGATGGGCGATCCCGATCGCGACGATGACGAAGGCACCAACACCGGTGTCGTCACCCGCACGCGCGCCAAGACCAAGAAGCCGACGCCCTATCGCGTGCTGATGCTCAACGACGATTACACGCCGATGGAGTTCGTCGTGCTGGTGCTGCAGCGCTTCTTCAAGATGGATATGGAAGAGGCGACCCGCGTGATGCTGCAGGTGCATCAGCGCGGCGTCGGCGTCTGCGGGGTGTTCAGCTACGAGGTTGCGGAGACCAAGGTCGCGCAGGTGATGGATTTCGCGCGGCAGAACCAGCACCCGCTGCAGTGCACGCTGGAAAAGGCGTGAGCCGCCGCTAGCAATATCTAGCGTCACCCCGGGCTTGACCCGGGGCCCCGCTGCCTCGCCCGGTCGAAGAAGCCGGACCCCGGGTCAAGCCCGGGGCGACGGATTGGTTCAGTAATCCCGCCCGCGATAGCGGTGCTCGGCACCGTCGACCGGCGTGTCGCCGATGAAGCTGGCCCAGACGCCCGCCGGCTCCCATACCGAGTTCAGCTCTGCGCGCGCCGCCTCCGCGCCGATCGCGTCACAGCGGTAGCGATAGAAGAATGCCGACACGCGCGCATTGACGATGCAGTGGACATGGATCGTCCGCCCCTCCGCTTCGGCCATGGCGGCGGCGAAGGCAGCATAGTCCGCCTCGGTCGGCGCGGCGAAATCGACCGGGATATAGGTGTAGCGCATCCCCAGCGCCGCGACGCTGGCAGCTTCATCGGGCAGGGCCTTTACATGTTCATGCGGGCCGAGATTGATGACATCGGTCACGCCAAGCGCGGCAATCTCGGCCAGTTGCGCCTCGGACGGCTGGCCCGAACTGGTCAAAGTCGGGCTCAGGCGGCGCCAGTTGAGGATGGCGGGTTCGGTCATGCGGTCTGCCTAGCACGCGACGCGGCGCCAGGCGACCGGTTCACCGCGGCTCGGGCAGCCAGCTGAGGTCGAGCCCCTCGTACCGGTTCACATAATTCGCCGCGCGGGCGAGCGCCGCTTCGTCGATCAGCGTGACCCGGCCCGATTCGCGGCCGATCATGCCCTCTTCCTCGAGCTGGCGCAGCATGCGGTTGACATGGACCGACGTCAGGCCGGTCGCGTCACCGATCTCTTCCTGCGTCAGGCCCAGGTTGAACGCCTTGTCGATCGTCTTGTCGGTCCCGCGCAGCCGGTTGCGCAGTTCGAGCAGCAGCGCCGCGACCCGCGCCTTGGCCGATGTGCGGCCGAGCGCGGCGAGCCGGTCGGTCAGTGCCACCCGCTCGATCTGGCACAGCACCAGGATCAGTGACGACAGGCGCGGATGCTGCACCGTCAGCGCGCTGAACGCCTGACGGTCGAACGGACAGATGACACAGTCGGACAGCGCGGACAGCGTCTCGGGCGACTCGCGATAGACGATGCTTGAGATACCGAGGACATCGCCGGGGAAGTGAAAGCGCAGGATCTGGCGGCTGCCATCGTCGAGCAGGACATAGCTCATCACCAGTCCCTTGCGGAGAATGTACAATTCATCCGCCGGCTCATTCTCGCGCAGCAAGATCGCGCCGCGCCGGATATGGCGCTGACGTTCCTCCAGACGCTCGAGCGCGGCCTTCTCTCCCGGTACGAGCGTAATCAGCTCGCCCAGGATCTCCGCGAAACAACTCCCTGACACTCTGTCCCTTCCCCCAACTTCCTCCTGCAAAGCATCGCCGGAAAATCAGCGCATTAAAGTCGATCAAGCCGCAGAACGGTTGGCCGCACTTGCGCGCGGCCCTCGACGCGATAGAAGCCCCTCAATGGACCGTATTCTCATCCGCGGCGGAAACCGCCTATCCGGTAATATTGCTATATCCGGTGCAAAGAACGCCGCGTTGACGCTCATGCCGTGCGCGTTGTTAACCGACGAGCCGCTGACGCTGCGCAACCTGCCGCGCCTCGCCGACGCCGACAGCTTCGGGCACCTGCTCAACGAACTCGGCGCATCGACGGCGATCGAGGGGACGCGCCCGAATGATTTCGGCCGCGTCCTCACGGTACGCGCGTCGCGCCTGACCTCGACCGTCGCGCCGTACGATATCGTGCGCAAGATGCGCGCGTCGATCCTGGTGCTCGGCCCGCTGCTGGGGCGCGAGGGTGAGGCGACGGTGTCGCTGCCCGGAGGCTGCGCGATCGGCAACCGCCCGATCGACCTGCATCTCAAGGCGCTCGAAGCGATGGGCGCGGAGATCGAACTGGCGGCCGGCTATGTGAAGGCGACCGCACCGGGCGGGCGTCTGCCCGGCGGCAACTATCGCTTCCCGGTCGTGTCGGTCGGTGCGACCGAAAATGCGCTGATGGCCGCAGTCACCGCGCGCGGCACCACCGTGCTCGACAATGCGGCGCGTGAGCCGGAGATTGTCGACCTTTGCAACCTGCTGGTCGCGATGGGTGCGTCGATCCACGGCATCGGCACCGAAACGCTGACGATCGAGGGCCGCGAGCGGCTGCATGGCGCAACCTATGCCGTGATGCCCGACCGCATCGAGGCGGGCAGCTATGCCTGCGCCGCTGCGATTACGGGCGGCGACGTCGTGCTGGAAGGGGCCAAGGCCGACGACATGCGCGCGACGCTCGATGCGCTGATCGAGGCGGGCGTGACGATCGAGGAACTGCCGGGCGGCATTCGCGTCGCGGCGGACGGCCCGCTCAAGCCGATCACGCTGTCGACCGCGCCCTATCCGGGCTTCGCCACCGACATGCAGGCACAGTTCATGGCGATGCTGTGCAAGGCCGACGGCGCGAGCGTGCTGACCGAGACGATCTTCGAAAACCGCTACATGCACGTGCCCGAACTGGCGCGCATGGGCGCGGATATCACTGTCAGCGGCCGCACCGCCGTGGTGCGCGGCGTCGACCGCATGGTGGGCGCGCCGGTGATGGCGACGGACCTTCGCGCATCGATGAGCCTGATCCTCGCCGGCCTGGTCGCCGAGGGCGAGACGCAGGTCAGCCGCATCTATCACCTCGACCGCGGTTACGAGCGGCTTGAGGAAAAGCTGCAGGGTGTCGGCGCCGACATCGAACGCGTCGGTGACGGCTGACGCGCAGGCTGTTACCTGACCGGCGAACGACTCGCCGGGAGAATGACATGCGCCTGATCGTTGGACTGCTCGCCGGGCTCTCGCTCGCGGGTTGCGCGTCGCAGCGCGCCGCTACGCCGGCCGCGCCGGTCAGCGTGCGGGTCATTGCGTTCAACGATTTCCACGGTGCGCTCGAAACCCCGGCGCGGCCGATCGATGTGCAGGCGGCAGACGGCACCACGGTGAAGGTGCCCGCAGGCGGCGCGGCCTATTTCGCGTCGGCGGTAAAGGCGCTCAAGGCGGGCAACCCCAACACCGTAGTGGTTGCGGCGGGCGACCTCACCAGCGCCAGCCCGCTTGTCTCGTCGCTGTTCCTCGACGAGCCGACGGTCAAGGCGCTGAGCATGGCGGGCCTTGAGTTCAACGCGGCGGGCAATCACGAATTCGATCGCGGGACGAAGGAGTTGCTGCGGCTCCAGAAGGGCGGGTGCGACAAGAATGCGATCGCGCAGCCGTGCCAGCTCGAACCCTTCAAGGGCGCATCCTACACCTATCTCGCCGGGAACACGCTCGACGCCTCGGGCAACAGCCTGATGCCCGCGACCGGGCTCAAGACCTTCGGCACAGGCCGCAACAAGATCACCATCGGCTTTATCGGCCTGACCACGCGGATGACCGGCACCTATGTCGATCCGGCGGGGATCGTCGGCTACCGCTTCGCCGATGAGGCGGAGACCGCGAACACGCTGATCCCGCAGTTGAAGGCGCAGGGCGCCGACGCGATCGTGATGATGGTGCATGAGGGCGGCTATCCCGCGCGGTCGGACCAGCCGAACCAGTGCGAGGGGCTGTCGGGGCCGATCCTCGACATCATGGAACGGCTTGATCCCGGCGTGGACGTGATCGTCTCCGGCCACACCCACCGCGCTTATATCTGCGATTACTCCGCGACCAATCCCGCCAAGCCGGTGCTGCTGACCAGCGCGGGCAATAATGGCGTGATGCTGACCGGCATCGACCTGACCTTTGACCCTATGACAAAGAAGGTGTCAGAGCGCTCGGCCAGCCAGCGGATCGTACAGGGCGATGGCGCGGTGAGTGCGGGCGGGCCGGTGAAACACAACCCTGCATTTCCCGTCTATCCCGCCGACCCCGCGGTCGCGGCGCATGTCGCGCGCTACGCCGCAGCCGCCGCCCCGCTCGCGCGCCGTCCGGTGGGCAAGGCGTCGGCACCGATCCTGCGCAACGAGGATAGCGAAATGCTCGAATCGCCGCTGGGCCTGCTGATCGCCGATGCGCAGCTCGCCGCGACGCGCAAGGACGGGGCACAGATCGCGCTGATGAACCCAGGGGGCGTGCGTGCCTCGATCACCCCTGCAGCAGATGGGACGGTGACGTTCGGCGATCTCTACACCACCCAGCCGTTCGGCAATAACCTGCAGGTCCGCGAATATAGCGGCGCGCAGCTGCTGGCGGTGCTGGAACAGCAATTCACCAATGAAGATGGGCCGAAGCTGCTGTTCCCGTCCGGCCTGACCTACAGCTACGACACATCGCGCCCCGAGGGACAGCGGATCATCGCGCCGCTGGTGGATGGCAAGCCGCTCGATCCGGCGGCGACCTACCGCGTGGCGATGAACGGGTTCCTAGCCGGCGGCGGCGACAGCTTCACCAGCTTGAAGGTCGGGCGGATCGTCGCGGGCGGGGTGCTCGACCTCGACGCGCTCGAGGCGTGGTTCACGCGCGGGCAGGTGGTGGAGCCGCCCGCGCTCGGCCGGGTGAGGAATGTCGGGCCGAACTAGCCGATGTCGGTTAAGCCCGCACCACCTTCGCGATCGCGTCGAGCAGGCCGTTGACGAACCCCTTCTCGCGCCGGTCGTAAAACGCATCGGTCACGTCGAGATACTCGCTGATCGCCGCGCCGACCGGCACGTCCTTGCGCGCCAGCAGCTCATACGTCCCCGCACGCAGGATTTGCCGCATCGGCCGGTCGAGCCGGTCGAAGCTCCAGTCGACCGACAGCTTCGACGCGATCAGCGCGTCGATCTCGTCGCGGCGGGCGTCGACGCCCTTGACGATATCGTCGAAGAAATTCGGGTCGGCGTCGATATACTCCTCGTCCTCGATCGTCGCGCCCAGCCGGTGCTGGTGAAATTCGGTCAGCAGCTGGGGCAGGGGAGTCTTCTCCATCTCCTGCTGATACAGTGCCTGCACGGCGGCAAGGCGCGCAGCGGCGCGGGCTTTGGAACGGGTTTTGGCAGAGGGACTAGGCATAGATCAAATTCCGTTCGGGCCACGCGGCGCGCGGCCCTCTATATGAAGGTCTGTAGGGACCGCGACCGCCATTCGGCAAGGTCGCGGATATTATAGGCGAAACGCCACCGACTTCGCATGCGCGGGCAGCCCTTCGGCCTCTGCCAGCGCCAGCGCCGCCGGGCCGATCGCCGCTAGCCCGGCGGCATCGAGCGCGAGGAAGCTGGTGCGCTTCATGAAATCGAGCACCGACAGGCCGCTGGCGAAGCGCGCGCGGCGGCCGGTGGGCAGGACGTGGTTGGGGCCGGCGACATAATCGCCGATCGCTTCGGGCGTCATCCGGCCGAGGAACACGGAACCGGCATGGCGCACCCGCGCGAACAGCGCATCGGGATCGTCCACCGCCAGTTCCAGATGCTCGGGCGCGAGCTTGTTGACCAGCGGGATCGCCTCGTCGAGCGTCGCGGTCAGGATGATCGCGCCATTGGCGTCCCAGCTTTGCCGCGCGACGTTGCGCGTCGACAGTTCGCCGATCTGGCGATCCACCGCCTCGGCCACCTTGCCCGCCAGCACCGCGTCATCGGTCAGCAGGATCGACTGGCTGGTCGGGTCATGCTCGGACTGGCTGAGCAGGTCGGCGGCGATCCATTCAGGGTCGTTCTTGCCGTCCGCGACGACGACGATCTCGCTCGGCCCCGCGACCATGTCGATGCCGACCACGCCATAGAGCTGGCGCTTGGCCTCCGCCACCCAGGCATTGCCGGGGCCGGTGATGACGTCGACTGCCGCGATCCGCCCGGTGCCATAGGCGAGCGCCGCAATCGCCTGCGCCCCGCCGACGCGCCAGATCTCGTCCACCCCGGCGATGTGCGCGGCGGCGAGGACGAGCGGGTTGATCTCGCCATCCGGGGTCGGCGTGACCATCACGACGCGATCGACCCCCGCGACCTTGGCCGGAATCGCGTTCATCAGCACCGAGCTGGGATAGGCCGCCCGTCCTCCGGGGACATAGACCCCCGCCGCTTCGACCGCACCCCAGCGCGCCCCGGTGCGCACGCCATCGGCGTCAGTCGTGTCGCTGTCCGCCGGCTTCTGCTTTTCGTGATAGGCGGTGATCCGCTTGGCTGCGAGTTCGAGCGCAGCGCGCAGATCGGCGGGCAGCGCCTCAAGCGCCGCGATGCAGTCGCTCTTCTCGATCCGCCAGCCGGTTTCGTTGAGGTCGTGGCGGTCGAACTTGCGGGTAAAGGCGTGCAGCGCCGCGTCGCCCTCGTCGCGCACGCTCGCGACGATCGTGCGCACATCGCGCGCGACATCGGCATCGGCCTCACGCCGCGCATCGACCAGTTCGCGGAACGCCTGGGCAAAGCCCGGCTCGGACGTGGACAGGCGGATCATGCGGCAGCCTCGCTTTCCACTGCGCGCCGGAAGGCGTCGACCAGCGGTACGATTTCAGGGCGCGTCTTGAACGCGGCGCGGTTGGCGATCAGGCGGCTCGACACCTCCATGATCGTCTCGACCTCGACCAGCCCGTTTTCCTTGAGCGTGCGGCCCGACGACACCAGATCGACGATGCGCGGGGCGAGGTCGAGCAGCGGGGCCAGCTCCATCGCGCCGTTGAGCTTGATGCACTCGGCCTGCACGCCGCGCGCCTCGAAATGCTTGCGCGTCAGATGCGGATATTTAGTCGCGACGCGAACATGGCTCCACCCGCGCGGATCGTCGGTCGCGGCAAGCGCGGCCGGCTCGGCCACCGACAGGCGGCAATGGCCGATGCCCAGGTCCACCGGCGCATACAGCTCCGAATAGGCGAATTCGGCGAGCACGTCCGACCCGACGATGCCCAGCTGTGCCGCGCCATGCGCGACAAACGTCGCGACATCGAACGCGCGCACCCGGATCAGGTCGATATCGGGGCGGTTGGTCTTGAAGCGCAGCGCGCGGCTGCTCTCGTCCGAAAACGCCGCTTCGGGCACGATTCCGGCATGCGCGAGCAGGGGCAGCGCCTCTTCGAGGATGCGGCCCTTGGGTACGGCAAGGATGATCGGATCGGTGCTGGTATCGGTCATGGGTTGCGCGCCTTTACTTGGGTGAGCGTTGCGGCGCAACAAGAGGGCCGGAGGTACATATGGCCGACTGGATGACGCTGGAGGATGTGCGGACCGCGTTCGCCAATCAGGTGGACTATTGCCGCGCGAACGACGCGGCCCTGACCGCCAGCGTGGTGCAGGCGATCCTCGACGGCATCGACGGGCCGGGAGCGTTCCGCGCAAGGGTGCGCGACTGGCCGGGCAAGCCGATGGCCGACGCGCTGCCGCTGCGCGCGGCGGGCGGGGTGCATGCGCTGCACCTGACTGGCGCTGCGCCGTCGCTGGCGCCGCTCTATGCGGGGGAGGCGGTGGATGCCGGGCCGCTGGTCAACGCCGCGATCGACGCGCACGATGCGGCGCTGCTGCCCTGGCTCGACGGCCCGCCGCAGACCAATGAGGCGGCGCGGTCGAGCAACTATGCCGCCGCGATGCTGTGGCTGGCGGCGCGGGGCCTGCCGGGACGATTCGAGTGTATCGAAATCGGGTCGAGCGCCGGGATCAACCTGATGATGGATCGCTACCGCTACGACCTGGGCGGGGTCGCAGTGGGGCCGGTCGATGCGGCGATGCGCATCGCCCCCGACTGGCGCGGTCCGCCACCGCCCAAGGCCGAGGTCGAGATCGTGTCGCTGCGCGGCTGCGACGTCGCGCCGATCGAGCTGACCGACCCAGAGGCGCTGTTGCGGCTGCGCGCCTATGCCTGGCCCGAGCATCGCGTGCGGGCAGAGCGGCTGGAGATCGCGGCAGCGGAAGCGGCCCGGCGCGCACCCGATCTGGTCGAGGCGGAGGCTGCGGCGTTTGTCGTCGCGGCGCTCGCCCGGCTACAGGCGACGGGGACGACCCGCGTGCTGATGCACTCGATCGTCTGGCAATATCTCGGGGCCGAGCGACAGGCGGCAATCACCTACGCGATGGAAGCAGCGGGCGCGACGGCAACGCCCGAACGCCCGCTGGCGTGGATCGCGGTCGAGGCGAACCGGCTGACCTTTCGCCACGAGCTGACCGTGCGGACTTGGCCGGGGGGCGGGGAGCCGCAGCTGCTGGCCGCAGCGCATCCCCATGGCGCGTGGGTGGAGTGGATGGGGTAGCTATAGATCCTCCCCCGCCAGGGGAGGTGTCAGCGCAGCGTGACGGAGGGGGAGGAAGCACGACGGCAAGAGGTTCAAGGACATCGCCGTCCTCCCCCTCCGCCGCCTTCGGCGCCACCTCCCCCTGGCGGGGGAGGATTATTCGCCCGCCGGCGCCCCCATGTCCCACCGCCACCCCGGACTTGTTCCGGGTCCACCGGGATGCAGGCGCGAAGCAAGCGGCTCAAGCGACGCGCGGGAGGATGCGTGGATCCCGGCGCAAAGCCGGGGTGACGAGTTTGATTGAAGCTGCGAACCTGCAAAAGCTGTCTGTCGGGAACGACCCCATTGCGGACGTTGCAGGACACTTTACGCGGTGCCATGATTTGGCATGTCCGATCCAACTTTGCGGCTCGTCGCTACCAGCGTGCTTTATTACCACCAGTCGGATGAGCGCGCTTTCTTCGAATGGCTCGACAGGATGCCATTCGTGAGTAGCTATCACGGCGTGGTCAGAGACCTATTCATCGATCTGAACCGCATGCCAGCCTACGATGACCTGTGGGAGATTATCGGTTTTTTCAGACGCTATGGCGTCGATCTGGCCCAGCTACGGAAATTTGTGACCGATGAGAATCAGGGATGGCTCCCGGACGAGATCGGTTTGAACGTGTCGCCGGCCACTGGCAGCTAACCACCCAGTTTCAGCGGTTCCCGCGCTCCTGCCGCCATCCCGATAGCGGTCCCGCAGCAACCGACCCCATCGCGGACATTGCGTTTAACGTCGTAGCACAGCAGTTTGCGAACATGACGAATGATGAACGAGAACTGCTCGTCGCGCTGGCTTGGATGTGCGAGCAGTATATCGG
>VYKS01000252.1_pt1 | contig 27147 bp, 30 predicted proteins | sample 5114511 | NCBI WGS metagenome assembly VYKS01 (sample SAMN12291795, study PRJNA351875) | freshwater metagenome | isolation source: freshwater lake | place: USA: Michigan, Gull Lake | collected 2011-07-05 | reverse complement strand
ACGGCGGCTTCCAGCTCGGCCGAGCGCGCGCGCTGGGCCTCCGCCTCCGCTGCGGCGGCGGCGCGGTCCTGGATGGCGCGGACATTGAGCCAGCCGAGTGCAATCGCGCCGAACGCAAGCAGCACGCCGAATATGGCGAGGTTGCGGGTTTCGTCCGCAGCGCCGCGTGCCGTCAGCCGCGCCTCCTCCGCGTGGCGCCGCAACAGGCCGCGTTCCATGTCGAAGATCGCGGCGGTTTCGCGTGCCATCGCAGCGAGATGGGGCGAGCGGCGCGCCGCGTTGAAATAGGCATAGGCGGCCTCGTTGCGGCCGAAATTGGTGTTCTGCGCGATCTCGGACAGTTCGGCGCCGCGTGCATCATAGGCGCGGCGGAGGTGAGCGACGTGCACCGCCTGCTGTCGATTGCCCCGCACCCGGCGTTCGAGCAGCCCGAGCTGCCCCGCCGCAGTCTGCCATTCGGCGACGAAATCGCGCCCGACTGCACGTTCCCCCGCGACGACATAGCGGCCAAGCGTCGCTTCGGCACGGGCGGCGGTGGCGCCGAACCCCTGCGCCAGCACCATGATCTCATAGCTGTCGGACTGGCGGGCGAGTGCCGCCTGGCGCTGAACGTCGGCGGTGCGCAGGTTGATCAGCAGCAGGACGAGCACGCCCACGCCGAGCAGCGCGACGACGACCATCAGCGCGGTGCGCCAATCGGTCGTCGCGATGCGGTCGATCAGGCGGGAGACGCGACGCTCGCTCATGATCCGATGCTAGGGCCGGGCGGCGGCGAGCGCCAGCGGTCAGGCGATGACGCCGACCGCCTGGCCCGCTGCCTTGAACATGCCCAGGATGCGCTGGATCTGCTCGGGAGTATGCTCGGCGCACAGCGAACAGCGCAGCAGGAAGGTGCCCGCCGGGGTCGCGGGCGGACGCGCGAGGTTCACGTAGAGCCCGTTTTCCAGCAGTGTCTGCCACATCGCCGCGCCCTGAACCTGATCGGTCAGGATCACCGCGATGATCGCGCTGTCGGCCTGTTCGGTGCCGAGCTTGAAGCCCATCTCCTTGAGGCCGGCATGCAGCGTGCGGGCATTGTCCCACAGCTGTTCGCGCTTCTTGGTCGCGGTCATCAGCTTGCGGATCGAGGTCGCGGCGGTGGCGACGACGCTCGGCGGCAGGCTGGCGGTGAAGATGTAAGGGCGGCAGGCGAGGCGGATCGCCTCGAACTTCGGGTGGTTCGACACGCAGAAGCCGCCGACGGTGCCGACCGACTTGGAAAAGGTGCCGACGATGAAATCGACATCGCCCTCACACCCCAGAGCCTCATACACGCCGCGGCCATTGGGGCCGTAAAAGCCCATCGAATGTGCTTCGTCGGACAGGACCATCGCGCCATGCTTTTTGGCAACGGCGACCATTTCCTTGAGCGGGGCGATGTCGCCGAGCATCGAATAGACGCCCTCAAGCACCACCAGCTTGCCGGCTTCGGCGGGGAGGCGGCCGAGGCGCTTGTCGAGATCCTCGACGCTGTTGTGGCGGAAGCGGACGATTTCGGCGACGCCCTGCTTGCACCCGTCATAGATCGACGCGTGACTGTCGGCGTCGAGGATGATGTAGTCACCCTTGCCCGCCAGCGTCGAGATCATGCCGAGATTGGCCATGTAGCCGGTCGAGAACACGATCGCGCCGGTGGTGCCGTAAAAGTCGCGCAGCGCCTGTTCGACCTCCATATGGTCGCGGAAGGTGCCGTTGAGCATGCGGCTGCCGTTGGTGCCGCTGCCGAATTTCTCCAGCGCTTCCTTGCCCGCCGCGATCACATCGGGGTCGAAGGTCATGCCCATATAATTATAGGTGCCGAGCAGGATCGTGTCCTTGCCCTTAATCACCGCCTCGGTCGGCGATTTCACCTGCTCCATCACCACCGCATAGGGATCGGTGAAGCCGGCATCGAGCAGCGCCTTGCGCTCCGCGATGATGGCGTCGAACTTGCTCATCAGATCGGGCTTGTCACCCGTCAGCGGAGCCGGAGCGTCGGAAGTGGCAATGGCTTCGGTCACGTGGGTTCAGCCCTTCAGCTTCTGGACCGCATCGACCAGCTGGCCGACGGTTTCGATCTCCGCCTGCATGTTCATGGTGATGATGATGTCGAACTCGTCCTCGATCGCCGCGACGAAATCCATCACTGTCAGGCTGTCCCATTCGAGATCGCCGGCAAAGGTGGTGGTTTCGGTCAGCGCGACGCCCTTCTTGTTGAAGGGTTCGATCTGGGCGGCGATGGTGGCAAAGGTGTCGTTACGGTCGCTCATGCGCGGTCCTTACTGGTGTGGGCTGGCACTGCCAAGCGATTGCGGCGGAATTGCGGGAAGAGCGGGGCGGTTACAGCAATCCGTGCGACCGGTACCAGTCCGCCGTTTCGACCAGCCCGTCGATCGTGGCGATGTGCGGGGTCCACAGGCTGGCCGGCGGACGGTGGTGCGGGGTTGCCGTCCAGTCCGGATGGCTGAGATAGGCGGCGCGGTCGGGCGTCAGCTTGGCATTCGCCTCACGCAGGAAACGGTCGGCGTGACCGACAAGGTGGAGCAGCGCCCGCGGGACGTGGAGCGGGATCGGCCGCGTGCCGACTGCGCCGCCGACCAGTCGGGCGAATTCGGCATGGCTGTAGCCGCCGTCGACCCCGTCATCGCATTCATAAATGTGGCGGCCCGTATCGGTCTCCGCCATCGCGACCAGCAGCCGGGCGAGGTCGCGGACATGCACCAGTGACACGCGGCCTGCCGGGGGCAGCACCACGAAGCCGAGCTTTGCCATGCGGAAGACGTCGCGCATCTCCAGGTCGCCGGGGCCATAGACGCCGGGCGGGCGGACCATCGTCCAGTCGAGGCCGGAATTGCGCACTTCGTCCTCGGCCAGCGCCTTGGACTTGCCATAGAGCGACAGGTCCGGTTCGCGCGCCGACAGCGACGAGACATGGACGAAGCGACGCAGGCCTTGTGCCGCCGCTGCTGCGACCATGCGGCGCGTGCCGTCGACATTGCCGGTGATGAAGCCGGCGGGGGACGGCGCGTTGACGACGCCCGCAATATGCAGGACCGCGTCGGCACCCTCGGCAAGGCGGGCGAGCGCGGTGTCGTCGTCCAGGCTCCCGGCGATCCAGCTGACGCCGTCGCGCGGCGGCTGTTCACGCCGAGTCAGCGCGCGGACACGGTGGCCGCTGGCGAGCGCGTGGTCGACCGTCGCCTTACCGACAAAGCCGGTGGCACCGGTGAGGGCGAGGGTCAGGGTCACAGCAGCACCATGTGGTTGCGGTGGACCAACGCCGCGCGGGGGGCGTAGCCGAGGATCTCGCTTTGGTCCTCGCTGCGGGTGCCGAGGATCGCCTGCGCTTCGCCCGCATCATATTCGGCGAGGCCGCGCGCGATCGGGCCGTTGGGGCCTTCGATGGTCACGAGGTCGCCGCGGAAGAACATGCCGCGCACGCCCGTGGCACCGATGGCGAGCAGGCTGCGGCCTTCGGTCAGCGCGGCGGCGGCGCCGGCGTCGATCGTGATGCTGCCCTTGGCGGTGAGGCGACCCGCCAGCCAGGCTTTTCGGGCGCGGGTGCGTTTTTCGGGGAGGAAGATGGTGTGGCGCGCATCGGCGGAGAGCGGGCGGTCGATCCGACCGCTGGCGATGGCGAGGCTGACCCCGGCGCTGGCCGCGATCCGCGCCGCTTCGATCTTCGAAACCATGCCGCCCGATCCCATGCCGGAGGCGGAGCCGCGATCGGCCATCCCCTCGATCCGTGCGTCGATCTGGGTGACCTGCGTGATATGCTGCGCGCCAGGGAGGGCGGGGTTGCGGTCGTAAAGGCCGTCGATATCGCTGAGCAGCACGACGCCGTTCGCATCTGCAGCTTGCGCGACGCGGGCGGCGAGGCGGTCATTGTCGCCGAAGCGGATTTCGGCGGTGGCGACGCTGTCATTTTCGTTGATGATCGGCACCACGCCGAGGCTGAGCAGGCGGCCCAGCGTCGCGGCGGCGTTGAGGTAGCGGCGGCGATCCTCAAGATCGTCGAGCGTGACCAGCATCTGTGCGGCGGTGAGGCCGTTGGCCGCCAGCACTTCGGCCCAGACTTGGCTGAGCGCGATCTGGCCGGTGGCGGCGGCGGCCTGTGCATCCTCAAGGCTGGCGCGGCCGCCCTTGGGGAGGTTGAGGCGGCGCGCACCGAGCGCGATGGCACCGGAGGAGACGACCGCAACCTGCTGTCCCGCCTGCACCCGCGCGGCGATGTCGGCGGCGATCCCCTCAAGCCATGCGCGCCGCACGCCGCCATCCGGGTCGACAAGCAGCGCCGATCCGATCTTGACGACGAGGCGCGGGCAGGAGGTGGGCGGGAAGAGATGCATCGCCCGCCGCATACAGGCGAGGCGTGCGATGTGGGAAGTGGGGAAGTGTGTGTGCCGCCTCACGCCGTTCGTGCTGAGCTTGTCGAAGCACCGCTCCTGCGCTCAGTGAAGGCCGGCTGTGGCGCTTCGACGGGCTCAGGGCGAACGGGCAAGCGGACAGGCCGCTAACGACCCCATTGCTGACCTTCCCCGCGTGCGCCAGACAAGAGCATCATTCGATCAAGCAGGCAGACGGCAGAAATGAAGATGCGAGCACTGATGGCTGTTGGCTTAGCGCCGTGGCCAATCGGGTGTGCGTCAATACCAAATTCCATCGAGCCACAGAACGCCATCGTGATTGACGTCGCGCACCTTCGCGTTGTGGGACCAGATTGGCAGAGCGAACTGGTTGACTGTTCGGATACCCAATTTCGCTGCTTCGAAGCACCCGGACGTTTCCTGATGGCTTTTCCCAGAAACTGCCCGCGAGACAGTTGGCGTTGGGTTGTTGCCGGTCATCCTTTCCGCCTTACAGCACCGATGCCTCATCGTGGTTTGCCCAGCGGAGGATACTTCTCGGCCAAATATCCACACGCCTACCTTCTCTACGATGCCGACGAAGGGTTCACCTCATTGTGGGTCCGAGCGAACCCGGTGATGAGCGAAAATTGGGGCGGGCGCAGCGTAGCCGAATACAAATTCAGATACGTCGGCAAGCCCCCGCAGTTCCGTTGTCAGTAGCACCGGTAGAACGTCTGCTTTCCACCCAATTTTAGCCGTTCAGCCATCGCGCCAAAAGCGGTCGTCATGGGTTCACGGCCTAGAAGCGCGTCTTCAGCCACGCATCGACGACCGGCGTCGCCGGATAGTCGGCCTGGCCCAGCTTTCGATTGACCTCCATATGGCCGATCAGCCCGCGCCCGGCGATCCGCGTGACCTGGGCCGGGGTGCCGGCCTTGCGCAGCGCGGCGCCGAGGGCTTCGGACTGGCGTTTGCCGTCGTCGCGGTCGACATGGAGGATCAGGAAGGCCGGGGCGTTGGGACCGTCGGCGTGGAGGGTGGGGGACAGCGCCTTTTGCCGCGCGGGATCGGTGCCGAACGCCTGGCCATAGGTGTCCTGCATGATCGACGGGCCGTCCGCGAGCTGCGCTGCGACGTCATAGGCCGCGCCGTCGAGCGGGATCACGCCGCGAATGTCGCCGAGCGCAAAGCCGGCGGCGCGGGCGTAGCGCGGGTCGGTGCCGACCAGGGCGACGAGGTGCGCGCCCGCGCTGTGGCCCATCAGCACCATCCGCGCGGGGTCGATGTTGAGTTTGGTCGCGTTGCTGCGCAGCCAGGCAAAGGCGCTGGCGACATCGGCGGCCTGATCCTCGACCTTGGCCGCCGGGACGAGGCGGTAGTTGACCGAGGCGACGGCATAGCCCTGTTCGAGAAAATGCGTCACCTTGGCCGCGCCGGTCGCGTTGCGCTTGTCGCCGCGCTTCCACCCGCCGCCATGGACGAAGATCACGATCGGCGCGGGTTTCGCCTTGTCCTTCGCCGCCCAGAAATCGAGCTTCTGCAGCGGGTCGGTGCCGAAACTGTGCTCGACCATACCCGCCGCTGGAGCCTCGGCGCCACGCGCGCCGGCGCGTTCGGCCATCCGCTCCGCCAGCCGCTCGCGCAGTCGCTGTGCTTCGGCCACCGGAACCGCGACCAATGCCAGCCCTGCTACGCCCAGAATCACTCGGATCATGTCCACCCTCCAGCTGAGTTCGCGAGAGGCATGGCCGATCGTTGCTGAACCGGAACTGTCCGGCTCTGGTTACTCGCCGCCGAACGTATAGCTGAGCGCGAGGCCGACCGAAGGCTGGCTGCGCGATCCTGCCGTGCGGACATAGGGCGAGCGCCCGGCGTCGCCGACGAGGTGATCGTAGCGGGCATATGCGGCGATGCCGATTCGATCGTTGAGTTGGCGCAGATAGCCGGCGGCGAGGCCAAGTCCCTCGACCCCGCCGTCCGGGCGGAACTGGGCAAGGCCGGACGCCGCGCTGTCGGCTGCGGTGATGCCGTACCAGGCGCGATGGTATTTGCCGTCGGCCAGCGTCACGCGCGGGCCGAGCGAGAACAGCCACTTGTCGCCGTCGCGGACGATGTAATCGGCGCTGACTTCGCCGACCAGGCCGTCATGGCCGCTCACCGCCTGACGCGCTTCGGCGCGCACGCGAATGTTTTTCGCGAGATAGGTCTGGGCAAAGCCGCCGATTTCGAAGCTGAACCCGACGTCGTGCAGCGGCAAGCCGATATCGGCGGCCTTGCGCTTGCCGCGAAAGCCGAGCGCCGGGCCGAACTCGACACCGCCCGCCTCGACCACTGGGAAGCCGAAGCTTTCGTCCGGCGCCTCGAACTCGAACAGATCGTCGCCACGGGCGCGTGACACTTCGAAAAACGGGCCGAAGGACAGGTCCTTGGCGCCGGGCGACGCGGCGGACAGCTGGGGTCCGGCATAGATGCGGGTGCGCAGCGGCTCGCGCGGTTCCTCCTGAGCGACGACAGGAACGGCGATCAGCGTGGCGGCGGCGAGCGGGATGACGCGGAGCAACATGGAGCGCAATTTAGTCGGTCCGCCGCCGCGCGCCAGTCGCTTTCCGCTCGACCTTTTGCCGGTGGCGCAACACTCTGCGTGGCAAGCTGGCGATTCGTGGGAATTCAACATGTTGAGGGCGTTGATGGCGGCGCTGTGTCTGGGCCTGTTGACCCTGCCGGCTGCGCAGGCACGCGACCGTGGGGAGGCAAAGGCGGTGCCGGTCGGCGAGGCGGAGGCGCGGCACCGCGAATTCGTTGCCTATGGCGAATGGGTGGTTGAGGTCGACCGCATTTTCAAGCCGGTCTTCGCGGTGCTCAGCGAACTGACCCCGCAATGGGAGGCAGCGACGCGCGGCCCGAACGTGGCGGACACGCCGACCCTGTTCGCGCCGGTCCTGAACAAGTCCAGGAACACGATCGCGGACGCGCGGCGAAAGCTGGACGCGATACCGGTGCCGACATTTGCGCGGCTCAATCTCGATCCGCTCTCAAGTCCCGCCGGGATCAAGGGCCAGATGATGCGGACGCTGGACCAGGTCGACGCGTTGCTCGACTCGTTCGGCCCGGTGCTGGAGGCCTTGGGCAAGGAGGACCCGCGCGCAGCAGAAGCGGCGGTCGCGCAGGCGTTGGCGTCGGCGGCGACCATGTTCGACGCGCAGGAGGCGCTGGCCGGAGCATGGGCCGCGACGCTGGAGGAAGACGATCCGACACGTGACCTGGCCGAGATCGAACGGCTGTTCTTCCGGTCGGGCGGGCGGCTGATGACATCGGGGGAACGGATGATGCGGCGCGGCGCCGACCCGACGCTGGCCGCCGATCTCCTTGGCATTGCCGACGCGATCGACGGCGTGGTCGCGCGTGGCGGGGCGCGTCTCGATGCCGCTCAGGCGGAAACGATGGCGAAGATCGCGGAAACGGGCAGCGATGCGGAGGGGCGCAGCGAAAAGGCGATGCTGACCAAGGAGCACGCGATCGACACCTTGTCGCGCGAAAGCCTGGCTGCTGCAAAGGTGTTCGCCGCCGCATTGCGCACGACCGCGACCAGGGCAGCGCGTACACCGATCACGCTGGGTGAACTCCAGCCGCTAGTTCAGGCGCTGCAGGACACGCGGCTGAAGCTGAACACGCTGGGCAACCAGCAGGCAGAGATTGCCGCCGGGATGCGGTGAGCCGGACCGAAACGGGAGCTTCCAGTCTTCGGCTTCACCGCCTATCAGCGCGACATGATCGATGATGACGACCTGCCGCCGCTCGGCCCCGAATTCGCTGCACAGTTCAAGCGCGACGACAGCCGCCCGCCGTGCCAGCTGTACCTGATCTCGCCGCTCGACGTGGATGGCGGCTTTCCCGACCGGCTCGCGCGCGCGCTCGACGCGGGGCCGGTCGCGGCGTTCCAGTTCCGCGTCAAGGATGTCGACCAGCATCAGGCGGCGCGGCTCGCCGAACCGCTGCTGCGTATCTGTGCCGACCGCGAGGTCGCGTTCATCGTCAATGACAGCATCAGCCTGGCCAAAAGGCTGGGCGCGGACGGCGTGCATCTGGGACAGGGCGATGGCGACCCGCGTGAGGCGCGCAGCGTGCTCGGCCCGGCGGCGCAGATCGGCGTGACCTGTCACGACAGCCGCCATCTGGCGATGGAGGCGGGAGAGGCCGGGGCGGACTATGTCGCGTTCGGCGCCTTTTACCCGACCACGACCAAGGCGACGACGCATCGCCCCGACCCGGCGATCCTGTCGTGGTGGACGACGGTGTTCGAGATTCCGTGCGTCGCGATCGGCGGGATCACGCCGGACAACGCCGCGCCGCTGGTGAGCGCGGGTGCGGACTTCATCGCGGTGTCGGGTGCGGTATGGAATGGCGACGAGGCCGCAGCGGTGCGCGCGTTCGATGCCGTGCTGAACGCGGCGCGCTGATCACAGGGGGACAGGCCGATGCTCGACCGGGTGTTCACGATCGTCGCCGGTCGCATCGCCGCGCTGGCGGGGCAGCCGGTGGCGTTCATCGTTGCGGTGCTGCTGATCGTCGGCTGGGGGCTGACCGGCCCGGTGTTCGGCTTTTCGGACACGTGGCAGCTGATCGTGAATACCTCGACCACGATCGTCACCTTCCTGATGGTGTTTCTGATCCAGAATTCGCAGAATCGCGACGCGGCGGCGCTGCAGGCCAAGCTTGACGAGCTGATCCGGGCGGTCGAGGGGGCGCGGAACGAGTTCATCGGCATCGAACATCGCAGCGATACCGAGATCGAGGCGATCCGCGCCGCGATCGAGGTCGAGGTGCGCGAAGACCCATCGGCGCATCCAGCCGCGACGGTCGATCGGCTGCGCAACCGCTATTGATGAAACCGCGCCGGTGTTGCCTCGTTATCCCGCTGTAACGAGACGGAGAGTGCGTGTGCGTAAAGGTGTTGCAGGATTGATCGCGGCGGTGGCGATCGCGTCGGGTGGTGCGGTCGCGGTGCAAGCGCAAAACGCGGCGAGCCAGCCGGCGGCACCGGCCAAGCCAGCGCTGAGCCGCGACATCCTGCATGTTCAGGCGATCCTCGACCAGCTCGGCTTTCCGCCCGGTCCGCTCGACGGGCGCGAGGGGCAGGGGCTGACCGCGGCGCTCAAGGCATTTCAGATCACGCGCCAGATCCCGGTGACCGGCAAGACCGACGCGCGGACATTGCAGGCGCTGTACCCGCACCGCGCGATCCGGCCGACGCGGATCGTACGCCTGACGCCGGAGATGTTGGCAGGTCCCTTCATCCGCCCCTGGCCGCGCGATCCGCAGGCGCAGGCGAAGCTCAAGACGATGGGCTATCGCAGCGCGCTCGAAAAGCTGGCCGAGATGTTCCATACGACGCCGCAGGTGCTGATCGAACTGAACAGCGCCGATACACGGCTGGCCGTGGGGGTGCCCGTCGAGGTGCCGAACGCGATCCCTGCGTCGCGCGACTATCCCGCCGACATCAAGCCGGAGTGGCGGCGCACGTTGACCGATCTCAACGTCAACGCGGTGCAGCCCAAGGCGGCACGCATTGTGGTCGACAAGTCGGACAAGGTGCTGCGCGTGTTCGACGCGAAGGGCACGCTCGCGGCGCAGTTCAACGTCACCACGGGAAGCAAGCGCGATCCGCTGCCGATCGGCAGCTGGAAAATCAACGGCGTCGCGACCAACCCCGATTTCCACTACAACCCCAAGCTGTTCTGGGACGTCAGCGACAAGAAGCCCGACGCGCTGCTGCCGCCCGGCCCGAACAGCCCGGTCGGCGTGGTGTGGATCGACCTGAGCAAGGAGCATTACGGCATCCATGGCACGCCCGAACCGCATCTGATCGGGCGGAGCGAGAGCCATGGCTGTATCCGCCTGACCAACTGGGACGCGGCGCGGCTGGCGCTGATGGTGTCGCCGGGCATTCCGGTGATCTTTCAGGAATGAGCCGGTTGCGGATCGTCTTGTGGGTGGTTGGCGGTTGCGCGGTCGCGCTGGTCGCCTTCCTCGCCGCGACGATCCGCGTGGTCGAGCCGAGCACGGCCAGCGCGCAGCCGACGCCGGTTGCGTCGCGACAGGCGCAGGCCCCGCATCCCGGAGCGCTGATCGTGCCGGTGCAGGCCGTGCGCGCCGACACGCTGCGCAGCAACTGGGGCGAGGCGCGCGGCGGCGGCACGCGCGCACATGAGGGACTCGACATCATCGCCCCCGCCAACACGCCGGTAATCGCGGCGGCGGACGGGCGGGTGGAGAAGCTGTTCTACTCGAACGGCGGCGGCGGCATCACGCTGTACCAGCGCTCCGCCGATGGCGGGTGGATCTATTATTACGCGCATCTCGCGGGTTACGCGCCCGGGATCGTGGAGGGCAGGGTGCTGCGGGCCGGGGATGTGCTTGGCTATGTCGGCGACACCGGCAATTCGGGCGCGGGCAACTTTCATCTGCATTTCGGCGTCAACCGCATGGCTGCGGGCGAGCGGTGGCATCAGGGGACGCCGATCGACCCCTATCCGCTGCTTGCCGGATCGCGCGCAGATCGCTAAGGGCCGCGCCTGTTCTTTCTCAGCACTGTAGGCGATCCCCATGAAGATCAGCGGCGTGGACATCCGTCCCGGCAACATCATCGAATATGAAAACGGCATCTGGCGCGCGGTGAAAATCCAGCACACCCAGCCGGGCAAGGGCGGCGCCTATATGCAGGTGGAGATGAAGAATCTCCGCGACGGCCGCAAGAACAACGTCCGTTTCCGCTCGGCCGAGACGGTCGAGCGCATCCGCCTCGACACCAAGGATTTCCAGTTCCTGTACCCGGAAGGCGACTCGCTCGTGTTCATGGACAAGGAAACCTATGACCAGACGACGCTGCCGCGCGACCTGCTCGGCGACGCGGCTGCGTTCCTGCAGGACGGCATGGACGTCGTCATGGAGCTGTATGAGGACGAGGCGATCAGCGTCCAGCTGCCCGACACGATCGAAGCCACGATCGTCGAGGCTGACGCGGTGGTGAAGGGCCAGACGGCATCGTCGTCCTACAAGCCCGCGATCCTCGACAACGGCGTGCGCATCATGGTCCCGCCGCACATCGCCAGCGGCACGCGCATCGTGGTCGATGTGTACGAGCAGACCTACGTCCGCCGGGCGGACTGATCTGTTGCCCTCCCGCTTGCGGGAGGGGCTAGGGGAGGGCGTGTCCGTGGCCTCACGACCCTCCGCCGATTGCTGACAGGCCCTCCCCCAACCCCTCCCGCATGCGGGAGGGGGGAGAAGACGTAATGGTTTCGCATTCCGGCCTCATCACCGTTATCGAGCGTGCCGCCCGCAAGGCCGGCCCCCGGTTGCGTCGCGACTTCAATGAAGTCCAGCAGCTGCAGGTCAGCCGCAAGGGGCCGGCGGATTTCGTGTCGATGGCCGACAAACGCGCCGAGGACACGCTGATCGAGGAACTGCGCAAGGCGCGGCCCGATTGGGGGTTCCTGGTCGAGGAGCGCGGGCAGATCGCGGGCGATCCCGACAAGCCGCGCTGGATCATCGATCCGCTCGACGGCACCACCAACTTCCTCCACGGCATCCCGCATTTCTGCATGTCGATCGCGGTCGAGGACCCCTATGGCGCGCAGGGCAAGCCCGAGATCACGCACGGCTATGTCTATCAGCCGCTGACCGATGAGAGCTTCTGGGCCGAAAAGGGCCGTGGCGCGTGGTTGCAGGACCAGCGGCTGCGCGTCTCGTCGCGCCGCGACCTTGCCGATGCGCTGATCGCCACCGGTATCCCGTTCCTGGGTCATGGCAATTTCGCCGAGTGGAGCCGCATTTTCGGCGCGGTCGCGCCCGAAGTCGCCGGTATCCGCCGCTTCGGCTCGGCCGCGCTCGACCTCGCCTGGGTTGCCGCTGGCCGCTATGACGGCTTCTGGGAAAGCGGCCTCAAGCCGTGGGATACGGCGGCGGGCATTCTGCTGGTCAAGGAAGCGGGCGGCTTCGTCACCGATTTCCGCGGCACCGACAATGCGCACGCCAAGGGCGAGATCCTGGCCGCGACCGACGCGATCCATTCGAAGCTGCACAAGCTGCTTGCCGGATCGCTGCGCTGAGCGATCCGGCGCGCCGCCTGTTCGTTATTGCGGATAGAGCTGGCTGCTGAACTCGGTCATCGAGCTTTCCCAGCTATCGAGCTGTTCGCCGAACAGCGCGGGGGAAATGCCGCCGGCGCTAAGGTCGATATCCATGGACAGTGCGGGCTCGTTCTCCGCATCGAGATAGGCGCGAGTGTAGCGATACTCGCGGTTCCACTTCAGCATCTCTGCCGCGCCCGCCTTGGTGTTGGTGTAGCCGGCGCTAAGCTGGAGTGAGGTGCAGTTCTTGCCGTTCGTGCAGCCATAGAAATAGATGCTGAACTTCGCTTCTTCCTCGAACTGCGTGTTGATCATCGGGTCGCCCTGACTGTCCTTCTTGTGTTCGACCGGCATTTTCCGGGCGGCCAGGATCGCGGCGATTCGGGCCGGATCGGCGGTCACATTCTGCGCCGATGCCGGGAGCGGGGCGGCAAGCCCGGCAAGCACCAGAGCGACCGCGAAGCGACGGCATGCCAACATTTCGATTTCCCCCGTTGTTTCAACGCTTAGCGTAACGGTGCTGCAATCCCGGCACAAGCATTCCCGGCGCTCTGGATCCGCCCTATAGTTGCGAGTGATTCTCAAGGGTTTCCGCCCTTGATGCCCCCCTGCCATCGGCCTAAAGCGACCCCAAGATTCCGCAACCGCGAGAGCCGTCTTGGTCGACCTGTCCGAATATCTGCCGATCCTGCTGTTCCTGGGGGTGGCGCTGGTGCTGTCGAGCGCCTTCGTCTTCCTGCCCATGATCGCGGCCCGCTTCACCGGCGCACATCAGCCGACGCCCGAGAAGCTCACCGAATATGAATGCGGCTTCCCGGCGTTCGAGGACTCGCGCAGCCAGTTCGACGTGCGCTTCTACCTCGTTGCGATCCTCTTCATCATCTTCGATCTGGAAGCGGCGTTCCTGTTCCCCTGGGCGGTCACGGTGTTCGACCTGGGCTGGGCCGCGTGGATCAGCATGATGATCTTCATCGCCGAACTCGCGCTGGGCCTTGCCTATGCGTGGAAGGTCGGCGCGCTGGATTGGGAATGAGCCAGATGAATACGACCTCTCCGATCCTCAACGCCCAGGGTCAGCCCCTTGTCAGTCAAACGGCTACCGGCGGCGCCGTGGTGCAGCCAGATCAGTCGTTCTTCAACGACCTGAATGGCGAACTGAACGACAAGGGTTTCCTGGTCACCTCGACCGAGGAACTGTTCCAGTGGGCGCGCACCGGCTCGCTGTGGTGGATGACCTTTGGCCTCGCCTGCTGCGCGGTCGAGATGATCCACGTCAACATGCCGCGCTACGACATGGAGCGGTTCGGTGCCGCACCGCGCGCGTCCCCGCGCCAGTCGGACGTGATGATCGTCGCGGGTACCTTGTGCAACAAGATGGCCCCGGCGCTGCGTCGCGTCTACGACCAGATGTCGGAGCCGAAATACGTCATCTCGATGGGCAGCTGCGCCAATGGCGGCGGCTATTACCATTACAGCTACAGCGTCGTGCGCGGGTGCGACCGGATCGTGCCCGTGGACATCTATGTCCCCGGCTGCCCCCCGACTGCCGAGGCGCTGCTCTATGGCGTGATGCAGCTTCAGCGTAAGATCCGCCGGATCGGGACGGTGACGCGGTGAAGGCTCCGGCTCCCAAATACGCCGCCAATGACGGCGTGATCGCGGCGGCGCAGGCTGCGCTGGGCGATATGCTGGTCGAGGCGACCGATCTGGTCGGTGAGGTCAATCTGACCGTCGATCGCGCGCGGCTGGTCGAGGCGATGATCGCGCTGCGTGACGGCGCGGGCCTGCAATATCAGGCGCTGATGGAAATCGCCGGGGTGGATTATCCCGAGCGGGCCGAGCGGTTCGACGTCTGCTACATGCTGCTCAGCTACACCCGCAACCACCGCGTCCGCGTGCGCGTGACGACGGACGAGGTTAAGCCGGTGCCGTCGGTGACGTCGATCTGGCCGGTCGCCGGCTGGCTCGAGCGCGAAGTGTACGACATGTACGGCGTGCTGTTCGAGGGGAATAGCGACCTCCGCCGCATCCTGACCGACTATGGTTTTCGCGGGCATCCACAGCGCAAGGACTTCCCGCTCTCCGGGTTCGTCGAGCTGCGCTACTCCGAAGCTGACAAGCGCGTGGTTTATGAGCCGGTGCAGCTGGCGCAGGACTTCCGCAATTTCGATTTCATGAGCCCGTGGGAAGGCGCGCAATACGTGCTGCCGGGCGACGAGAAATACGTCGCGCCGCCGCCGCCGCCCGCACCCCCGGTTCCGCCGCCTGCGGCGAAGGTCGAGGACAAGCCCGCCGCTGCCCCCGAGGCAAAGGGCGCGCCGACCCCGGCGACCGCCGATCAGGTCAAGCAGGCCGACGATTCGGTGAAGCCGGTCAAGGCGCGCGTGCGCAAGCCCAAGACCAGCGACGGTCCCGAGGACACCGGCATCGGCAAGGCGTCGCCCCATGCGGGTCCGGCTCCGGCCGAGTCCGACGTGCCGCAGGAAGATGCCAAGAAGCCCCGCAAGCCGCGCGCGCCGCGCAAGGCCAAGGGGGAGGGTGAAGCGTAATGTCCGAGTATCTCGACGAAATCGCCGGTCGCACCGACGCCGCTGACCCCAGCGTGGGCGATACCGAAATCGCCAATTACACGATCAACTTCGGCCCGCAGCATCCGGCGGCGCACGGCGTGCTGCGCCTCGTCACCGAGCTGGACGGCGAGATCATCGAGCGGATCGACCCGCATGTCGGCCTGCTCCACCGCGGCACCGAAAAGCTGATCGAGTACAAGACCTATACCCAGGCGCTCCCGTACATGGATCGCCTCGATTATTGCTCGCCGCTGGCGATGGAGCACAGCTTCGTGCTCGCGGTTGAGAAGCTGCTCGACCTCGAAGTGCCGGTGCGCGCGCAGTATCTCCGCGTGTTCTTCGCCGAGCTGACCCGCATCTGCAATCACATGCTGAACCTGGGTTCGCACGTGATGGACGTCGGTGCGATGACGCCGAACCTGTGGATGTTCGAAATCCGCGAAGACTGCCTCAATTTCTTTGAGCGCATGTCGGGCGCGCGCATGCACCACAATTATCTGCGCCCGGGCGGCGTGCATCAGGACGTGCCGCTCAAGCTGCTGACCGATATCGGCGACTGGCTCGACACGCGCCTGCCGCAGCTGTTCGGCGACGCGATCAGCCTGGTCGCGGAAAACCGCATCTTCAAGCAGCGCAATGTCGACATCGCGATCGTCAACCGCGACGACGCGGTGAAATGGGGCTTTTCCGGCCCGATGATCCGTGCCGCCGGCATCCCGTGGGATCTGCGCAAGTCGCAGCCCTACGACGTGTACGACCGCATGGATTTCGAAATCCCGGTCGGCACGCGCGGCGACTGCTACGACCGCTTCATGGTCCGCGTCGAGGAAGTCTACCAGTCCGCGCGCATCATGAAGCAGTGCCTCAACGAAATGCCGTCCGGGCCGATCGCGTCGCTCGACCGCAAGGTGGTGCCGCCGAAGCGCGCCGAGATGAAGCAGTCGATGGAAGCGCTGATCCATCACTTCAAACTGTATACCGAGGGCTTCCACGTCCCCGCCGGCGAAGTGTACGTCGCGACCGAAAGCCCCAAGGGCGAGTTCGGCATCTACATGGTCAGCGACGGGTCGAACAAACCCTATCGCTGCAAGATCCGCCCGACCGCGTTCAGCCATTTGCAGGCGATGGACTTCATGTCGCGCGGCCACATGCTGGCGGACATCACGGCGATTCTGGGCGCGATGGATATCGTGTTCGGGGAGTGCGACCGGTGAGCGCTCTTGGCCGATACCCGTCGATTGACACCGTTCCGACGAAGAGCTGGGAGCGGCTTTGCTATGGATCGGCAGCGACAATCTTTGTGTTCGCAATATACGGCTTCATCACCACGGGAGACTTGATGATGATCGGTGCCGCTGCGCCGTTCATTGCGGTCTTTATCGTTGCATTTTTGGTCCACCGCGCCAACCGGGTCAAACTCACAAAGGCGCGAGCAGCGTTTTTGCGGACCCTTGCAGGTGCGGAATGATGGCTGACGCTTTGAGCCTACACGACGCGCCCGTGAGCACCCGCGTCGCCACCGCGCACGCGATGATCGCGCATTACAACGCGCAGGATGCCGACGCCTATGTCGCGCTGATGACCGACGATGCCTGTGAAGCGGGCTATCGCGGTGCGGTGCTGCGTGAGGGCAGGGAAGGCGTCCGTGAGGGGCTGAAGGCGATGTTCGCCCAGTTCCCGCACAACCGCGCCGACATCCTCGCCAGCTACGAGCTGGGCGAGACGGTGCTGCTCCACGAAACGGTCTCGCGCGCGCCCGACGGCGAGCAGTTCGAGGTCATGTCCATCTACACCTTCAGCGGCGACCGAGTGAGCCGCGTGGAGTTCATCCGCTAATGGCCGACGCAAACGCAATCGAAGACACGCCGGAACTCCGCGCACGCTGGGGCAATTTCGCCTGGACGCCGGAGAACGCGGCCAAGGCCGCGACCATCCGTGCGCGCTATCCCGAGGGGCGGCAGATGAGCTGCACCATCCCCTATCTCGACTTGGCGCAACGTCAGGTCGGGGCGGAGACGGATACGCAGGGGTGGCTACCGATCCCGGTGATCGAGTTTGTCGCGCGCGAGCTCGACATGGCGGTGATCCGCGTGCTGGAGGTCGCGACCTTCTACACCATGTTCAACCTGCACCCGGTCGGCAAATATCATGTGCAGGTGTGCGGCACGACGCCGTGCTGGCTGCGCGGATCGGACGAGGTGTTCGCCGCGTGCAAGAACCGCGGCATGGCCAAGGGCAAGACCACGCCCGACGGCCTGTTCACACTGACCGAGGTCGAGTGCATGGGCAATTGCGCCTCCGCGCCGATGGTTCAGATCAACGACGATAATTTCGAGGATCTGAACTACGACCGCACCGTCGCGATCCTCGACGCGCTGGCGCGGGGCGAAAGCCCCAAGGCGGGGACGCAGGAACCCGGCCGCCACACCGTCGAGCCGCTGGGCGGCCCGACCACGCTGACCGCGATGGTGAGCGAAAACCATGATTACCGGGGGGAATGGTAATGCCTGAACCCGTCCGCAAAAGCCTGCCCGTCATCGGCATCATTTTCCTGCTGCTCGCGATCCTGAAGTTCGTGCAGGGGGGGAACTGGATCGTGTGGCTGATCCTCGCGATCCTGTTCGGCGCGATGCGCCTGATTCCGTCGAGCCAGTCCACCGCCCCCGACCCGGAGCATAAGGCATGAACAAGAACACGATCGTCACGATCCTCGCCATCATCGGCGGTATCGTCGTGCTTGGCTGGGTGCTCAAACTCGCGGCCAAATTGTTCGTGCCGCTGCTGCTGATCGGCATCGGCGTGGCCGTCTATCTGGCGGTCAAGGATAACAAGCGTATCGGAGGGCCGCGCTAACATGCTTAGCGACAAGGACCGGATTTTCACCAATCTCTACGGCTATCAGCCGTGGACCCTCGACGCTGCGATGAAGCGCGGCGCGTGGGACAATACCAAGAAGCTGCTCGAGCTCGGCCCCGACACGATCATCGAAAAGATCAAGGCGTCGGGCCTGCGCGGGCGCGGCGGGGCGGGGTTCCCGACCGGCATGAAATGGTCGTTCATGCCCAAGAACCCGACGCCCGAGCGGCCGAGCTTCCTGGTCATCAATGCCGACGAATCCGAACCGGGTTCGTGCAAGGACCGCGAGATCATCCGCCACGACCCGCATCTGCTGCTCGAAGGCGCGCTGGTCGCGGGCTTCGCGATGCGCGCGCGTGCGGCGTACATCTACATCCGCGGCGAATATATCCGCGAGGCCGAAACCCTCTTCAAGGCGATCGAGGAGGCCTACGCCAAGGGCCTGCTGGGCAAGAATGCCTGCGGGTCGGGCTATGACTTCGACGTCTTCTGCCATCGCGGCGCGGGTGCATACATCTGCGGCGAAGAAACCGCGATGATCGAAAGCCTGGAGGGCAAGAAGGGCCAGCCGCGCCTGAAGCCGCCCTTCCCGGCGGGCGCGGGCCTCTATGGCTGCCCGACCACGGTCAACAATGTCGAATCGATCGCGGTTGCGCCAACGATCCTGCGCCGCAGCCCCGAATGGTTCGCGAGCTTCGGCCGTGAGAACAACAAGGGCACCAAGCTGTTCCAGATCAGCGGTCACGTCGAAAAGCCGTGCGTGGTCGAGGAAAGCATGTCGATCCCGTTCCGCGAGCTGATCGAAAAGCATTGCGGCGGCATCCGCGGCGGTTGGGACAACCTCCTCGCGGTGATCCCCGGCGGATCGTCGGTGCCGCTGGTTCCGGCGGCGGAGATCATGGACGCGCCGATGGATTTCGACGGCCTGCGCGCGCTCGGCTCCGGCCTTGGCACCGCTGCGGTGATCGTCATGGACAAGTCCACCGACATCGTCGCCGCGATCAGCCGCATTTCCTACTTCTACAAGCATGAGAGCTGCGGCCAGTGCACCCCGTGCCGTGAAGGCACCGGCTGGATGTGGCGCGTGATGGAGCGGATGCGCACCGGCGATGCCGACATCAGCGAGATCGACACGCTGTTCAACGTCACCAAGCAGGTCGAAGGCCACACCATCTGCGCGCTCGGCGACGCAGCGGCATGGCCGATCCAGGGCCTGATCAAGCATTTCCGGCCCGAAATGGAGCGCCGGATTATCGAAAAGCAGGGCGGGGGACTCTCGCCAATGCAAGAGGCGGCGGAATAATGCCCAAGCTAACCGTTGACGGGATCGAAGTCGAAGTCCCCGCCGGCGCCACCGTGCTCCAGGCGTGCGAGGCTGCGGGCAAGGAAATCCCGCGTTTCTGCTATCATGAGCGGCTGAGCATCGCCGGCAATTGCCGCATGTGCCTGGTCGAGGTGAAGCCCGGGCCGCCCAAGCCGCAGGCGTCGTGCGCGCTGCCCGCCGCCGACAATCAGGACGTCCGCACCGACAGCGCGATGGTCAAGGCCGCGCGCGAAGGCGTGATGGAGTTCCTGCTGATCAATCACCCGCTCGACTGCCCGATCTGCGATCAGGGCGGCGAGTGCGACCTTCAGGACCAGTCGGTCGCCTATGGTCGTGGCCACAGCCGCTACACCGAAAACAAGCGCGCGGTGACCGAGAAGTATATGGGCCCCATCGTCAAGACGGTGATGACCCGCTGCATCCAATGCACCCGTTGCGTTCGCTTTGCCGAAGAGGTTGCGGGGGTCGAGGAAATCGGCGCGATCTATCGCGGCGAGAACATGCAGATCACGTCGTACCTCGAACAGGCGGTGACGAGCGAACTCAGCGGCAATGTCGTCGACCTGTGCCCGGTCGGCGCGCTGACGTCGAAGCCCTATGCGTTCGAAGCGCGCCCGTGGGAGCTGCGCAAGACGCTGGCCATCGACGTGATGGACGCGGTCGGCACCAATATCCGCATCGACAGCCGCGGGCGCGGCGTGCTGCGCGTCCTCCCGCGCATCAACGAAGACGTGAACGAGGAATGGGCGCACGACAAGACGCGCCACCATGTCGACGGCCTCAGCTTCCGCCGGCTCGACAAGCCCTATGTCCGCAAGGACGGCAAGCTGGTCGAATCGACCTGGGACGAGGCGTTCGCCGCCATCGCCGTCGCGGCGAAGGGCGCGGGGGACAAGGTTGCCGCGATCCATGGCGACCTGCTCGATTGCGAGACGATCTTTGCCGCCAAGAAGCTGGTCCAGTCGTTCGGCTCGACCCTGCTCGAAGGGCGTCAGACCGGCATGGCGTATGATACGTCGTCGCTGTCGGCGGTGAATTTCAACACCACCATCGCGGGCGTCGAGACGGCGGACGTGATCCTGCTGGTCGGCACGAACCTGCGCTGGGAAGCGCCGCTGGTGAACACCCGCGTGCGCAAGGCGATCAAGCGCGGCGCCAAGGTGTTCGCGATCGGGCCGGAAGTCGATCTGACCTACAAGACCACCTGGCTCGGCAACGACCTTGGCCTGCTCGGCAAGCTGCCGCAGGCGGCGGCGGATGCGTTCAAGGATGCGGCGCGCCCAATGGTGATCGTCGGCGGTGCGGCGCTCAAGAACGGGCATGGCGCGGCGCTCGCGCTCGGCAAATCGCTGAACCTCGTGCGTGAGGGCTGGAACGGCTTCAACGTGCTGCACATGGCGGCGAGCCGCATGGGCGGCCTGATGCTCGGTTTCGCGTCGAAAGGCGGCATCGCCGACATCGTCGCGGCACAGCCGAAGCTGACCTTCTTCCTCGGCGCGGACGAGGTCGATTTCTCGGCCTTCGCCAACAGCTTCAACGTCTATATCGGCCATCATGGCGACAAGGGCGCGCATGCGGCGGACGTGATCCTGCCGGGCGCGAGCTATGCCGAAAAGCATGGCACCTATGTCAATCTGGAAGGCCGGGTCCAGCGCAGCGAGAAGGCGGTTTCGGCCCCCGGCGACGCGCGTGAGGACTGGACGATCCTGCGCGCGCTGTCCGAAGTGATGGGCAAGACGCTGCCGTTCGACAGCTTCGGCGAACTGCGCGCGGCGATGGCCGCCGAAGTGCCCGCGCTGGGCAGCGAAGGGCTGGCCAGCTTCGACTGGAACCCGCCCGCGCTCGACGTGAAGGCGGAAGGTGAGGTCGCTTACCCGATCGCCGACTTCTACCTCACCAACGCCATCTGCCGCGCATCGCCGACGATGCAGCGCTGCTCGGCCGAACTGATCCACGGCCAGGATTTCGCGGAGGCCGCAGAGTGACCGCTTTCTTCCAGAACACCCTCGGCATGTCCTTCGAATGGGCGTGGTTCGTCGCGACGATTCTCGGTATCCTGCTGATCGCGCTGCCGCTGATGCTGGCCGTCGCGATGATCATCTATGCCGATCGCAAGATCTGGGCGGCGATGGCGCTGCGCCGTGGTCCCAACGTCGTTGGCCCGCTCGGCCTGCTTCAGTCGTTCGCGGACGGTTTGAAGGTGTTCCTTCAGGAAACCATCATCCCGTCGAGCGCGAACAAGGGGCTGTTCCTGCTTGCGCCGATCATCACCTTCACCGTCGCGCTGATCGTGTGGGCGGTGATCCCGTTCCAGGCGGGCGTGGTGCTGTCGAACATCAATGTCGGCCTGCTCTACATCCTCGCGGCGTCGTCGCTGGGCGTCTATGGCGTGATCCTCGCCGGCTGGGCGTCGAACTCGAAGTACCCGTTCTACTCGGCGATCCGCGCCGCGGCGCAGATGGTCAGCTATGAAGTCTCGATCGGCTTCGTGCTGATCGCGGTGGTGCTGTGGGCGGGGACGTTCAACCTGTCGGGCATCGTCAATGCGCAGCAGGGGCATGTGCTGGGCATCTTCAACGGCTTTGGCTTCAACCCGCTGCTGTTCCCGATGGCGGTGGTGTTCCTGATCTCGGCGCTCGCCGAAACCGCGCGCGCGCCGTTCGACCTGACCGAGGCGGAGAGCGAGCTGGTCGCGGGCTATCAGACCGAATATTCGTCGATGGCCTTCGCGCTCTACTGGCTCGGCGAATATGCCAACGTCATCCTGATGTGCACGCTCAACGCGGTGCTGTTCTGGGGTGGCTATCTGCCCCCACTCAACATCGACCTGATCCCGGGCTTCGACGTGCCGGGCATCATCTGGCTGTTCATCAAGATCCTCGTCTTCTTCTTCATCTTCTCGTGGATCAAGGCGACCGTCCCGCGCTACCGCTATGATCAGCTGATGCGCCTGGGCTGGAAGATCTTCCTGCCGCTGTCCCTGTTTTTCGTGTTCGCAGTCTCCGGCTATCTGATGCTGGTCCGCGTTGGAGTTCCCGCATGAGCGTCGCCCAACTCGTCCGTTCGTTCACCCTGTGGGAGTTCGTGAAGGCGCATGCCCTCACGCTGAAGTATTTCTTCAAGCCCAAGGCGACGATCAACTATCCGTACGAGAAGAACCCGATCTCGCCCCGCTTCCGCGGCGAACATGCGCTGCGCCGGTATCCGAATGGCGAAGAGCGCTGCATCGCGTGCAAGCTGTGCGAGGCGGTGTGCCCGGCGCTGGCGATCACGATCGAGGCCGAGCCGCGTGACGACGGCAGCCGCCGCACCACGCGCTACGACATCGACATGACCAAGTGCATCTATTGCGGCCTGTGCCAGGAGGCATGCCCGGTGGACGCCATTGTCGAGGGGCCGAACTTCGAATTCGCGACCGAAACCCGTGAGGAGCTGATCTATCACAAGGACAAGCTGCTCGCGAACGGCGACCGCTGGGAACGCGCAATCGCCGCGAACCTTGCCGCCGATGCACCGTATCGGTAAGCGCGCCATGAATTTTGAATCAAACCCGCTCAGGCTGAGCCTGTCGAAGCCCCGTTCTTTCTTCCCCGCGAAGAAGGACTGCCCTTCGACAAGCTCAGGGCGAGCGGTGACTGGGGGCAGGTCCAAGCCATGATCCAGGCAATCGCCTTCTATCTCTTCGCCGGGGTGGTGATCCTCTCCGCCGCGATGACGATTACCGCCCGCAATCCCGTTCATTCGGTGCTGTGGCTGATCCTCGCCTTCTTCAACGCCGCCGGCCTGATGGTGCTGGCGGGGGCGGAGTTCATCGCGATGCTGCTGGTCATCGTCTATGTCGGCGCGGTCGCGGTGCTGTTCCTGTTCGTCGTGATGATGCTCGACATCGACTTTGCCGAGCTGCGCGCCGGGTTCGTGCGCTATGCCGTGTTCGGCCTGGCCATCGCGGTGGCGCTGGCGGCGGAGATCGTGATCGGCACGATGGCGTGGACCGCAGGCAAGATCGACCTCGCCAAGCGCGTCGCTCCGATCGATCCCGAGCTCAGCAACATCCAGGCGATCGGCATGCTGCTCTACAGCCGCTACCTGTATCTCTTCGAGGCCGCCGGCTTCATCCTGCTCGTCGCCATGGTCGGCGCGATCGTGCTGACCCACCGCCAGCGCGGCGGGGTGATGAAGCAGAATGTCTGGCGCCAGATCAACCGGCGTCAGAAGGACGCCATCCGCAACGTCAATCAGCCCGTCGGGCAGGGGGTGGAGCTGTGATCGGCCTCACGCATTACCTCGTCGTCAGCGCGATCCTGTTCACCATGGGCGTGCTCGGCATCTTCATGAACCGCAAGAACCTCATCGTCATCCTGATGGCGATCGAGCTGATCCTGCTGAGCGTGAACCTCAACCTCGTCGCCTTCTCGTCGTATCTCGGCGACCTGGTGGGGCAGGTGTTCGCGATGTTCGTGCTGACCGTTGCGGCGGGTGAGGCCGCGATCGGCCTTGCCATCCTTGTCATCTATTTCCGCGGCCGCGGCACGATCTCGGTCGACGACGTCAATCGGATGAAGGGCTGATGTCTTCGATCCATTTCATCGTATTCCTGCCGTTGCTGGCAGCGATCGTCGCGGGGTTCAGTAACCGCGCGTTCGGCACCGCATTCCCGAAGATCGTCACCACCGGCGGCCTGTTCGTCGCGGCGATCCTCAGCTGGATGACCTTCATCCCGTTCCTCAACGGCACGGCCGAGCCACAGGTCATCAAGGTGCTGACCTGGATGAACTCGGGCGACCTGATGGTCGACTGGGCGCTGCGCGTCGACAGCCTGACCGCCGTCATGCTGGTGGTGGTGACGAGCGTTTCGGCGCTGGTCCACCTCTACAGCTGGTCGTACATGGAAGAGGACCCGGATCAGCCGCGCTTCTTCGCGTACCTGTCGCTGTTCACCTTCGCCATGCTGATGCTGGTGACCGCCGATAACCTGCTGCAGATGTTCTTCGGCTGGGAAGGCGTCGGCCTCGCGAGCTACCTGCTGATCGGCTTCTGGTTCAAGAAGCCGTCGGCCAATGCCGCCGCGATCAAGGCGTTCGTGGTCAACCGCGTCGGCGACCTTGGCTTCATGCTCGGCATCTTCGGCGTGTTCCTGGTGTTCGGCACGATCTCGATCCCCGAGATTCTCGAAGCCGCGCCCGGCATGGCCGGCAGCACGATCGGGTTCCTCGGCTATCGCGTCGACACGCTGACCGTGCTCTGCCTGCTGCTGTTCGTCGGCGCGATGGGCAAGTCGGCGCAGCTTGGCCTGCACACCTGGTTGCCTGACGCGATGGAGGGCCCGACCCCAGTGTCGGCGCTGATCCACGCGGCAACGATGGTCACCGCGGGGGTGTTCATGGTGTGCCGTCTGTCGCCGCTATTCGAACAGGCGCCGATCGCACTCGGCTTTGTCACCTTCATCGGTGCCGCGACCTGTCTGTTCGCCGCGACGGTCGGCACGACGCAGACCGACATCAAGCGCGTCATCGCCTATTCGACCTGTTCGCAGCTCGGCTACATGTTCTTCGCTGCAGGCGTCGGCATGTATGGCGCGGCGATGTTCCACCTGTTCACCCACGCCTTCTTCAAGGCGCTGCTGTTCCTGGGTGCCGGCTCGGTGATCCACGCGATGCACCATGAGCAGGACATGCGCTATTATGGCGGCCTGCGGAAGCACATCCCGGTCACCTATTGGACGATGATGGCGGGTACGCTCGCGATCACCGGCGTCGGTGTCTACTGGTTCCATGCCGGGTTCGCGGGCTTCCACTCGAAGGACGCGATCCTTGAGGCGGCTTATGCCGCTGGCGGTGGTGGTCAGGCCGCGTTCTGGGTCGGCGTCTTTGCGGCGCTGCTGACGAGTTTCTACTCGTGGCGCCTGATGTTCCTGACCTTCTTCGGCAAGCCGCGCTGGACGCAGTCGGAGCATATCCAGCACGCGCTGCATGACTCGCACGGCCATGACCACGCGCATGACGAGGCACACGGCCACGCGGTCGCGCATGCAGAGAACCCGCCGGCGCAGGAAGATGCAGGTCATGAACCGCACACCCATGCGCCTGGCGCGCATGAGATTGCGGACGGCACCGGCGGATACCATCCGCATGAAAGCCCGTTGCCGATGATGATCCCGCTGCTGGTGCTGAGCCTCGGCGCGGTGTTCGCCGGCTTCGTCTTCAACAAGTTCTTCATCCAGCCCGAGGCCGGTGAGATCTTCTGGAAGGGCGCGGTCGCGTTCGACACCCACCTCGCGCATGCGATGCATCTGGTGCCGACGTGGGTGAAGCTGTCGGCGAGCATCGTGATGCTGATCGGCCTGTTCGGGGCGTTCGTCGCTTATATCTGGAAGCCGACCATCCCGGCGCGCTTCACGGCGACCTTCTCGCTTCTCTACAAGTTCCTGCTGAACAAGTGGTATTTCGACGAGCTGTACAATGTGCTGTTCGTGAAGCCCGCCTTCTGGTTCGGCCGCCTGTTCTGGAAGCAGGGTGACGAGGGGACGATCGACCGCTTCGGCCCGAACGGTTCCGCTGCCCTGGTCCGCTTTGCGGGCGTGTGGAGCGGACGCCTCCAGTCCGGATATGTCTATAGCTATGCGTTCGTCATGCTGATCGGCCTGACCGCAGCCGTTACCTGGGTGATCACGCGATGAGCGGCATTCTCTCCATCATGCTGATCGTGCCGCTGGTCGCGGCGGTCGCATGCCTGTTCACCACCGCGAACAATGCGCGCTGGATCGCGCTGATCGCGACGCTGATCGACCTCGTGCTCGGCGGCGTGCTGTGGGCGAACTTCGAAATTGGCGGGCCGCAGTGGCAGTTCGTCGAATACACGCCGGTGTTCGGCCGCTTCGCCTGGGCGCTGGGCATCGACGGGTTCGCGCTGCTGCTGATCATGCTGTCGGTGTTCCTGATGCCGATCTGCATCGGGGCGAGCTGGACCGCGATCGAAAAGCGCGTGCCGGAATATATGGCCGCGTTCCTGATCACCGAAGTACTGATGATCGGCACCTTCGCGGCGCAGGACATTTTCCTGTTCTACATGTTCTTCGAAGCCGGCCTGATCCCGATGTTCCTGATCATCGGCATCTGGGGCGGGGCGAACCGCATCTACGCGTCGTACAAATTCTTCCTATACACGCTGCTCGGCTCGCTGCTGATGCTGATCGCGATGATGTATATGAGCATCACCGCCGGCACGACGTCGATCCCCGAGCTGATGGCGTATGACTTCCCGGCGCATGTCCAGACGTGGCTGTGGCTCGCCTTCTTCGCGAGCTTCGCCGTGAAGATGCCGATGTGGCCGGTCCATACCTGGCTCCCCGACGCGCACGTCCAGGCGCCGACCGCAGGGTCGGTGATCCTGGCGGGCGTGCTGCTGAAGCTTGGCGGCTATGGCTTCCTGCGCTTCAGCCTGCCGATGTTCCCGGAGGCTTCGGCGCAGCTGATCTGGCTGGTGTTCGGCCTGTCGTGCATCGCGGTGGTGGTCACGTCGCTGATCGCGCTCGTCCAGTCGGACATGAAGAAACTGATCGCCTATTCGTCAGTCGCGCATATGGCGATCGTGACGCTGGGCCTATTCACCTTCAACCGGCAGGGGATCGAGGGCGCGATGATGGTGATGCTGGGCCATGGCCTGGTGTCGGGCGCGCTGTTCCTGTGCGTTGGGGTGATCTACGATCGACTGCATACGCGTGAGATCGACCGTTACGGCGGCCTTGCGATCAACATGCCGAAGTACGCGGTCCTGTTCATGCTGTTCACGATGGCGTCGGTCGGCCTGCCGGGGACGAGCAACTTCGTCGGCGAGCTGCTGGCGCTGATGGGCACGTATCAGGTGTCGACGCTGGCAACGCTGATCGCGACCACCGGTATCAT
>VYKS01000250.1_pt1 | contig 27396 bp, 24 predicted proteins | sample 5114511 | NCBI WGS metagenome assembly VYKS01 (sample SAMN12291795, study PRJNA351875) | freshwater metagenome | isolation source: freshwater lake | place: USA: Michigan, Gull Lake | collected 2011-07-05 | reverse complement strand
TGTTCAGGTGTTGGTTTTAACTTAAATTCCCATGTCATGTTTAGCATATATTTATTATACTCTACACGATGTTATTCTGTGTGTAGAGTATAGTTCCGACTGCCATTCACCGCCTGATAAATCGGGTGTCCTCTGGCAGAGGAAAGATAGATTCACTGTGAGCTATGACTGATGGTTAGAGGGTGTAAGTTTCCAGTTTAGGATATTCCACCCTTTTTACTTCATACTTAACGTTTTTAGCGATGCATTCCTCTAATTACATTGCTAATGTAGCTGTCTGGAATTATTTTTAGCTTAAGTTCGTTTTTGTTCCTCACAAATGATGTTGATCACTATGCCTTGACCTTGTCATCACCTCTAGCCTAAATTAGATCTGTATAGTATAAAAGAGAAACTTCTATAGTCCAACTAATATTTTTAGAATATGGTTGAAGTAAGCAAGCAACCTTCTAATTCTTTTCCTTCTAATTCTTTTATAGTGTGTGGACTAGGAAGTCTGGGGCAAAATTGCGTCACGGCAATCTGTGAGTTTGGGGGAAGTGTAAGTGCGATCGAGCAAGGACAGCCATCTAGTTGGGAAATTCCCGAATTGCCTAAGCTTTTAGAAAAATTTATTATTGGCGACTGCCGACAGTCAGATATCCTTGAACAAGCAGGAATTTATAAAGCTCGGGCAATTTTACTTGTGACTAGTAATGAAAGTGTAAATTTAGAAACTGCCTTTGCCGCAAGATCTCTTAACCCTCAGATCCGCTTAATCGTCAGATCCGCTAAACAAAATCTAAATGACCTTCTAACCAATCATTTAGGGAATTTTATCGCCTTTGAGCCAACTCAGCTTCCTGCGACTGCTTTTGCCCTTGCAGCTTTGAGTGATGAAGTTATGGGCTTTTTTACCTTAGATGATCAGTTAATGCGAGTAATTCAGCAGGAAATCGATCAAAACCATAAATGGTGCCAAGTAAGGATGATTTATGAGTTAAATACTCGTAGTCGAAGAATTTTAGATCATAGAAATAGCGAACAGATAGGAAAGGATTTAGGCACATTTAACCAATTAGAACCCGAAGTTCGGATTAGACCTAAAGATACTTTAACTTATATTGAATTAGTGGAACCTGATGCCAGGCGATCGCCCCATCATAAAAATCTAAGTCAAAGGCTTGGAGAACTTATTAGGAACTTGGGCTGGACTAATCTGCAACAAAATTTTGCGAATTATCGTGCTTGGTTAGACGAGAGTCGAACTCGCATGGCAGCGACATTATGTGGTTTGGTAGTTGTGACTTTAATTGGTATAGGCACATTTTTATTTAGACTTTACTATCCTGGGATCACTCTTGTGGATGCTTTTTATGCCACGATTGCCCTTCTCCTTAGCGGCTATGGCGATCTGTTTGGTAGTATTATTAGTAACGATCCCGCCCCACCTTGGCTCCGCTTTTTTGGGCTAATGTTAACCATCTCTGGCACTGCACTACTAGGACTGCTATATGGTCTCTTAACTGAAAGTCTTTTGAGTGCTAGATTTCAGTTTTTATCTCGCCGTCCCCCTTTTCCCGAACAGGACTATGTGATTTTAATAGGATTAGGGCGAGTGGGGCAGAGAGTTGCTAAGTTTTTACAGGAATTTAAACAGCCTTTAGTTGCGATCGCTAATGCGGAAGCTGATCCCACTCTATTACCTGACATTCCTCTAATTTCTGGCAATATCAATAATGCTTTAGAAAAAATTAGTCTTGTTAAAGCTAAAAGTCTGATTGCCGTTACCGATGATGAAATACTAAACCTGGAACTGGCGATGATGACCCATGCCGTTAACCCAGATTGTCGTTTGGTAATTCGTACCTTTGAACAAAACTTTACTAAAAATCTGGCTCAACTCCTGCCCTACGCTGAAGTTCTTTGTGCTAACTCTATTTCGGCTGAAGCTTTTGCGGCGGCAGCTTATGGTGAAAATGTGATTAGTTTATTTCGGCTCAATAATCAGACAGTTTTAGTCACGGAGTATTTTGTAGAAATAGGAGATACTCTTAATGGCTTGATCTTGGCAGTGGTTGCCTATGGCTATGGAGTTGTCCCAGTTTTGTATCAAGAGCCAGATGGGAAAGCTAAGTTTATGCCCATTGATGATACTAGGTTGAGTGTGGGCGATCGCCTAGTGGTATTAGCGACAATCAAAAGCCTGCAAGCAATTGAAATTGGCTCATTAGTTGCGCCCACCTGGTATGTCTATATTGAACAACCCTTAAATAAAGAGGCAATATTTGAAGGCGCAAATGTAATTGTTCGAGTTTGTAACTGCGATATGCCCACAGCAAGATTATTAATGGAAAATTTACCCAACTCCTTGAATATTCCTCTGTATAAATTGCAGGCGCAACGATTGGTAAGAGAACTAATTAAGGCTCAGGTTTCAGGCTACATCATGAATCAGGAAACTTAAATCAAGGATCTGAGGTCAAGGCACATAACTACATGTCCCAATTATTTATGATCAAGAACTTTAAGCGGTTGATTCTATATCCCCTCCAACGTGGTCATAAATTTCTTTTGGCTCTAATTATTACGGCATTACTAGCAATTTTGACTACTCCCAACTCAGCTAATTCCTTGGACTTATCGGATTTTTTACGCATTATACCGACTGTAATTCAAGTAGTAGAAGTATCAAATATTTCGGATGGGGAGGAAGTAAAACTGGGGGGTCAGATCAATCGTAATATCCTAACCCAAGTAAAGTTAAGCCGTAATCGGGAGGCTAATGACTTGGTAAAAAGTATCGGCACAGAGTTAGTCTCCCAAAGCGATCGCCCGAATATTCCCTATAAATTCCAAGTGGTAGAAGACAGTGATATTAATGCCTTTGCGACCATGGGTGGATTTGTCTATATAAATACTGGCACGATCGCCGCCGCCGATAATCGAGCGCAATTAGCAAGTGTGATTGCCCATGAGATGGGACATATTTCTGGTAAACACGCCTTGGAACAAATTAAACAACAGGCGATTACCCAAGGGATTGTGAGTTTAGTTGGTGCCGATCGCAATGAGTTTGTGATTTTAGGCACGGAGTTGGCTCTTCGATTACCTAATAGTCGAGAAGCAGAATTTGATGCCGATCGCCGAGGCTTAGGGAATTTATATAGATCTGGCTACGCAGTAAAGGCAATGCCCGATTTTATGCAAAAGTTAGCTCGTGGCTCTGGAAATACTTTGGCTTTTTTTAATACCCATCCTGCCGTTGGCGATCGCATAGTAGCTCTAAATCAAACAATTCAAGATCAGAACTTAGAAGGATCTAGAGGGCTGGATAATAAAGCCTATCAAAGACGTTGGCGATCGGCTAAGTTTTAAGGAAAGGATCGCCGTCACAATTGGCAATGTTCATGGTGAATATAAAAGTCCTCCCCGCCTAGATTTTAACCGTCTTGAAAAAATCCGCAGTTTGATTGATATTCCCCTAGTTTTACATGGTGCATCTGGTTACCTGCTGAGATGATTGATCGATCCATTCAATTGGGAGTCTGTAAATTTAATGTGAATACAGAAGTGCGACAAGCCTATATTCAAGCTCTTAAATTGGAAATTTGTGGGGATAGCCCTGGGGATTTATTAGAAATTGCAGGTGAGGCGATCGCAGCTATGCAGGAAGTAATTATTGAAAAGTTAAACCTCTTTGGTTCAGTTGGTAAAGCCCATTTGCATGAAACACCCTATGCCTTATTTTTAGCAAATCAAGCCTATCACTAACTAGAATACTTCTAACTGGAGTGCTGGTGGCCACATTGCTTGCAGTAGGGTAGATTTTTATAGGTAGAGGTTTGGCAATTTTCACAGATAATATTTTGTTCAAATCCGCAATAGGGGCAGTGCAAATCGTGGAGGCGAATTTTTTTAGCGCAGCGAATACATTGGCATTTTTGGACTCTGGTTATAACTTTACCTTTAGGATTTGAGGTAATTTTTTGAAAGAATTTAATTACGATAAACCCAACTAGGGGAATGATAAAAATATAAACGTAGCTAATTAAAAATAGTAATCCCCCAAATAGGGCTTCAACAATATCAAAAATGAATTTAAAGATGATACCAACTTGGAGAAATTCAAAGATTTTTAGGAGTAATGGAATCAAAAATATTACTAGCAAATGCCAGCTAATTAAAGATACCAATCCATAGCCACGGCGGTTACTAAAGTTATGAATTGAGAGGGCGATCGCAATTAAAGGTAATAAAAATAATGACTGCAAACTAATTTGAATACTGGGATACCAAAATGATGCTTGAATATAGCCAGATTCAACTTGTTTAAACTTGGTACTGTCATTGAAAAAGTAAATTAAACTTACAACTTCAGGCTTTTTAAGTAATTCATTCTTAAGATTAGTAATTTCTTGATTGAGTTTAGAAATCGCCTTACTATTTTGCTCTAATTGCTGTTTGGCTTTCTCGGCACTAACTTGATTAATGGATTTAGTTTGGGGCTGCCCTGCAATTTTTTCTAAGAGCGTGGAGTCATACTGCGATCGGATATTACGACTAGAAGATTCTAGTTCAGAAATATTTTGAGATTTATTATTGATGGCGATCGCAATTTGTTTATTACTAGGAATACTAACTTGATCTTTTAATTGACCTTCTGCTAAACAGATCTCTGAGACTTGACCGAGGCGATCTCTTTGTAAATTTAGATAAGTTTGTTTGTAGTTCCCTATTTGATACGGTTCGGTACTAATTACTTGATTTATAACTTCAAAGTCCTTATTTTTAGCATTCGAGATTTGATAACTCTGCCATTGTTGATAACAAGGATATGAATCCGATGGACTTAAATGCCACCTGCTAATATCATTTAATCCAGTAAAAACATTAATCAGAATAAAAATATCAATCAAGATAATTACAATTAAACTAACTTTATTGACTGGCTCATTATTAATGGTGCTTGAGCGATTTATAAACAAGCTCAAAAATGAATTAAAAAATCGCAGTATATTTCTTAGCATTTAGCCTCAAGTTTTAAAGTTTGTAATTTCCTAAGTTAAACTTATTCTAGAAAACAATTCCCTAAGTTCTCAAATTTAGTTCTCTATATATCTTTTTATAGGGAGTTCCAAATATAGCTTCTTCCTTGATAACTTTTAGACCTCGATTTTCATATAAAGTCTGGGCTACAACTTCATTTGGTTGGGTAGAAGTATAAAGTCTTAGAAATGATTTATCCGATTGTTGGGCTTGGGCGATCGCATAATCCACTAACTTTCCGCCAATCCCTCTTCCCCTCGCTTCAGGTAAAACACAAGTCCATCCCAACCAATATGCCTCATAAAAATCTTTCGTGTAACCATATAATCCAGTTGTGCCCAGCACTCTACGATCTTCCACTGCCACCCAATAACTAACTTCAATAATATTCACCGATCTCAAAATCATCCGAGGCAACCATCCTGAAATTAAACTGAGGCGAAAGGCATAGCTGGCTTTTTCAGTTAATCCTTGATGGGGAAATACTCTATTCGCAACGGCGATCGCTTGATTAAGAGTAGTGGGAGCAAGTGGTTCAATATTCATTGCTAATTAGATGGGGTGATTTATAACTGCGATCGCATCTTAGGGCTGGGGCAAAACCTTTTGTCCTGATCCGATGCGTTTTTGTTATGGCTTGCATTAGGTCATTAGGTCATCGATTTTACAAAATACGGCAATGATAAAATATTCTATAGAAAACATATTGCTCACCGTTAATGACGTTAGTTCTATTTTCTAACACTCTAGGGCTGTGAGCTTCTTTTTTCCCATTTTTAGTTGCACATCGCGTTATAAGTAAATATTTAGGCGCTCGCACTTCAAAATAATTTATCCCTAGTTACCCATAATGAAATCTGGTTACACATTGCCTGTATTTGCGATCGCTGCTGCTAAAGCGGCAATTTTGAGGTTAAAGAATCCCAGTCAAAATTTAGAGTTTGTCTCCCTAGATTTATTAGAGTCTGGGATCGGAGAAATTGCGATCGCTCAGTCTGCCCCCTTAGATCAAAATACTGCCCTTGGGATTACCTTTAGCGATCCTGGGGATAATTTAGATTTGACCGCAGGCACTCCAGTTTGGGCTTGGGTAACTTTAGAAGATTTAGGAGAAATTTCAGCCAATCCTGAGCTAATTCTGGAAGGTGGAGAAGGCATAGGCAAAACCATTACAGGCACACCCGCTATCTATCAATTGGCAAAAAATCTCGCAAATATCAATCTTTTACCTCTGCTGCCATCTCATACTTCCGCCCGAATTAAATTCATCCTGCCCATGGGGCGATCGCTTGCCACTCGTACCTCAAATGCTGCCTTTGGGATTTTAGAAGGATTATCACTTTTGGGAACTAGGGCAGTATCCCAACCTCTATCCGTAGAAGATAAGCTAGATGAGTTTCGATCGGATTTAAGGGCTAAAGCGAGTCAAAATAAAAATTTAGGCTTTTATATTGGTGCAAATGGCTATCAAACCGCTCAAAATCTAGGATTTCAGTCCGATCAATTAGTTCAAACTGCCAATTGGATTGGCGTAATGTTAATCGAAGCTGCCCTTCTAGAAGTGAAATCTATTGCCTTAATTGGCTATCACGGCAAACTCCTAAAACTTGCAGGTGGAATTTTTAATACTTCCAGTCATCTCGCTGATGGACGCATTGATATTTTGACCCGTGCTGCTGTCCATGGCAATTTACCGATCGCTATAATTCAGGAAATCGAGCGATCTCCCACCGCCGAGGCTGTAGAGCAGATTCTGAAATCCCAAGGCTACGATCGAGTTATGTTCACATACCTTACCGACCAAATTAGCCAAAGAGCGATCGCCTATATCCAAAAATATACGGGACTGAATGTAGACATTAAAGTTTTACTTTGCGATCGCCACTCTCAGCTAGTTTTAAGCAGTTAGCTAATTATTTGGCAACTCTGGCAATTAAAGCTTCAATTAAAGCGATTAAATAGGGTGCTAATTCCTTAATTAGGGGAGCCAGAATAATCACGATCGCCACGGCATTAATAATCCCAAAGGCAAGCCCCACCAATTGCGTAGATGACTTTTGATAAGCCTCAATCCTTGTATTTGCATCTTTCAGTTCCGCCTTCAGATCGCCTTCTAGGTTAGCGAATTGTTTTTCCAACCCCATAAACCGCTGTTCCAAGCGATCGATGCGCTCTAAAATAATCTGGGTATTGCGATCGGTCATAGATTGTTCTCAGGTAATTCTAGTTAGAGTTTAGCTCTCACAATTGTAGATGAGAGATATTTAGCATACTTAAATGAAGCAAGAAATAATGCAAAAGCCAGTTTATATCCTAGGGGCAGGTCCTGGGGATCCTGATTTAATTACCGTTAAAGGTCGAGATCTTTTAGCTCAAGCGGATGTTGTCGTCTATGCCAATTCCTTGATTCCCGAAACTATGCTCAAAGTTTGCCGTGCCGATGCTGAAATTATTCCCACCGCTAGTAAAACTCTAGAACAGATTTTAGAAATTTTGATCGATCGGGTGCGATCGCAAAAATTAGTAGTACGTTTACATGATGGCGATCCCAGCTTATATGGAGCAATCCACGAGCAAATAGCAGGATTAGCCGCCGCCAATATTTCCGTGGAAATTATCCCTGGAGTCAGTGCCTTTCAATTAGCTGCTGCTCGGCTCCAAATTGAATTAACTGTGCCTGAATTAGTCCAAACCATCATTTTGACCCGCATTAGTGGGCGGACTCAAGTTCCAAAAGCCGAAGATTTAGCCAGCCTAGCCGCCCATCAAGCGACTTTATGCCTCTATCTCAGTGCCAGCCATGTAGTCGATGCTCAGACCCAACTCCTCATTCATTATCCTCCTGATACTCCCGTTGCCATCTGTTTTCATTTAGGTTGGCAAGATGAAAAAATTCTGACTGTGCCTTTAACTGAAATGGCAGCAATTAGTAAGTCTGAGAACCTAATTAGATCTACACTTTATATTATTAGTCCTGCCCTAAGAACTGCCTTAAAAGCTAGAACTGGGCGATCGCAGTTATATAGCTCCAGTCACAACCATATTTTTCGAGCTAATTAAAACTAATTAATCTGTTCAACAATGGCTTCTACTTCTTTCGATCGCTCTTCAGAAAGATTATTTTTTACTTTCCGAATCGGTAGATTAGCAATCAATGCCGTCATCCGATTATCAGATTCTAAGGTAAAGTCTAATCCATCTTCATCTAAATCAACATACTTCGATACCACCTCTAGAATTTCCCTACGTAAATCCTCCATCATTTTGGGAGTGAGAGCTGCACGATCATGGGCTAGAATAAGTTTCAGCCGTTGCTTTACCTGCCCTCTACTATTAGATTTTTGTCCAGAGAAAAAACGTTCCAGAATCTCGGTAATAATCATGGGTTACCTCTTAGCCATCTTCCTAATCGAGCTAAAATCGAATCACTTTGAGCACTTAAATCCATAAACTCAACTTCCTTTCCATCTAGCCTTTGGGCAGTATTATCGTATGCTTCACCTGCTAAAGAGAGCTTCTCTGCCAAGACTAATGGTTCTCCTTTATTTGTCGAAACAATCACCTGTTCGTCTTCAGGAATAACTCCAATTAGTTTGACCGAAAGAATTTCTAAAACATCCTCAACGCTCATCATATCGTTATTTTTGACCATGGTTGGGCGCAGGCGATTAAGAATGAGTTTAATATCCTTAATCCGATTTGCCTCTAATAAGCCAATTACTCGATCGGCATCACGCACTGCCGAAATTTCAGGAGTAGTGACAATTATTGCTTCTTTTGCGCCTGCGATCGCATTCTGAAATCCTGTTTCAATCCCCGCAGGACAATCTACTAATACATAGTCAAAATGCCTACTTAAAACCTCAACTAAAGCTTTCATATGGCTGGCGGTAATTGCAGTCTTATTACGAGTTTGGGGTGCGGCAAGTAGAGATAGATTCGGTTGACGTTTATCCTTGACTAAAGCCTGGTCGAGCTTGCATTCACGGGCAATTACTTCTAAGGCTGTATATACCACACGATTTTCTAATCCCAATAGCAAATCTAAGTTTCTCAAGCCAAAATCAGCATCAACTAATACAACTTTACGACCAAGACGAGCGAGTGCCATGCCTAGGTTTGCCGTAGATGTAGTTTTGCCCACTCCTCCCTTGCCAGAGGTAACAACAATGGTGCGACTCATTAGATACTATAAAAATTTACATTAAAGTATAGCTGTTTATATTCCAAATAGTTAATAGAAACCCATAACTAGGCTGCGCCCTTGTATGTTACTTGGTAAAGTGGTAGGCAGAAATTCTGTAAGATAGGTATATTCCTTGAATCAAGAACTTAGTCACTCAAGATGCAGCTAGAGCCAATCAACCAAATCTTTAAGCAGATCGATCAAGAAATAGAAGTCTTTCAACAAGCATCAGGTTTGCAATGTCCGAGTGGCTGTGGTAAGTGTTGTGAAAATCCGCAAGTGGAAACGACAAGCCTTGAAGTTTTACCCCTAGCAGTGGAGTTGGTGCAAAGAAATGAAGCTGAATATTGGTTAGCTCAAGCCGCAGCATCAAACTATGCAGGAGTCTGTATTTTTTATCAACCCGATCCTGCGATCGCTGGGAATGGACGTTGTGGGGTTTATACTTGGCGACCTGCGATCTGTCGGTTATTTGGCTTTGCTGCTAATAAAAATAAGTTTAATCAATCAGAGTTGGCTGCTTGCAAAATCCATAAACAAACAATGCCCGAAGTGCTGGCAACCCTACCTGTGGAACTGGCTCCCAATTTTAGTGATTTTTCGATGCAATTGCGAAATCTGCAACCTGACCAAAGTGATTTGGTGCCGATTAATCAGGCGGTGGCGATCGCTATTAATAAAATGGGATTCATTATGGATTATGTCCAAAATTACGATAGTGCATCAGCATAGAATAAGAGGGAAGTAGTTGCAAATAAGCAAGGAGAGATTTTGGCGGTGCTTGAAAAAGGGAAGCACATCTTTTTGCTCTGACAGTTCTGGCTTAGAGGCAAGGAGATTTGAAAAGTCTATCCACTCAGTACGACATTTTTTGGGATCGATAACGTGCTTTCGCAGATTTTTCATTCTTGAAGCGTGGGAATGAGATAGTTCAATCGATCGCTATCCATAATGTCTTCAAGAATATAGGTATCTCCTTCTGCTGAAATAATTAAACTTAGGTTTTGGTCGACTTCGTAGGTATACATTTTCTTAAAGGGGAATTTCGAGGCAAGTCTTCGTAACTTTGCATTTGTGTGGAGAGTAGCAGCTAATTCATTCAGCGTGCGAGTAATTTTCGTTTGTTCGGGCTTGCGGAGCGATCGCAATGACACCTCGGCTCTATCTTGTATTTGTATTTGCATATAGGGAAATTTCCTATGAATGTCCTAGAAAACTCAATTATAGATATATTAGACGAAGCGATCGTATTTCTAAATTTGTTTATTTGCTTTTGATATTTCTTGCTTCTCAATATCTCGTAGTGCTTTGCCAGAAGAATCTTTCCATTCCACCAGTCCATTTGCGCTTCTGCCCATTATTACCATTGCTGCGGCTGATGGGCTACTAAATAAATAATCAGATTTAAAAATGAGCTTATCTTCTACTTTGATAATAATTTCATTCTCGATAAGTTCGTCTCTTAGTTTATTAAGTTTTTTCTTCTGGTATGAATCAACTGTTTCAGTTGCAATTTCAGAGTTATGAAAAACAACAAACCCGTCTGATGTTCTTTTCCCTTTTGCGTTAGCACCTCTAGCTGCATTTATGTATAGTTTTTCATCATTATTATCAGTAAGCTCCTGCTTGATTAAAGGCTCAAAAACTTTGAATCCCAGAGTATTTATAAGAATTTTAATATATTCAATAAACTCTTCCATTTCTGCTTGATCGGACTCTGAAATAGAACTTTTAGTTGGAATGTTGCTGTTTTGGACATCATACCTAGACGCAGTATTAGCAATTTCAAATAACCGAGACTCCAAGTATTTTATATGGGCTTTATTAAGATTCTCATCTTTACTAATGAATACGACAGCTTCATTCCAAAATTCTTTTTCTGAAATATGGTAAACAAGTCTAGAGTAGGCATTTTCAGCCTCTCCAATATAAACTTTAGCCTTATCAGTTGATGTCTCAGGTTTTCCAAATAATAGGTAAACTGAGGTACTTTTAAGGTCACCTCTGTCAGAGCAATCTTTTACTTTACCTCTAGGGATTCTGTAGGCTTTTCCAGTCCAATTTGAAAGCTCACATATTATCCTTCCATCTGGGTCTGAATCCATCAAGAATAGTTTTATTGTTTTTCCGTACTTACCCGTATACATAAGAACTTACTCAAGCGATTCTAGCCCTGCGGCATAGTACCTTAAGATATAAGGCTTATCTGGCTTTGTTAAACTTGAGTAATGTATTTCAGGAAATTTTTCACCCCAAAAAGCTACATATGTATCCGTATCTCCATATTCGTCTTGCCAAAGCCATACAACTACTCCAACCTCTCCAGTTGATATTAGACGTACCTTCTGACCAATATGAAGCATATCCATATTATTTATTTTAAAAGGTTAGTTGCTCTTGCTACCAAGCTATCAGAAGTCAGGTTATTAAAAGCCATCAGTTCAGGTGCAGTAGCAGTAGTTTCTCCTCGCTTCCATGCAAAGGTATCACGGGGGCAATTACTACGGAGCATAATCGGTTCTAGTAGACTACTTGCACCGCCAATAACTCCAATTAGGGCATCACCACCAAACATCGTATTAAACTTAGCATCATCTAAAAATCCTCCATCGGGTTCGGAACAGGTTTGCCATGCCACATCTTCAGAGCGATAGAGACGGCGAGGATTGACGACAGAGATAATTTTAACGCCAATATTTTGAGAAGCTAATGCTTCGGCGGCTTTGAAGACTGGGATTAGAGTCATATCGCCAATTACTGCAAATACAACTACCTTAGTTCCAGAGGTTTCTTGAAGGATTGTAGCTCCATCAGTTAAGGCTTGACGGGCTTGGGCGATCGTGGTGCGAATGGGAAGAGGTGACTTACTGGCAGTGATAGTGATGCCTTTGTTTTTAGTACTGAGGGCATATTCATAAGCCACTTGAATACTATTGGCATCGGTGGGGAAAATTGGGAAAATATTACCATTTCGCATCATTGCCGCAAAATAAGCTTCAATTTCAGGGCGTTGGTGAGTCCAGCCGTTGCGACCTTGTTCTAAAGCTCCTGCGGTAAATAAGCAGATAGTAGAAGGTGTGGGACGGCGGAGTTCTGCCATGGCTTGCGTTACAGTTTGCCAAATCGGAAGTCCATTAATCGCAAAGGATTCGTAGGAACACCATAATGTTCGGCTACCCATGAGTGCTAAACCTGCAGCTAGTCCTGCACAGGCATCCTCGCTGAGGGGTTCGTAAACTTGACCATCAGGAGATTGGAAGTAAAGTGCATCTTCAGTGGGATGAATGATTTTTAGAGCTTTATTAATATTGGCAATACCTGAAGCTTCGTTACCATCAGCGTTTGTGACAATGAAAGATTTGTCAATTTCGCCAACTTTTGCTACCAAATTACCCATGGCTGTAGTGGCGATTTTGGGTTCACCTGCGATCGCAAATTCTTCAATAGGTAATACTCCTAAATCTACTAACGGCAAAACCGATTCTGTAACAGCAACCTTTGAAGCCGAACCACCACCTGATCGAGCAAAGTTTGTTCTTACTAATTCCCATGCAGATGGGGCGATCGCTCTTCTTTTTAAACCATTTACTACATCAGTATTATCTAAAGTATGGTGGGCGTAGAGATTATGGGATTTTGCCCCAAGAGCATGAACTCCTGCTCCTTTTAACTGCTTGACGATGAATACTGTTAGCTTTCCTCCCATGGCAGCTTGGGCAGCTTTATTTACTCCTGCTAATACGGCGGCGGTAAAGGCTAGGCGTTGTTCAAAACTAAAGGCGGTACTGTCAACGTAAGCTCCAACTTGGTTTTGGTCATCAAAATCTTTAGCATCAACTAAAATTACTTCTTCAAAGCCATTCCCATACCAATAGTCCACCATTTGCTTATTAGTTTTAGTCGAAACCATACTGTGATGCTCTTGGCTAAATCCATTCCAAACTAAAACAGGTAAAAAGTTTGTGACCTTGGGATAAGCAGTGTGAAAGTGGAGCATGGAACTCATCGGATAAGGTTCCCCCATACCGCCATCACCCATAGTAAAGGAGAATAATTGATCGGGATGCAACTTAGCGGCTGCCATGGCAAAGTGTTGACCCTGACCTAAAGGACCTGCGGGGGCAAGGATACCAGGAATAAAACCAGAAAGATGCCCTAAAAGTCCATGCTTTTCCCGAAAGCGATCGCGCAGATTTGCCACAGTAGAGATCCCCATCGCTTCAAGGGATTGATCTAAAAACATAGCACTATAAAAGCCTGGAGCATGATGCCCGACTTCAGTTAAGACATTTTTGTGACCGAGCATAAATAAAGAAGCATAAGCCTCGACTGAACTAGCAAAACCTCCAGGATGGCCCGAAGCCTTAGAAGCACAAACTTGCAGGGTTAAATAACGTAAAGCATCAGCAGCTAATAGGGTTTGAAATACGGCTGCGGAATCTTGGGGAGCGGCGATCGCTTTATGACCATTGGCAATTACAGGGGTTTTACCTAAGGTTGCAAACTGGGGCAAGTCTTCACCGAAATATTGAATTCCTTCGCAAAAGGTGGGGATAGTTCCAGTAAAATCTTGTGCAGCAATGGTCATAAATTTATCCTATGAATGTTGTTAGCTAGGCTTTATAGCCTATTGAAGCCTTAACTTATCCTACCGCTTAATGATCCTTATTTTTTCAGATATTCTCGTTATAGCGTTATCCAATGAAACCATGAACTTGATATGTGTAACGCTACAAAGTTCCAGAAATATAGAATGGTTTAAGCACTAAAAAATTACAGGGCTAAAACCTCTGTAATCTTGCTGAATATAGGGGTAAGTATGCCAGAACCCAGACTTGAACTGGGGACACGAGGATTTTCAGTCCTCTGCTCTACCAACTGAGCTATCCCGGCTTTTTGTGCTTTATAAGTTTAACATCTACCCCTAGAATTTATCAATACCAAATCTGACTTAATTTGATTTATTTATGCATTTAACTGAATTTAACGTGAGTTCGGGATCGGAAAGTCTTACAACTTAACTTAATAAATAAACAATCTGCTCCTAAATCCGCAATTCCAGAAACTTTGATAGAGTTTAGAATTCTTCCCTCAAATTTGGGGGGCTAGGGGGGCAAAAAACGTTAATTTAATGCAGTAATCCTTAACCCGAACTGAGGTTAATTTAGATCAAAAATCAAGGCTACATGAATTTTCAAAAAAATTTTGATCGAGATGATATGAACTTAAAAAGATCTGGGTAAGTTAAACTAGCAACTGAAAAAGTTCCCCAAACTTTCAACAAAAATCCTAACTACTCTATAAAACAGGACAAAAAAATGAGATCAGATTTCAAAGCCAAACTAATCGCCCACATGCTCAACAAAAAAGGCTCTGAAAAGGGCTTTACCTTAGTTGAGCTTCTAGTTGTTGTCATCATCATCGGTATTCTTGCAGCGATCGCGCTTCCTTCTTTCCTCAACCAAACCGCCAAGGCAAAGCAAACCGAAGCCAAGACCTACGTTTCCACTGCAATGAAAGCTCAGCAAGCTTATTACACCGAGAAAACTGCTTTCTCTCCTAACCTAGATACTTTGTCTATTGGTACTCCTACCAACACTGACAACTACCTCTACGGTAGCGTTACCAACGCAGGAGGTGTTACTCCAACTCATGCTTGGGTTACAGGAACATCTAAAAAAGAGACATTGAAGTCCTATGGTGGTGTGGTTTTTGTTTTTACTGATGCTACTAGTAACCAAGTCAGTCAGGCTGCATTGTTTGAAAGCCTGCAACCAGGCTCAACCGCAGTCGTTGAACCAACAGTTTCTGTCACAAATGGCGTTCCAAGTGTTACTGCAGATACTGCTTCTACGCTCATTAGGTAGACTTGAGTTTATTTAAATTAAAGAATATTTGTGTCAGACTACTATATGGTCTGACACATTTTTTTGACTGTGATGAATCAAACAACCTTGCGCCAACTATTTGACAGTCATCCCTATCCCAGAAATCCGATTGAGATGTCACCAAAGGACGATCTTAATTTCTTACTCTTGCATTCTCTAACCACAGCGCATTATTTGCGCGGTGATGGCTATGTGCGATCGCAGGGTAAAGTGATTTTAGATGTCGGTTGTGGCACTGGTTATGGGACATTGGTCATGGCGATCGCCAATCCAGACGCGAAGGTTATTGGCATAGATTTGTCACCAAAATCAGTGGAAATTGCTCACGATCGTTTACAAGCTCATGGATTTACGGATTTTGAATTTTATGCAATGTCCGTTGAAGATCTGCCAAGTTTGGGAAGGAAGTTTGACTATATAAATTGCGATGAGACATTATATCTGCTACCAAACCCATTGCAAGGCTTGCAAATCATGGCTGCGGTACTCGCACCTCAAGGTTTAATCAGGACAAATCTGCATAGTTTGTATGGTCGAGCCGATATGTTTCGGGCGCAAACTCTATCCCATTTCTTAGGGCTAATGGATGGAGAAATTGGCGATTGGGAATGTGAGATCGTTCGTGGATTGATGCAACCTTTAAAAGAAGGCGTGATCATGCAACGAACTTGGCAGAACATGCGGAATGAGAACGAAGAGATTCGGATGAATTTCTTATTGTATGGCGATAAGGGTTACACGATTCCGCAGATGTTTGAGATGCTAGAAGCCGCAAACTTAGAATGGATCTGCATGGTAAATTGGTCGCAATGGATTTTAGAGGAATTGTTTAAAAATACTCAATCCTTGCCCGAACATGTAGATCTGCTAATAAGTGAAGGTTCAGATATGCAGAAGCTCCATCTATATGAGTTGCTACATCCTGTGCATCGACTTTTAGATTTTTGGTGCGGGCATCAAAATTCCAAAACACTCAATCATCAGCCGATAAATTTGTCAGATATTCGCGATCGCCATGCCACAGTTTGGCAAAATATTATTTTTCACCTACATCCACAATTACGCACTGAAAATTTTAGACAGGGCTTAGAACAAGCGATCTCGAGATCGCTACCATTTCCCCTTACTCAATTTTTTAGTTGTACATCCGCTCAAGCGATAAATCTTGCTACCCCAGCCACAATCTGTCTTTTGTTGCTATGGCATCATCCCTGTTCACTTGATGATATAGTTAAGTATTGGCTGACGATAAAACCTTTAAATCATCTTACCTTAGTTCCTGTTACTGACTCAGAAGCATTTTCGGAAATCCATCAGGCATTGATTGAACTAGAGACATTTTTAGTAGTATTGATCGATTTAGTAAATCAACCTGCCTAGTAATTAAAACTATGAATCAATGGCAACCCCAAGCTTATAACTATTTATTACAAAAAGACTATAGCAATGCCATTGAAATTTATGAGCAAGCGATCGCCGATCGGCCAGAATTCATAACCAATTACTTCTATCTAGGGCTACTGCAACTTCTGCAAGGACAAGAATCTGAAGCCCAGTATACTTGGATGGCTTGCATAGGTGATGAAATATCCGTTGAACAAATTGATATTTGGACAGATGAATTAGTTGAAATTTTATATGCAGAAGTACAAAGACAAAAAGCTATTACTGGATATGGTACTGCATGGCTAATCTGTCAGCATATTCATGAGATCGCTCCAAATAATCTTGACAACTCCCTAACATTAGTTTGGCTATTGATTCAACTACAAACTCTTGATCAAGACAATACTATTTTTATCGAACTAATCGAAAATCTAAATCGTGAAGGTATTACGGAACAGGAAAAGTTCAATCACGATTTGTTATGGGAACTACTCACAAATCTAACTAAGTATCCACCCTACCCTCGATTAATTGAGTTTATAGAAGTATGTCTTCCATTTGTTGAAAATTCCAATATTTTTATCGATAGTCTAATTAATTTAGCCAATGAATTTTCTGATTTTAAGCAAAGAAGCGATCTAGCGATTCAATTATTAGAGCTATGTTTGCGATTATCACCAGAACATCTAGAAGTATTGGAATATCTGGCAAAAATTTATTTCCTGATTGGTAATTATAGTAAGGGATTGGCGATCGCTGATTTTGCTTATCAATTAGCAAAGAGTCCTGTCGATAAAGTCCTTACCCATGGATTGCTAACAAGAGGATTATTAGATAAAGGGAGTCATTGGCAAGAAAATATATTATCATTTGCAGATCAAGAATCTTTACTTGCATCACTAATTGCCGAAAGTCCAGTTGGGTTAACACAGTCAGTCATCAATCGACTCTATCCTGCCAACTATTTTGCTAATTACATCAGGGACCAACCAGCGCTCAATCGTTCATTTCAAAATCAAATTGCTCAGCTCTGCCAAGACAATACTCAGATTGACTTGACCGAACGAATCCAAAAATTTCGTCAGCGCGATCGCCATAGTTCACAAAAGCTGAAGATTGGATACATTTCTCGATGTATGACCATCCATTCCGTTGGATGGCTAGCTCGATGGTTGATTCATTATCACGATCGCAGCCAATTCCAAATCTATGGTTACTTCCAATCCTATCGTCAATATCCAGATGTTCTCCAATCATGGTATGAAAGCCAAATGGATCAAGTGTATCGCATTGGTATTGATGGTACTGAGGATAGCGCTGATATTGCTAATAAAATCTATCAAGATCAGATTGATATTCTCATCGATTTAGATAGTATTACCTTTTATGTTACTTGTGGAGTAATGGCATACAAACCTGCTCCCATTCAAGTTACTTGGCTAGGTTGGGATGCATCGGGAATTCCCACAATTGACTACTTCATCGCCGATCCTTATGTTTTGCCAGACTCAGCCCAAGATTATTATGCTGAGAGAATCTGGCGACTTCCTCAAACTTATATTGCTGTAGATGGTTTCGAGGTTGGTATTCCAAATCTCCGACGCGATCAATTAGCTATTCCTGATGATGCAGTGGTTTATCTGAGCGCTCAACCAGGATTAAAAAGACACATTGATACGGTACATTTGCAAATGCAAATTATTAAATCTGTTCCCAATAGCTATTTTTTAATTAAAGGGTTAGGTGATCAAGACTCGATCAAAGACTTATTTACCCAAGTAGCGATCGCTGAGGGAGTCGATCCTGAGCGATTACGATTTTTGCCAAGGACATTGGATGAATCGACTCATCGAGCCAATTTAGGCATAGCGGATATTGTACTGGATACTTATCCCTACAATGGAGCGACAACCACTCTGGAGACTTTATGGATGTGCATACCTTTAGTAACTAGAGTTGGCGAACAGTTTTCGGCGCGTAATAGTTACACTATGATGGTTAATGCTGATATTTCTGAGGGTATTGCTTGGTCTGATGCAGAGTATGTCGAATGGGGAATTAGATTAGGACAAGATGCATCCCTCCGCGAAGATATTGCTATCCGACTCAAAGCTTCTCGCCAAACCTCGCCCTTATGGAATGGGGAAAAGTTTGCTCGTGACATCGAAAATGCTTATCAACAGATGTGGCAATTGTATATCGCAAGGGATGCACCCATAGTGTCAGATTCTCACAACTCTTAAAAATTAAATCAAATAAAAATCATGAAGGAATCACAACTATGAGTCAATGGCAACCACAAGCTTATAACTATTTACTACAAAAAGACTATATCAGTGCAGTTAAAACTTATGAACAGGCGATCGCTGATAACCCAACAACTATTACAAATTACTTCTATCTAGGGTTACTTCAGTTATTACAAGGACAAGAAACCGAAGCGCAGTTTACTTGGATGAGTTGCATCACTGACGAAGCATCTATGGAACAAATAGATATTTGGACATCTGAGTTGGTTAAAATTTTATCGATAGAAGCTCAAAGACAAATAGATGATAGTGATTATGAAACAGCATGGTTAGTTTGCCAACATATCCATGAATTTGATCAAAGCAACCTTGAAAATTCTTTAAACCTAGTTTGGCTATCGCTTCATTTAGGAATACTAGATGCCGAAAGTGCAATTTTGGGAGAAGTAATCGCAAATCTCACAGAAACCAGTCTTTCCATAAACCACCCCGAATTCAACCGTGACTTACTATGGAAATTATTAGCAAGTCTACTGCAATATAAACCCTATCCCCTATTACTTGAATTTACACAAGCCTGCCTTCCTTTTGTTACCGAATCTGAGATTTTTATCGGTAATTTACTTTTAGCTTCCTTTGACTTAGCCTATCGTCACCGTCGCAATGATCTCGCTATTGGTCTGTTAGAAATTTGTTCGCGCTTGTCGCCAGAACATCTAGAGGTATTGGAACAACTCAGTCGCATTTACCTAAATATTAATAATCATAACAAAGGCTTAGAAACTGCACAGCTATATTGTCAGCTAGCTAAGAGGTTAATAGATAAAATTTTTGCCCATACCTTATTATTGAGAATCTTGTTAGAAAAAGGTAGTAATTGGCAAAAAACTCTTGCTGCATTCGCAACTCAAGAATCCCTAGTCGCCGATCTAATTGCAGAAAGTTCAACAGAATTATCCCAAGGAGTCACTAGTCGTTTATATCTCTCCAATTACTATACTTCTTACATCAGAGATGCGGCAAAACTCAATCGTCTTCAGCAAAATCAGATTGCTCGATTCTGTCAAACTAATCATAATTTTGATTTGGCAGTCCGAATGGATAGCTTTCGACAGCGATTGCTTAGCAGATCGCTTAACAGTTTACAAAAGTTAAGGATTGGTTATATTTCACGATGTATGGCTAGCCATTCCGTTGGTTGGTTAGCACGTTGGTTGCTATTCCATCACGATCGCAACCAGTTTCAAATCTATGGCTACCTTTTATCCTATCGTGAATATCCTGATGAATTGCAAGCTTGGTATGCAAGCCAAATGGATTATGTTTATCGCGCAGGTGTAGATGGTTCTGGAGACCCTATATCGGTCGCCAATAGAATTTATGAAGATCGGATTGATATTCTAATCGATCTTGATAGTATTACTTTTGATGTCAGTTGTGCGGTTATGGCACTGAAGCCAGCGCCGATTCAGGTTACTTGGCTCGGTTTTGATGCATCAGGACTTCCGACTATTGATTATTTCATCGCCGATCCCTATGTTTTACCCGACTCCTCCCAAGAATATTATGCCGAGAGAATCTGGCGACTACCCCACACCTATATCGCCGTAGATGGTTTTGAAGTTGGTGTGCCAACTTTAAGACGCGATCGCCTCGATATTCCCACCGATGCAGTTGTTTATCTCAGCGCCCAGAGTGCTTTAAAACGTCATCCTGATACAGTCCGCTTGCAAATGCAAATCATCAAATCAGTGCCCAATAGTTATTTCTTGATTAAAGGGCTGGGCGATCAAGAGTCGATAAAAGAATCATTTATTGATATTGCGATCGCTGAAGGAGTCGATCCAGAAAAATTACGATTCCTGCCCATGACCGCGAGAGAACAAGAACATCGCGCCAATTTAGGAATAGCGGATATTGTCCTTGATACCTATCCCTACAACGGCGCGACCACAACCCTCGAGACTCTTTGGATGTGTATCCCAATTGTTACTAAGGTTGGAGAGCAGTTTGCCGCTCGTAATAGCTATACGATGATGGTTAATGCTGGCATCTCCGAAGGAATTGCTTGGACTGATGAAGAATATATAGAATGGGGCGTTAAACTTGGCAATGATGCGGATTTACGCAAGCAAATCTCTTGGAAACTAAAAAAATCTAAACAAAGATCTCCTTTGTGGAATGCCAAACAATTTGCAAGAGACATGGAACTTGCCTATGAACAAATGTGGAAGATTGTCTCTACCTAAAAGTCTATACAAGACAAAAAACTGCAAGATGACACCTTCTCATCTTGCTATGCAACAATAGATGAAATGCCTCATTATTATCTTTCAGATATTTAGACAGGTAAGTTAAAAAAATAGAATAGGCAAGATATAATACTAAGAATTCGGAAGCTTGTTGATGGTTTACCTATGAAATGTAAAGTTTGCGGTTCAGATTCTCATAACTTTGCAAATGCTAAAATTTTAAATAGATATCAAGTAGAGTATTTTCGCTGTTCAAATTGTGGCTTTGTTCAAACAGAAACTCCTTATTGGCTTGAGGAGGCTTATTCTGCGGTAATAGCGAGTAGTGATGTTGGCTTAGTCTACGGAAATGGGATGTTTTCAAACGTAGCTAGTAAGCTTATTTTTAAATTTTTTGACCATCACGCAAAGTTTATAGACTACGGAGGCGGATATGGTTTGTTTGTGAGATTGATGAGGGATGCAGGATTTGATTTTTACTGGCTGGATAAATTTTGTGAAAATATATTCGCAAAGGGATTTGAGGCTGTAGAATCGGGAAATCATCAATTTGAAATGTTGACAGCCTTTGAGGTGTTTGAACACTTAATTGATCCAATTGTTGATATTCAAGAAATTTTAAAGTACTCTAAAAATATTTTATTCAGTACAGAATTACTACCTGAGACTGGCTATCATCCTGATGAATGGTGGTATTACTCTCCTACTGAAGGTCAGCATATTTCCCTTTACACCTTAAAAGCACTTGCTATTATTGCTGATAGATTTAATCTTAATCTCTATTCAAATGGAGTATCCCTGCACTTGTTTACAGAAAAAGATCTGCCAGATAATTTGTTTGAGCAATTAGCAAGAGATGTATTAAAAATAGATAAAGACTCCCTTCTCAGAAATGATTATTTAAAGGCTATTAATGCTACTAACCAAGATAATCAAGGAGATAATTCCAGTCAGGTTCAGCTCTTAAAAATTGATTTGCAAGATGGTTTAAAAATTGATCCAGAATATGATAGTTCTGAAGGTGGACTAAAAATTGTTGTGGATGGAGTATTTTTCCAATTGTATAAAACGGGAATCGCTCGCGTTTGGACTTCATTATTGGAAGAGTGGTCGGCTAATGGTTTTGCTAAACACATTGTTGTACTTGATAGAGGAGAAACGGCTCCAAAGGTTGCTGGTATTACATATCGCACTATCTCTCGCTATGACTATAACGATACTGATAGCGATCGCCAAATGTTGCAACAAATTTGTGATGAGGAGGGTGCTAATCTATTTATCTCAACCTACTACACTACGCCTATAAGTACCCCATCAGTATTTATGGCGTATGACATGATCCCCGAAGTCCTCGGAGCAAACCTTAATGAATCAATGTGGCATGAGAAGCATTATGGAATTCTCCACGCTTCCTCCTACATCTCGATTTCAAAAAATACTGCCCAGGACTTATTGAAATATTTTCCTACAGTATCTCCAAGTTCAGTAACAGTAGCTCATTGTGGGATCAACAACAATTTTTCACCAGCGAATTTTCAAGAAATCAATCTCTTCAAAACAAAATATGGCATATCAAAGTCTTACTTTATTTTGGTAGGAGCAAGCACTGGTTATAAAAATATTGAGTTGTTTCTAAAAGCTTTTTCTCAACTTCCCACCAAACAGAGTTTTGAGATTGTGATTACTAGTCATGGAGTATTGCCACAATATGAATTTAGAAGCTATACATCAGGCAGCACTGTGCACATACTACAACTTAGTGATAAGGAGTTGAGATCAGCTTATGCGGGGGCGATCGCCTTGGTATATCCCTCAAAATACGAAGGATTCGGATTGCCCGTCCTCGAAGCGTTAGCCTGTGGTTGTCCAGTTATCACTTGTCCTAATTCCTCTATCCCTGAAGTAGCTGGAGAAGCTGCGCTATATGTGCAAGATAACGATGTGAACGGACTATCTAACGCACTGTGCGAAGTCCAAAAGCCAGAAGTTCGTTCATCCTTAATTAAAGCTGGGCTTGAACAAGCGAAAAAGTTCTCATGGTCAAAAATGGCAGAAACAGTTAGTTCGGCATTAATTGACGCGACTCTGCTCCCCTTAAATTTACGAGAGACCAATTTAATTGTTTTTCCAGATTGGTCTGTTGATGAAGAATCTCTTGGACTAGAAATAGCGGAAGTTGTTAAGGTGATCGCTACACATCCCGATAGCGATCGCATGACTTTATTAATCAATCATGATGGTGTAGATGAGAATGAAGCAAATTTACTTTTGTCTAGTGTGGCAATGCATTTGCTTATGGAAGAGGATCTAGAGATTCCCGAACATGTAGAAATTTCTTTATTAGGAAAGCTTGTTGAAATCCAGTGGCGATCGCTATTACCTCGCATCAGAACTTGTATATCGCTAAAGAATGAAAATAAAGAGGCAATAGCCACTCGCGATGTAACAATAATTTCTATTCTAGATATAAATGAAATATCTAAATATCCGAAAAGATTTGCTCTTGATTTAGAGCTTCAGTACAAATCCAAAGAATATCAAATTGGTAATCATAAAATTCTTTTACCATTAGATCATCTTCTTGATAAATATCAAGCTAATTGGAAAAGATATGACACAGTATTAGGTGATGTCGCTCGGATTGTATTCCAAAAATATCCTGAATCTACAGCTATTGATATAGGTGCTAATGTTGGTGATACTGCTGCCTTAATTAATAAATATATTCATGTACCAGTTCTTTGTATAGAAGGACATCCTGACTTTATTCCATTTTTAAAATACAACGCCGCTCAGATTGGTGATATCGAGATCGCGGCATATTTTGTCGGTGAAGATGGTGAGAGTATTTCACTAGAGAACATATCTACTGATGGTGGTACGGCTTCAATTGTTAATTCTGTTAATGATGCTTTCTCGCACAATTGCATTGTTTTAAAAAGTCTATCAACACTCATTGAGCTATATCCTAAATTTCAATCTACTAAGCTATTAAAAATAGATGTAGATGGCTATGACTTTGATATTATTAATAACTCTATAGACACGATTAGTTTATTAAAACCGATCATTTGTTTTGAATATGACACTAGTTTTAGAGCAACTGGTAAAGCTGAATCTTTAAACGCTGTAGAAAATTTATTTAAGATTGGCTACAGTTATTTCTTGGTATATGACAATTTTGGCAACTATCTTTTACATTTAACAGAAAAAGACATTGAAAAATTTATTGATTTAAATGCTTACTTAAACTGTAACCGGCATAAGAGTGGGAAGCCAGCAGTTTTCTATTTTGATATTTATGCTTTCCCGGTGGTTGATTTTGATTTGTTTTCAGCAGTTAGAGATATTGAAATCTATGACTAAACTAGCAACTCTAGATCAACTAAATAATTTCCTATCCAATTGAAGAGAAGCTAATTAAGCTAACCAATCCTTGTCTAGAACCTGCTCAAAATTAGCTATAGGAGTTTCAGGAAAAATGCTTATAGACGAATTTGATTGGTAATAGATTTTAACTCAGCAATCATGTTTTTCCACCTTGCCATACTCAACAAACTACCATCGCACAAGATTAAAATGGCGATCGCCTTTCTCAAAACAACTACACAACATTTTCTCGCAACCAAATCTCCAAACTCTCCATTCCCTTAAAATCTAGCAAAGCCTCAGCGAGATTCTCGATATCGGCAATTGGTAGCGATTTTACTTGTGCTTGTTGGGAGATCGGCATTTACCCAAATGCGGGCTGTTGAAGAAATGCGAATCAGAGCAGGAGAAACGCCCTTTGTCGCCAGACTAAAATCCTTGGGGCTAAAGCCATCATGACCGTAGCCATCTAGATTGATGAAAATGTGCACAGAGCGATCGCCGATGAGTTACGGATACATGGCGTAGATGCCTTAAGCGTTCGAGAAGACGGCAGGACAGGGATCTTATCCATAACGGAATACTGAGTTGCGATCGCCTTAGATATCAGGATCGATCCCCAGCATTCTAAGCCTTTCTGCCAGACGTTCAGCTCTTTGCTCTGCTTGTATTCTAAATTGTCTTTCTAGCGATCGCTCAAACTCTGCCTCAGCATAAGAACGCAAAATCTGCTCAGAAATCGGGTCATAAAAGCGGAACCCCTTATCAGTATACAAATGTAAATCTAATCCCAATACTTCACTGGGTAAAGATAAAACTTGATCCGAGACAATATTAGGTGAGATCGGCACATACTCTCCTTGTTCTAGCCTTACACCTTCTAGCGATGTGGGTTTCAAATATTCACCAGTCGGATCATACTGAAAATATTCCCTCACTCCCAAATCTAGATAGATTAAGGGGTTTTGCTCGCGGTCTTTTGTCACCGTTCCTTTTGAAGTTACTTCTAAAACAAAATCAGGAGCTTTTCCACCTTCTTCCCAAATCTTATAGCTAACTCGATCTTCTTTGCTCATGCCAAATACTACAAACGTATCAGGAGCAATCCTTTTCTCTATATTTTGATCCAGATAGCGAATAAACAAATTCCCCGATACATAAACATTTGGCTGGGATTCAAACCAAAGTCTAAGTGCTTCGGTGGTATAGCTCAGATTACGCCGTAGTTTATCGCCTTCGGGCATGGGCTCAAAGTCCTCATCGGGGTATTCAATAGTTGAAATGGGTTTGCGATCGTTGGAAATTATCATAGTGACACTCCAAAGCATTGATTTATAGACTCAACTTAGCATATTCTTTCAACAATGCCTCAATGAAATACGGTGTGAAACGCATCCAAAAGAATCGCTTATGGTTTAAGGTGCGGCGGAACGTATCCCGAAGGGAATCGCATTTGTCGTAGAATGAGGAGAATATTCGGTGCGATCAAATTTCATCAGGATTAATACCAATAACAAAACCAGAATCTTGGGCTTCGTCCACCATCACAAATTTACGTTGTGGAGTTTGGGCGTTCCAATACACAGGTAGCCAGATTTGGTCGGTGAAGTCGAATATATGTCTGTATTTCGCCTGATCGATACCGATTTCTAGGGTGGTTTGGAGTGCGATCGCTAGGGCTTCATAATCTCTGATAATCATGCCGTGGTGTTCGGCTATGGTTTGGATATTGAATGAGTTGGCACTGGCATTATTCATCCTCAACAGGTTCAAGATTTGCAAGAAATCACCATCATTTTCTAAAACTCCTTCCTTCTTCAATCCATGCTTACCGATATATCCACAGCTTCCATGCCCAACCAAACCAATATGACATCATCACAGGCGGATCTCCATGCCAAGACCTTAGCCTCGCTGGAAACAGAACTGGAATTACAGGAGAGCGATCGTCCCTATGGGTTGAAATGCTCAGAGTCATCGACGAGGCAAGACCTAAGTTCGTGGTCTGGGAAAATGTCAAAGGAGCTATCTACACAGGCGGACTTAAGTACATATGCGGAATTATTTACACATAGCGATCCTTATTGCGAGAAGTTTTTGCAGATTTCTATGTGTAATTAATTTTACCTACCTACTTACGGAAGTCTTGGGAGGACTCAGTAGAATTGGCTATTTGTTTGATGTGGAGATCCTATCTGCTGCGGAAGTCGGTGCGCCCCATCTTTATTCTATGGTCTATAATCGTAGATAAAGTTGATTTTGAAGCTGAGTAATAACTCGAAGTATTTACTATGCCAACATTAGCCGTTACTGAAGCTATCACCACGATCGCTGAAGCAGAGAAAAAATTTGGCTTGAGGCGTTGTGAATCGAAGGATTTTTTCACGGAATGGTACGACCAGTTACCAGAGATCAGTCCTAGTAATCGCGCAAATTTAGAGATTTTGTGGCAGCGTTATATTTATCATCGCTCTGGTGGACATTTGCTGGAAAGTACGGTGATGCTCTTACTAGTTTCGCCATTGCTCGCGATCGCAGGCTTATACGATCCTCCTTTTCGGATTAAGGCTGAGGAATCTATTTCGATCAATATATCTGATAGTGAAGAAACTCTACAGGGGCGAATTGATGTTTTGGTATTATGCGATCGCATTTGGATTATTGTTTTAGAGTCAAAGAAAACGATGCTTTCAGTTTGGTCTGCTTTGCCACAAACTTTGGCTTATCTGATGGCTAGCCCAAATGGCGATATCCCGACTTTTGCGATGTTGACGAATGGTGATGATATAGTGTTTGTGAAGCTAGAGGGTAAGCAATATGGGATGTCTCAGGTTTTGGCTCCTTTAGTTAATCAGGGTGAGTTAGAGATGGCATGGCGAGTTTTACGCAAAATTGCAGAAATAGAAGTTTGATTTTTGGGTGTTACTAGTAGACAGTCAACAGCAAATTAACCGATAATAAATGGCTGTCTAATAGTTGAAAATATGCCAGCCAAGAAATATATAGTATCACTGACAAAAGAAGAACAAAAAAGTTTG
>VYKS01000245.1_pt1 | contig 27649 bp, 24 predicted proteins | sample 5114511 | NCBI WGS metagenome assembly VYKS01 (sample SAMN12291795, study PRJNA351875) | freshwater metagenome | isolation source: freshwater lake | place: USA: Michigan, Gull Lake | collected 2011-07-05 | reverse complement strand
GGGGCCGGGGAGGGACTTAAGCGAAACCGACGACGTTACGCGGAACGCGCAGCATCCTGTCAGCTTGGGCCGGGTTGCGGGCGGAGGGAGCGGGGCTGACGAAGCTGACAAAAACGCGGCCGTGCCAGGCGGGGTGTCAGCTTCGGGCCACGGACCCCGCAGGTCCGGCGGCGGGGCGATCGACGGGTTCAAAGAGCGGACGGAATGCGACAGGGGGATGGGAACATATCGGGTCCAACATTGCAAGGGGGGAGATAACCGCTCAGTTCTGTTATCACTCGCAAGTGGTACGTCTCCCGGGCATGCTAACCTAATTGAGCGTAGCTTTTTTCCGCCGTGGTCGATCAAGCTTGAAGTATACTCGTTCTGGCTCGTTACGTAGGGCGTTGATCTCGTACGTTCGTACCAGACGCCCGTTATCGGCGTCGTAGCTTAAGCCTGCAGGAAGGCAGTCTTTGACGACGTGGGGTGCCTTCTGCTGGGCTACGAAAAAGTTGCGCTTGGTCCACGCTAAGACTGCGCGATGCAGAGCGCGATAATCTCGGTCAATACCGCTGTCTTTGCGAACTGTAAAACCCATCATATGAATGCAGAATAATAGTAGACGCATGTTTCGGTAATTTGGCCAATTTTTCGCAGTCACGATCTCGTCGTAGATCTTTCGCCTTAGTTTGAATTGTACGATGAGCGCTGCAGGACCTGATTCGTTGAATAAGCCTATAAGGGGTGCCCAGACAGTGTTGTGCCGGATCATCCAAGCAAGGCTGGAATTTTGTCGCACCATCGCGGCATGTTCGATTAGAGAAAGTATAAGTGATGCGAGATTATCATAAACTGTTGTATCGTAGAATTTGTTGCGATCGCGTGCACGCAACGTGAGATGGGGAGATCGTTCTCGCTTGTCCAGAATTTTAAGAGCTCTTCGGCAAAAATCGACTGAAACAGCTAGACGACGTACTACGTCGACATCCCAACTCGCAGAGTCGAGGCCGTCGATTTTGTAAAGATCATTGGCTGCATCAGCGATCAAATCGAAAGCTCGGTATAGCACGAACGAGTGATGGAGGGACCGCTGCTCGATGTAATCCTCAAGAACGATGAGAACGGCACCAATATACGCGGCCCATTCCGGCTCCGACCAACTTCGTACTAATCTGTGGTCAGGGTCTAGCAAGCGACCAATCCCCTCCACCATCGGATAGCTGCCAAACAGGGATTGGCTAAGAGGTTTTATGTAGCCAATTAGCCCCGAGTCATATCCGTCTTGCTCGTGGTAGAGGAATGAGTTCTTGTCCTCGATCGCCGCAGCGAAAATATTCCGACCAAATTGCCCAATCGGCATCTGATACTTCTTAGTCTTCGACACCTCTTGAAAAATGGCATAAATCGTACCAGGCGATGAAGTAACAAGGACGCGGCAGAAGCGCGGGTCGGCAATCAGTAGGAAGATGTCGTGCGCTAGACCCTGCCACTCCGGCAAAGCGGCTGGATCATCTGCTTCATCGTCTAGCCGTGGTCTTCCCGACGGAGTGGCATCGACGAGCGATGGGATCGAACGAGTTATCTCCGTACCGATTGTCGCCATATCCGCGGAAGACCCGTTGAGGATCGTACTAAAGAGGAAATCGGCATATCGTCTCGCGTTGAGCCGCCCAAAACATGGTGGATGCAGATGAGCGAACCACGCCCAGGTTAGGAAGGTCAGGAGAAACGCCGCGCCGAGCATTGCCTGCCAGGATTCGGCAGTGAGCACTTGGCCTCGAGGAACGAGCCAACCGCTAGCGCGCCATAGGTCGGTCAGAAGAGTGAGCGAGCCAATTCCAGCGACTACCCAGAAGGTCAAACGGTAGAGCGGAATGGGAGCCGTCGCGATCCGGAAGCGGTACCGGATATCGGTCGTCGTCCAGACCAATATCATTAGCGCGAGGGCAGCAAGAAACTCTGAGAAGCCGAAGAATTTTGGTCCTGCTGGATCAAGTGCGATGAAGCAGATTCCGGCAATACATCTTTCAGTGGCCATGGATGCTTGCAGCGCGAAAACGGCTTGGGTGTCAACTGGTGCTGCAAGCCATATCAAGACGGCAAACCGAAATGTCCCATCTATTCGTCCACAATACCGGATAAGAAATAGCGTGCCGGCAGCTTGTGTATCACCCGCATTTCACCCCGCCGCCTTAGCCAACCCCCGCGAAATCTGCAGCGCGGCGTTCAGCCGGGCCTTTGGCGTTGCGAAGGCGCGGGCCACGACCAGTTTCATGTCGGGGCGGAGCTTGGCGGTGCCGTCGAGGCGTTCGACATAGGCCATCAGGCCTTCGACGCTGGGGAATTTGTCTTCGTGGAAGGTGACGAGCGCGCCCTTTGGGCCGACGTCGATCTTGGCGATGCAGGCGCGCTTGGCGTTCAGCTTGGCCTCGATCAGGGTGAGGAGGTTTTCGGTTTCCTCGGGCAGTTTGCCGAAGCGGTCGATCATCTCGGCGGCGAATTCGTCGATGCCGCGCTTGTCCTCGACCTCGTTCAGGCGGCGGTAGAGGCCCATGCGCAGGTCGAGGTCGGGGACGAAGGTTTCGGGGATGAGGATCGGGGCGTCGACGGTGATCTGGGGCGACAGGTCGCGCGGGCGGGCGTCGTCGCGGATGCCGCCGGCCTTGGCGTCCATGATCGCTTCCTCCAGCATCGACTGGTAGAGTTCGTAGCCGACCTCCTTGATATGCCCCGATTGTTCGTCGCCGAGCAGGTTGCCCGCGCCGCGAATGTCGAGATCGTGGCTGGCGAGCTGAAACCCCGCGCCCAGTGAATCGAGGTCGGAAAGGACCTTCAGCCGCTTTTCCGCGCCCTCGGTCATCAGCCGCTGGGGCGCGGTGGTCATGTACGCATAGGCGCGGGTCTTGGCGCGCCCGACGCGGCCGCGCAGCTGGTATAGCTGGGCGAGGCCAAAGCGGTCGGCGCGGTTGACGATCATCGTGTTGGCGGACGGGATGTCGAGGCCGGATTCGATGATGGTGGTGGAGACCAGCACCTCATACTTCTTGTCGTAGAAGGCGGACATGCGCTCCTCGACCTCGCCCGCCGCCATCTGGCCGTGCGCGACGACGTAGCGGACTTCGGGCACGTCCTCACGCAGGAACTTTTCGATATCGGGCAGGTCGGCGATGCGCGGGGTGACGAAGAAGCTCTGCCCGCCGCGATAATGTTCGCGCAGCAGGGCTTCGCGCAGGACCACGGGGTCCCAGGGCATGACATAGGTGCGCACCGCGAGGCGATCGACCGGCGGGGTCTGGATGACCGAGAGTTCGCGCAGGCCCGACATCGCCATCTGCAGCGTGCGCGGGATCGGCGTGGCGGTGAGGGTGAGCATGTGGACGTCGGTCTTGAGCGCCTTCAGCCGCTCCTTGTGCGTGACGCCGAAGCGCTGTTCCTCGTCCACGATGACGAGGCCGAGACGCTTGAACTCGACGCCCTTGGCGAGGACGGCGTGGGTGCCGACGACGATGTCGATGGTGCCGGCTTCGAGGCCTTCCTTCGTGGCCTTGGCCTCGGCCGCGGGGACGAGGCGGGAGAGGCGGCCGACCTGGATCGGGAAGCCTTCGAAGCGCTGGACGAAGTTGGTGTAATGCTGGCGCGCGAGGAGCGTGGTGGGGCAGACGACCGCGACCTGCATCCCCGCCATCGCCGCGACGAAGGCGGCGCGCAGGGCCACTTCGGTCTTGCCGAAGCCGACATCGCCGACGACGAGGCGGTCCATCGGCTTGCCGGCGGCGAGATCCTCGAGCACGTCGCCGATCGCGCGGTCCTGATCGTCGGTTTCCTGGAAGGGGAAGCGGTCGACGAAGACGGGGTAGCTGCCGGGATCGGTCTCGGCGATGTCGGCGGGGCGGAGCGCGCGCTTGGCGGCGGTGGCGATGAGTTCACCCGCGATTTCGCGGATGCGCTCCTTCATCTTGGCCTTGCGCCGCTGCCAGGCTTCGCCGCCGAGGCGGTCTAGCGTCGCGGCTTCTTCGGAGGAGCCATAGCGGCTGAGGACTTCGAGATTTTCGACCGGAACGTAGAGCTTGTCGCCGCCGGCATAGGACAGGGCGACGCAGTCGTGCGGTGCCTGTTGCACCGGGATCTGCGTGAGCCCTTCGTAGCGACCGATGCCATGCTCGATATGCACGACGAGGTCGCCGGGGGAGAGGGTGGCGAGTTCGGCGAGGAAGGCGTCGGTCGACTTCTTGCGCTTGTTGCGGCGGACCAGGCGGTCGCCGAGCATGTCCTGTTCGGTCAGCAGCGCGATGTCGGGCGAGGTAAAGCCGTGGTCGAGCGGGAGGACGATGAGGGCGACCGATGTGGCGGCGATGCCCAGCGCCTCCTGCCAGCTGTCGGCCGGGCGGGTGTCGGTGACGCCGTGATCCTTGAGCAGCCCGGCGAGGCGGTCGCGCGACCCGTTGGAGTAGCTGACCAGCACCGGCTTTTTGGACGCGATGCGCAGGCCCGACAGGTGCGCGGCGACGGCGTCGTAGATGTTGGTCTGGGCCGCGCGTTCGGGGGCGAAGTCGCGCGGGCCGTCGACGTTGAAGTCTAGGACGGTGGCGCTCTCCGGCTCGTGGAAGGGGGTGGCGAGGTGCGCACGGGCGGATTTGAGGCGCGTCTCCCACTCGGCGGGGAGGAGGTAGAGCTGGTCGGTGCCGAGCGGGCGGTAGCTGCCGGCATCGGTCGACTGGGCGCGGACGCGGTTGGCCTGATAGTCGGCGATGGCTTCGAAGCGCGACTCCGCGGCGCCCGCTTCGCCCGAATCGCGCACGATGACGGCGCCGTCGGGGAGATGGTCGAACAGCGTTTCCATCCGCTCTTCGAACAGGGGCAACCAATGCTCCATGCCGGCGAGGCGGCGGCCCTCGCTGATCGCCTGGTACAGCGGGTCGCCGGTGGCGGTGGCGCCGAACTTCTCGCGATAGCGGGTGCGGAAGCGCTTGATCGTGTCCTCGTCGAGCAGCGCTTCGGAGGCGGGGAGGAGGGTGAAGCCGTCGACGCGGCCGGTGGTGCGTTGATCGGCGGGGTCGAAGGTGCGGACGCTTTCGATCTCGTCGCCGAAGAAATCGAGGCGGAGCGCCTGTTCCGCGCCCGAGGGGTAGAGGTCGACCAGGCCGCCGCGCACGGCGAACTCGCCGGAATCGTGGACGGTGTCGGTGCGGACATACCCGTTGGACGAGAGGAGCGTCGCCAGCTTGTCGAGCGAGATACGCTCGCCGGGTGCGAGGCGGGCGGTCATCTGGCGGATGCGGAACGGGGTCAGCGTGCGCTGGGTCGCGGCATTGACGGTGGTGAGGATCAGGCGCGGGCCGGTCGGCTTGGCCTGAAGCGCGGCGAGGGCGGCCATGCGTTCGGCCATGACGCGCAGCGTGGGGCTGGCGCGGTCATAGGGGAGGCAGTCCCAGGCGGGGAACTGGATGACCTCAAGCTCTGGCGCGAAGAAGGGCGCGGTCCCGGCGACGGCGCGCATCGCGGATTCGTCGGGGGCGATGTAGACCGCGCCTGCGGTACTGGCGCGCGCGAGATCGGCGAGCAGCCAGGGGAGGAAGCCCGTGGGGACGCCGGCGAGGGTCAGCGGGGTCTTGGCGGAGAGGATGCGGTTGAGGTCGGGCATCGGCTTCTTCTTTAGCCCCTCCCCTTCAGGGGAGGGGTTGGGGTGGGGCCTGTCCACACAGGCGTCGGTCTCGGTGAGACTGAGACGCCCCACCCCCAACCCCTCCCCTGAAGGGGAGGGGCTTATTCACTTGGAAATCGGTACGTAATCCAGGGACTTGAGGTCATCCATCATTGCGCCCTGCCAGCGCGCGGGGACCGGTTCGGTTCCCATTGCCCAGGCCATGATGTCGACGTCCTGCTCCTCCATCAGTTCTTCGAACCAGGTGACCTGATCCTCGGTCCAGCTGGCCGAGCGCGCGTCGTAAAAGCCGCCGAGCATCAAATCGGCTTCCTTGACGCCGCGATGCCAGGCGCGGAAGCGGAGGCGTTTGAGGCGGGTTTCCAGATCCATCTTCGTCCAACGCAGATTGGCCGACGGCGCGGAAAGGCGCTGTCGGCTGGGTAGCTTCACCTTCATCTAGGCGGGGCCACCGCGAATTGCCAGCGCGCCGCAGCTTCCCCTTTGGACAGGGCGTCGCGGCGCATGGCGCGGCGCGGGCGAGGGTGATAGTCAGGCCGCGATGCGTCCCGAAGTGCTCAACCCGCTGTTCGCCGAAGTCACCGCGCTCAAGGGCGTGGGGCCGCAGCTGGCCAAGCCGCTGGAGCGGCTGGGGCTGGCGCGGGTGGTGGATGTCGCGTTCCATCTGCCAAGCGGATATATCGACCGGCTGCCGCGCGAGGAGCTGGATCAGGCCGATGTCGGGCGGACGATCGCGATTCGGCTGACCCCGGTGAATTACCGCATGAGCGGCAGCGCGCGGGCCCCGGCGCGGGTCGAGGCGACCGATGCGCGCGGCAATTATGTGACGCTGGTGTTTTTTGGCGGGAATAGCGGCTGGGCGAAGAAGCAGTTGCCGCTGAACGAGGCGAAATGGGTGTCGGGGCGGCTCGACCAGTACGGCCAGGAACTGCAGATCGTGCATCCGGAGATTGCCGCGATCACCGATCCGCGGCCGGGCGGGCGTGAGGCGATCTATCCGCTGTCGGAGGGGATGACGTCGAAGCGGCTGGCCGACTTTGCGGCGCAGGCGGTGGCGCGTGCGCCCGAGCTGCCCGAATGGATCGAGCCGAGCTTGAAGGCACGCAAGGGCTGGCCCGACTGGCGAACCGCGCTGGCCGCGATCCATGCCGATCCTGCCGATGCGAAGGCGCGCGACCGGCTGGCCTATGACGAGGTGTTCGCCAATCAGCTGGCGCTGATGCTGGTGCGCGGGGCGGCGCGGGCGAAGAAAGGGCGGGCGCTGGCCGGGGACGGGCGGCTGCGCGATGCGCTGCATTTGCCCTACACGCCGACGGGGGCGCAGGCGCGGACGATCCGCGAGATCGAGGGCGACATGGCGCAGCCGCGCCCGATGCTGCGCCTGTTGCAGGGCGATGTTGGCGCGGGCAAGACGCTGGTGGCGGCGATGGCGCTGCTGATCGCGGTCGAGGCGGGGGCGCAGGGGGCGATGCTGGCGCCGACCGAAATCCTGGCGCGGCAACATTATGAGACGCTGCGCAAGCTGTTCGCTGGCCTTGGCGTCGAGATCGCGATCCTGACCGGGCGCGACAAGGGGCGGGTGCGTGAGGCGACGTTGATGGGGGTTGCGGATGGGTCGATCGACATCTTGATCGGCACGCATGCGATCTTTCAGCAGGGGGTCGCGTATCGCGACCTCGGCCTTGTCGTGGTGGACGAGCAGCATCGCTTTGGCGTCGCCGAGCGGATGATGCTGCAGGCCAAGGCGAAGACCGCGCCGCATCTGCTCGTGATGACCGCGACGCCGATCCCGCGCACGCTGCAGCTGGCGACGCATGGCGAGATGGATGTGAGCAAGCTCGACGAGATGCCGCCGGGGCGGATGCCGATCGAGACGAGTGTGATCAGCGAGGAGCGGATCGAGGAGGTGGTCAACGGCCTTGCCCGGCATTTGTCGGGCGGGGGGCAGGCCTATTGGGTGTGCCCGCTGGTCGAGGAGAGCGAGAAGACCGACCTGGCCGCCGCCGAGGCGCGGGCCGAAGCGCTGCGCGCGCGGTTTGGCGAGCGGGTGGGCCTGGTCCATGGCCGGATGAAGGGGCCGGAGAAGGACGCGGTGATGGCGCGCTTTTCCGCTGGCGAGCTGGGCGTGCTGGTCGCGACGACAGTGATCGAGGTGGGGGTCGATGTCCCCAACGCGACGCTGATCGTGATCGAGGCGGCGGACCGGTTCGGGCTGGCGCAGCTGCATCAGCTGCGCGGGCGGGTCGGGCGCGGCGGGGGACGGTCGGTGTGCGTGCTGCTGCGCGGGGGGACGTTGAGCGAGACGTCGCGCGCGCGGCTGGCGCTGATGCGCGAGACCAATGACGGGTTCCGGATTGCCGAGGAGGATCTGCGGCTGCGCGGCGCTGGCGAGATGCTGGGGACGCGGCAATCGGGGGAACAGACGTTTCGGCTCGCCCCGCCGGAGAAGTTCGCCGAGCTGATCGCGGCGGCGACCGATGACGCACGGCTGCTGGTCGATCGCGACGGCGGGCTCGACGGGGAGCGCGGGCAGGCGGCGCGGGTGGCGTTGTATTTGTTCGAGCGGGATGCGGCTGTGGGGTTGTTGCGGGCGGGGTAGGGCAAGCTAAATGACGCAGGTCTACGACGAAGCCCTGAGAGATCTGATGAGGTCTGTTCGGGGAGAAGTATCCCCGGCAGGATATATGGGGCGCGTGAGCAAGCCTGACATCGACCGATGGGCTGAATCGGGCGGTATGGGTGTCGAGGACGTTTTCGATGCGATCGGTGTCGGGCTGGCGAAGGACTATGACCGGGGTATTCTGACTTGGGGGTTTTGTGATCGAGTGGCCAACGACCTGTTCGGCGTGCTGGTTCACACCGAATTTTCAGGGCAATGCGATCTATTCTGGCAGTTCTATGTGGCGTTCGATTGCAGTGAGATGAAGCCCACTGAGGCTGAGTCTGATTCGCTCGCCCGAGAAGAAATCGCTAAGTTTCTGAGTTCATTAGTAGCGGCTGACCCGTGTCTTAAATCGCGTTAGCCCGCCTTCAGCATCTGAGCCAGCAGCTCGTAATAGCTCGCCAGATCGACCGCGCTGTCGAAGCTCACGCCGATGCGGCCGCCCAGCGACCAGCGGATTTCGGCGGGGAGTGCGCCGACCACGGGGAGCATGACGCGCAGGCGGGCGCCTTCGGCGAATTGATGGTCGCAGCGGGCCATCAGGCCGTGGGGGGAGATGTTGACGATCAGCAGCGTGTGCGGCTGGGCATCGGGGCCGAAGGCGCGGGCGCGGTAATGGACTTCGTCGCGGTCGCTGGTCCGGCGATCGGTGTCGACCGCGGTGGCGCGCACGATGGACGAGAACTGATAACTCACACTGGCCCCCACGATTCGTGGCTCGATACCAATCTGGGTAGGCTGGCGGGCGTAAACAGCTCCGCAACCGGATTGGTTACCAGTGGTTACTTACGTAGTCCTACGGGGGTGCGATCACTCGGCGCGGAGCAGGCCGTGATGCTTCTTGCCCGCCGAGACGCGCACCTCCGCCGCGCCGACCGTGACGGTGGCGGCCTCGTCGCTGACCTTCTCGCCGTCGATGCGTGCGCCGCCGCCCTTGATCAGGCGGCGGGCCTCACCCTTCGACGCGGCGAAGCCGAGGCCGATCAGGGCGTCGACGACGCTGATTTCGCCGGTGACCGACAGGGTGGGGAGCGCGTCGCCCGAGGCGCCTTCCTCGAACGTCTTGCGCGCGGTTTCCTCAGCTGCCAGCGCGGCGTCGCGGCCGCGGCACATGGCGGTGGCTTCGGTGGCGAGGATCTTCTTCGCCTCGTTGATCTCGGCGCCCTGCAGCGCTTCGAGGCGGGCGATCTCGTCCAATGGCAGGTCGGTGAACAGGCGCAGGAAGCGGCCGACATCGCGGTCGTCGGTGTTGCGCCAGAACTGCCAGTAATCGAAGGCGGGGAGCGCGTCTTCGTTGAGCCACACCGCGCCCGACATGGTCTTGCCCATCTTGCCGCCGTCCGCCGTGGTGATCAGCGGCGTGGTGACGCCATAGACCTCGGTCCCGTCGACGCGGCGCGACAGCTCGATGCCGTTGACGATGTTGCCCCACTGGTCCGACCCGCCCATCTGCAGGCGGCAGCCGGCGCGGCGCGACAGCTCAAGGAAGTCGTAGCCCTGAAGGATCATGTAGTTGAATTCGAGGAAGCTTAGCGACTGTTCGCGGTCTAGGCGCAGCTTGACGCTGTCGAAGCTGAGCATCCGGTTGATCGAGAAATGCTTCCCGATGTCGCGCAGGAACGGGATGTATTCGAGCTTGTCGAGCCAGTCGGCATTGTCGACCATCACCGCGTCGGTCGGGCCGTCGCCGAAGGTCAGGAACTTGGCGAACACCGTCTTGATCGACGCGATGTTGGCCGCGATGACCTCGTCGGTCATCAGCTTGCGCGCTTCGTCCTTGAAGCTGGGGTCGCCGATCTTGCCGGTGCCGCCGCCCATCAGCACGATCGGCTTGTGGCCGGTCTGTTGCAGGCGGCGCAGCAGCATGATCTGGACGAGGCTGCCGACATGCAGCGAGGGCGCGGTGGGATCGAAGCCGATATAGCCGGGCACGATCTGCTTGCTCGCCAGTGCGTCGAGCGCAGTGGCGTCGGTGACCTGGTGGATGTAGCCACGGTCGGACAGGGTGCGGAGCAGATCGGATGCGTATTCGGTCATGGTGCGCGGGCGCATAGCCGAGGTGACGGGCTGAGTCATCTGTTGCGGTGACGTTCGTTGACGCGGGGATGGGCCTTCGACAGGCTCAGGGCAAGCGGAGTGAGGGATGATGCGACACAATCTGATTTGCCATCCCGCCACCCCGGCGCGCACGATTGATACGGTCTATGTCGATCTGCATCAGGCGCAATCGGGCGCACTGTGGTTCGAATATCACGTAGCCCCCTCCGACGCCTTGGTGTTGCCGGCTTTTGCCCAACCGGTGCGCGCGGACGGCCTGTGGAAAACGACGTGCTTTGAGCTGTTCGCCAAGCCGAATGGCGGTGAAGCCTATTTCGAGTTCAATTTCTCGCCGTCGTTCGAATGGGCGGCTTACGGGTTCGATGGCTATCGCGACGGGATGCGCGAACTGCCATGGCGCGACCCTGAGATTGTGGTGACTCCAAGCTGTCCGTCTTTTTTCCTGGCGGTGGAAGCGATGCCCGAGCTTCCGGCAGTCCCAATGCGCATCAACCTCACCGCCGTGATCGAGGAAACCGACGGCACCAAATCCTATTGGGCGCTGGCGCATCCGGGGGAGAAGCCCGATTTTCATCATCCCGATGGCTTTGTTCTGGAGCTGCCAGCGCCGGAGTAGGTCAGCACCTTTCACGGCACGACCCGAAATTGATTCACCGCATAACTGTTATTGACATGAACAATTTCAGATGTGAGGTATATCGCACCGACGATCGCCAAGAATCGCGGGTAAGAGGGGAGTGTGACGATGGGTCGAGGGACTTCGCGCGCGCAGAGCCGCGCTGCATCCAGCATCGCCGCGATGGCGGCATTTCTGACATTCGCCGCAACGCCCGCGCTGGCGCAGGATGCCGCGCCCGAGGCCGAAGCGGCGCAGACTGACGAGATCGTCGTCACTGCACGCCGCCGCGAGGAGAGCCTGCAAGACACGCCGGTCGCGATCTCCGCGTTCAGCGCCGAGATGCTGCAGGACCGCCAGATCACGCAGACGCAGGATCTGGAGCGGATCACGCCCAGCCTGCAGTTCAAGCCCGCCGGCCAGCTGTCGGGCAACAGCGCGTCGTCGGTGGTGTTCATCCGCGGCGTGGGTCAGGTCGATCCGACTGCGGCGGTCGATCCGGGCGTCGGCGTCTATCTGGATGAAGTCTATCTGGGCCGCGCCGTGGGCGGGGCGATCGATTTCGGCGATATCGCGGGCGTCGAAGTGCTGCGCGGGCCGCAGGGGACGCTGTTTGGGCGCAACACGATCGGCGGCGCGATCCTGGTGCGGACGCAGCAGCCGGTTTTGGGCGAATTCAGCGGCCGGGCGCGCGTGCGCGGTGGCAGCGAAGACCTGATCGAAGGGTTCGGCGTCGTCAACGTGCCGCTGGGCGAGACGGTCGCGGCGCGCGTGTCGGGCGGATTCCGCAAGCGCGACGGCTATGTGTTCCGGGTGGTCGACGGGCTGGACCTGGGGAACGAGAACCGCTTCTCGCTCGCCGCGTCATTGCTGTGGGAGCCGTCCCCGGACTTCGACCTGTTCCTGCGCGCCGATTACAGCAAGCAGGACGAGAATGGCGCGCCGTTCACCTTTGCCGGGATCAACGAACAGGCGCCGGTCGCGGCGATCGCCAGCGTCGCTGCGGGCTGCCCCGGCGCGACGATCCCGTTCGCGCCGATCGTGGCGGGCGATCCGCGTTTCGGCGCACCCAATGTGCCGATGATCAACGACATCCGCTGCGCCAACGACTTTCAGGCGCGCGGGCCGTTCGTGAATGGCGGTACTGCGCCGGTCGAGAGCAATTCGGAAGTGTGGGGGATCGGCGCGACCGCCAATATCCGCCTGACCGATGTCGCGTCGGTGAAGCTGATCACTTCATACCGTGAGACCGAATCGCGCGGTATCCGCGACGGCGACAACACGCCGCTGCTTCTGATCACCACCGACGTCGCGGCGCAATCGGCGCAGTTCAGCCAGGAAGTTCAGCTTCAACTCGACTTCGGGTCGGTCAATGCGATCGTCGGCGGCTATTATTTCAACGAAGTCACCGACGAGCGCGCGACCGTGCCGCTCGCCTTCCCGCCCTCGCCGCCGGTGATCGGATCGCTGCTGGCGGGTGGGCCGGGATCGCGTGACCTTCAGGTCTCGCGGCTCAAGACCGACTCGGTTGCGGTGTTCGGTGAGCTGGCGTGGAACATCACCGACGCGCTCGAGATCAGCGGTGGCCTGCGCTACACCAGCGACCGCAAACATTATCGCGGGACGGTGCTGAACCTGTTCCCGGCGACCCAGCCCGATCCGAACCCGCTGCCGACGCTGGCGACCAGCCAGGGCGGGCCGCTGTTCATCTTCAACCGCCCGTTCAAGCAGGATTTCGCGGCGCTGACCGGCTCCGCCAGCATCCAGTATCGCTGGAGCGACGCGATCAGCACCTATGCCTCCTATGCCAAGAGCTTCAAGTCGGGCGGCTACAACACGCGCTACAACGCGGCGCCCGCGGGCAATCTGCCGGTGCCGTTCGCGGAGGAAAGCGTCACCAGCTACGAGGTCGGTGCCAAGACCAATATCGGTCGGTTGCGCCTGAACCTCGCCGCGTTCCAGGCCGAATATCAGGACATTCAGCTGATCTTCCGCCAGGGCGTCGTGCCGCTGTTGTTCAACGCGGGCGAGGCGCGCATTCGCGGGCTGGAGGCCGAGGCGAGCCTGCGCACCAGCTGGGGCCTGACCTTTGACGGTGGCATCAGCATCCTGGATGACAAGATCAAGACGATCACCCCGGTGCCGGGCGCGACCGCGACGGTGACGCCGAACGACGACCTGCCCTTTACCCCCGACATGCAGGCCAATTTCGGCATCAGCTATGCGATCCCGCTGGGTGGCGACATGACGCTGACGCCGCGCATCGATGGCAGCTACCAGTCCAAGATCACCTTCATCACTGGCAGCATCCCGCTGATCGAGGAGAATGGCTATTTCGTCGGCAACGCATCGGCGACGCTCAAGCTCGGCAACGGGATCGAGGTGAGCGGCGGCGTCAACAACGTGCTGAACGAGCAATATCTGATCCAGGGCAACGCGTCGCTGGCGACGCTGGGTTACGCCGAGCGCATCTTCGCCCGCCCGCGCAGCTGGTATGTGCAGGTGGCGGCTTCGTTCTGATCAATCGAGTGAAGCGCGGCGGTCCGGATGTCGGGGCCGCCGCTGCGTTCGTCGGGATCAGCGCATGATAGCGGCGGCGATGGCCGTCGGAACCACGATCGCGTCCTCGACCAGTCCGGTCGTGGTCTGGCTGTGCCGCGCCATTGCGGCCTTGCGCATGCGCCATGTGACATAGGATGCCGCGGCCGCCGTCGTCCCGGCGATTGCCGCTGCGCCCCAGCGGCGATGCCGGGGTGCCAGCATCGCGCCGGCGATTGCTGCGTTGAGCGTGCGGATCATGACTGCAGGCGTGACGATGCGGTCGCCGGCCGCGTCCTGCTTGTCGCCGACCAGCTCGAGCAGGGCGAGCGCGCCGGTCGCCACTGACGCCATGGGATGAGCGAGCAGCGCCGGCGCGGCGCTGTCGCGCGGCAACTGTCCCATGCGCGCGGCATTGGTGACTACGGCAAGCGGGGTCATTGCGCGCGAACCGGCGGTAAGGCCGATCAGGATCGATCTGAGCATGCGGTGTCCTTGTGTCGTTGCCCACCCAACGGATGAAGCGTTGGACGGGTCCGCCGCAGCGCGACAAAGCCGATTGCTTTGCGCGCCAAGTCCCGGCACCCAACGCCCATGAACTTCGGTATCGACCGGCTGATCGCCGACCCCGCTTTGCTGGCTCAACTCAAGGGGCGTCGCGTTGCGCTGCTCGCGCATCCCGCGTCTGTGACCGCGGATTTGACGCACAGCGTCGACGCGCTGGTCGCGGCGGGGGTCAATGTCTCGGCGATGTTCGGGCCGCAGCATGGCGTGCGCGGCGACCTGCAAGACAATATGATGGAATCGCCGGACTATACCGATCCCACGTACGGGATGCCGGTATTCAGCCTGTATGGCGAAGTGCGGCGGCCGACGGGCCAGTCGATGCAGACGTTCGACGTGATCCTGATCGACCTGCAGGATCTGGGCTGTCGCATCTACACCTATGTGACGACGCTGCTCTACATGCTTGAGGCGGCGGCGGAGCATGGCAAGGAAGTGTGGGTGCTCGACCGGCCCAACCCGGCGGGGCGGCCGGTCGAGGGGCTGACGCTGCTCCCCGGCTGGGAGAGCTTTGTCGGGGCGGGGCCTATGCCGATGCGGCACGGCATGACGCTGGGCGAGATGGGCGCGTGGTTCATTGAGCACTTCAAGCTGGATGTCGAATATCGCGTGATCGCGATGCAGGGCTGGGCGCCCGACGCCGCGCCGGGGTTCGGCTGGCCGCCCGAGCGGGTGTGGATCAACCCCAGCCCCAATGCCGCCAACGTCAACATGGCGCGCGCCTATGCCGGGACGGTGATGCTGGAGGGGACTACGCTGTCCGAAGGGCGCGGGACGACGCGCGCGCTGGAGCTGTTCGGCGCGCCGGACATCGACGGCAAGGCGGTGATCGCGGAGATGCGGCGGATCGCGCCGGAATGGACCGCGGGCTGCACATTGCGCGATTTCTGGTTCCAGCCGACCTTCCACAAGCATGTCGGGCAATTGTGCAGCGGCGTGTTCATCCATGCCGAGGGGGCGGGGTACGACCATGACGCGTTCCGGCCTTGGCGGTTGCAGGCGCTGGGGTTCAAGGCGATCCGGTCGCTCTACCCGGATTATGATCTGTGGCGCGATTTTCCGTATGAATATGAGTTCGAGAAGCTGGCGATCGATGTGATCAATGGCGGGCCGGGGCTGCGCGCGTGGGTTGACGATGCGGGTGCGGTGCCGGGCGATCTGGATGCCGCGGCTGGGGCGGATGAGGCGGCGTGGGTCGCGATGCGGGCGCGGTTTCTGCTGTACTAATCCTCCCCGGAACGGGGAGGGGGACCAGCGAAGCTGGTGGAGGGGGCCCTGGGCAAGCGCGCGGCTTCGAGGTGGGCCCCCTCCGTCAGCGCTGCGCGCTGCCACCTCCCCGTGCCGGGGAGGATTTCTGCCCCTTCCCCCGCCGAATCAATTCGCCTAACCGGATCAACATGCTGGCGGGGCTGATCTTTGCGACGGAGGATGCGGGCGATCGCGCGGGGGTGCTCGCCGCGACGTTGCCGTTCGGGGGCATGACGCTGCTCGAATATCAGGCGCGGTTGCTGGTTGGCGCGGGTGCCGGCCATATCCTGGTCGCGGTGAGCCGGGTTACACCGGCCTTGCTCGGTGCGGTCAGCCGCGCGGCGAAGCGCGGGGTGCCGGTCGACATCGTGCGGTCGGCGGCGGAAGCGGCGGCGCGGGTCCATCCGCTCGCGCATGTCGTGGTGATGGCCGACGCGCTGGTCACGACCGACGATGTGATCGACAAGATGGCGCATGAGGGCCGCGACGCGATCTTGGTGACGCAGGAGCCGGCCGCGTCGCTGGAGCGGATCGATGCGCGCAGCTGCTGGGCCGGGGTCGCGCGCACGCCGGCGCAGCGGATCAAGGATATCGCCGACTTTCCGCCCGATTATGATTTCCAGTCGACCCTGCTGCGCGCGATCGTGCAGGCGGGGGCGGAGCAGGTGCCGCTGTCGGCAGGGGCGGTACGCGCCGGGCATGGCGTGGAGCGCGAGGGCGCGGCGCTGGCCAGTCGCAGCAACGCGGTGCTGGCCGCGCTGACCGAGCGGCGGACGAGCTGGGCCGACCGGCATGTCTTTACCCGCATCGCGCGCTGGGTGCTGCCCAAGGTGGTCGAGAAGGGCGTGCCCGGATGGCTGCTGATGGCGGGCGGCGCGGTGACCGGGGCGGGAGCCGTGGCGCTGATCGCATTCGGCTTTGCCTGGGGCGCTGGAATCGCGCTTCCGGGCGTGGCGGCGCTGGCGACCGGCGCGGCGCTGTCGGCGCTGCGCGGCGAGGAGAAGCGCGCGCTGATGCAGGAGGCGCTGATCGGCGCGATCGTCGGCGCGGTCGTGGGTGCGCTGGGCCTCAGCGAAATGCGGATCGACGCGACATTGGACGGGACGATCCTGGCGCTGGTGACGATTGCCGCGACGGCGATTGCCGAGCGCAGCCAGGCGGTGATCCGCCGCTGGTGGGGCAGTCCGGCGGCCTATCTGCTGCTCGTCACCCCCTTTGCGATGGCCGGGCGGGTGAGCTGGGGGCTGGCGCTGATTGCGATTTACGCATTCGTTACGCTGGCGGCTGCGGTTGAGAGCAAGCGGGAAAAGCCTTAGGGCGGCCTTAACCGCATTCCGTTATTCCGGAGACCATGTCCGACCCGAATGTCGACATGAGTGACGGCGCACCCGATCGGGGCGCCCGCACGTTGCTCGCGCATGCCGCGAGCGCGGACGCTGCCGCTTTCCGCGGTTTGGCGACGGCGATCGACGATTTTTTCCTTCCCGAATCGCACCGGCTGGATGAGCGGACGCGACTCGGGCTGGGGCGGCTGCTGCGCGCGCTGGTCGAGACAGTCGAGGGCGAGATTCGCGACCATGGCGTGCGCCAGTTGCAGGTGCAGGGTGAAATCGAACTGGCCGACGCGCTGGCCGCTGCCGGTGGCGTGTTCGCGGTACTGAGCGATTCGGGGCTGCTGCGCGACAGCGAGCTGATGGCCGAGCTGATCGCGCAGGTGCGGCAGGAACTGCTGGCGGACAGCATGCCGGTGCAGGCGCATGACGACCCCGAACGGCCGAGCCTGATCAACCGATTCGTCCAGCATCCCGACCGGGTGCTGGCGCAGAGTGCGATGGGCGTGCTGATCGCCGAAAGCCGCCGCCGCAGCCTGCCCGAAGCGGGGCCGTTGCCGCAGACCGATCTGCCCGCCGAACTGCACCACAAGCTGGTGTGGTGGGTTGCCGCCGCGCTGCGCGCGCGGGTGGCCGGTGAGGATGTCGCCACGCTCGATCGCGTGCTGGCGGAGGCGGCGCAGCGCAGCCTGGCGGCGCATGACGAGGGCGACCGGGTCGAGGCGGCGGTGATGCGCCTGGCGGTCGCGATCGATGCGCAGCCGGACGAGCTGCCGGAATTGCTCAACGAAGCGCTGGGCGACCGGCGCGTGACGCTGTTCGCAGGGTTGCTCGCCCATGCGCTGGGCGTGGACTATCCGGTCGCGCGCGCGCTGGCGCTCGATCCCGCTAGCGGGCGGTTGTGGGTGGCGTTGCGCGCGCTCGACCTGGATCGGGCGGCGATCGCGCGGCTTGGCCTGGCGCTGACCGAAGCGGATCCGCGCCGCGATATCGAGGCATTTGCCGAAACACTCGACACAATCATGGCGATCTCGGTTGAGGACGCGCGCGCCGCGCTGGCCGGACTGCGCCTGCCGATCGACTATCGCGCCGCGATCCTGGCGGTGGGAGGCGCGGCATGAACGCGATGGACCCGCACGTGCCGGTCGCGATCGGACGGGTCGGGCGCGACGGGCGGCTGCTCGACGCCGAACCGCGACTGTCCGACCTGAACAGCCGCGCGGGGGGCAAGCCGGGCGAGCCGCTGGCGGTGCCGCAACTGGCGTCGATCGCCCGTCTGTCGCTGCGGCTGGGCATCGCGATCTCGCGCAACATCGTCGCGGCGGATGGCGAGGATGATATCGACCTGTGGGTCCGCGCCGAGCCCGACAGCGATGGCGTGCGGCTGGAGGTCAGCGGATGGCGCCCGCGTGCCGCATGGCGGGCGGTGGAGGATGAGCGGCGCGAGGATGATTTCTTGCGCACCGATGCCGATTGGGTGTGGGAATGCGATTCGGCGATGCGGCTGACGCACCTCTCGCTCGAGGCGGGTGCGCGCTATGGCTTCGATGCCGGCAAGATGCTGGGCCAGCCGCTGACGTTGCTGTTCGCGCTGGAGGCGGATGACGAGGGCGCACTGCCGATCCTGACCGCAGCGGCGGAGCAGGGGCGGTTCGAGGGGCAGGTGGCTGAGCTGCGCGGCACGGGGCGTCGGGTGCGCCTGTCGGCCAGCCCGCGTGTCGATGCGCAGCTGCGCTTCGCCGGCTTCACCGGCGCGGCAGAGATGATCGATGCCGACGCGGACGCGCCCGCGCACCCGCCCGCAGCGCCTGAAGCAGTGTTCACCAGCGCCTTCGGCCAGCGACTCGACCGCGCGCTGCGCAAGCCGCTCAGCCGGATCATCGCCAATGCCGACAGCATCAGCGCGCAGCTCGATGGCCCGCTGCGCACCGATTACGCCGAATATGCCGGCGACATTGCCAATGCCGGGCGGCATCTGTTGTCGCTGGTCGACGATCTGGCCGACCTGAGCGCGGTCGAGCGCGACGATTTCGAGGTGGAGGCCGAGCCGATCGACCTGGCCGATATCGCGCGGCGCGCGGCTGGCCTGCTCGCCGTGCGCGCGAGCGAGGCGGATGTGCGGATCGACAAGCCCAAGGCAGACGAGAGCCTGCCCGCGACCGGCGAGTTCCGCCGCGTGCTGCAGATCATGGTCAACCTGATCGGCAATGCGCTGCGCTATTCGCCGCCGGGCGGGTCGGTGTGGGTGCGGCTGGAGCGCGAGGGCGCGCTCGGCTGTGTCATCGTCGCGGATCAGGGCAAGGGCATCGCGGCGGAGGACCATGCCCGCATCTTCGAGAAGTTCGGGCGCGTCGATCCCAGCGAACCGGGGGGGAGTGGCCTGGGCCTCTATATCGCGCGGCGGCTGGCCCGCGCGATGGGCGGTGATATCACCGTCGACAGCGCACCAGGACAGGGCGCGCGCTTTGTCCTGACGCTTCCAGCCCGCGAGGGCTGATCGTACTGACTACGCTTGTAGTTGAAAGCGGGGCAGCGGCCTGCTACCTCCGCCCCATGACCATGATCGATCGCCGCGCCGCGCTGCGCGGTCTTGCCGCCGGCCTTGTGATTCCCGCCCTTCCGCAGGCTTTGCAGGCGAAGGAGCCGCCGCGCGATGTCACGCTCGCGCAGGATTTCGACGAGATGTGGGAGACGCTGCGCGACCGCTATTGCTTCTTTGGTGAGAAGGCGACCGACTGGGACAAGGTGCGCCGCATCTATCGCCCGCGCGCGATTGCGGCGCCGAGCTGGAACGATTTCGCGCATGTCCTGCGCGCGGCGCTGGGCGAACTCTACGACCCGCACACATCGGTGCGCAGCGGGCCGAACGGCATTCCCCGCATGCCGCCGTTCGACCTGCTCGTGGAGCGCAGCGCGGATGGCCTGCGCGTGACCAATGTCGCGCCGGACTCGGGGGCGAGCGCAGCGGGGCTGGCGATCGGTGATTTGGTGACCGCAATCGATGGCGTGCCGGTTGGCGATGCGATCACGGCGGCGGCGCTGACCTGTTTGTCGCGGCCCGATCCGGCGGCCGATCGGTTCGCGATCAACGCGGTGGTGGCGGGCAAGCGCGCGATGGCGCGGCAGTTCACCGTGGCGGGTAAGGGCGAGGTCGCGCTACCCATCCTGCAGCGCGATGAACCGCCGGCCATCGCGCATCGGCGGTTGGAGACCGGCGCCGGCTGGATCGCGATCCGCAGCTTTGGCGACTATGCGGCGACGGCGGCGTTCGATGCGGCGCTCGCCGAACTGCGCGATGCCCCGGCGCTGATCATCGACGTGCGCGGCAATGGTGGGGGCGATACGGCAGTTGCGCGCCCGATCATGGGGCGGTTCATCGCCACGCGCGCGCCCTATGCGCTGATGCGGCGGCGCGCCGGGCGGGGATTGAGCGCGCCGTGGACCGAATGGGTCGAGCCGCGCGGGCCGTTCACCTATGACCGCCCGGTGGTCGTGCTGTGCGACCGCTGGAGCGCGAGCATGGCCGAAGGGTTCCCGATGGGCATGCGCGGGCTGGGCCGGGCGCGGATCGTCGGCACGCCGATGATGCAGCTGGGCGCGGCGGTGTTCCCGCTGCGCCTGGATCGCACCGGGTTCGAGCTGCAATATTCGGCCGAGCCGGTTTATGACGTGCAGGATCGCCCGCGCTGGTTGTTGGAGCCGGATGTGCTGGTGCCCGATGGCGACGACATCTTGCCCGCTGGCCTCGCCGAAGCGCGGCGGATGGTGGCGGTGGGCTGATTGCGTTAGGCTGTGCCGATGCCGACTCCGCGTGAGATCATCGATGCGCTGCGCATATGGGGGCTGACCCTGCCCGGCGCGCATCTCAAGGCGCCTTGGCCCGATCATTCGGACCTGGCGGTCGACGACAAGACCTTTGCCTATCTGACCACGGGCGATGCGTTCCGCATGTCGGTGAAGCTGCGCTACACCGGCGCAGTCGCACTGGACCTGCCCTTTGCGCGGCCTACCGGCTATGGTCTGGGCAAGAGTGGCTGGGTCACGTTCGAGTGTGACGCGGCGGAGATCCCCGACCCGGCGCAGCTGCGCGAATGGATCGAGGAAAGCTACCGCGCGCAGGCACCAAAGCGGCTGGTCAAGGAACTCGACGCCCGCGCCTGATCAGCGCAGCAGCATCCACGCCGCCATCGCCACCATCATCACATTTTCGGTCAGCGAGATGAAGCCGAGCGGCACATTGCTGTCGCCGCCCATGCAGGCGCATTTGAGCTCGCGCTTTTCGACATAGACCGCCTTGAACACCGACACCGCGCCGACGCTGCCGATAAAGGCGGCGAGCGGGATCGACAGCCAGTGCAGCGCCTGCGCCGTCATCAGCAAGCCGGCCGCGCCCTCCGCAAAGGGATAGATATAGGCATAGGGTACCCAGCGCCGCGCCAGCAGGTCGTAACCCAGGAACATGGTCGAGAAGCTTTCGACATCGCGGAGCTTCTGGATGGCGAGTGCGACCATGCTGAAGGAAATGAACCACTCGCCCGCACGCATCGTGAAGGGAGAGCCATAGGCGGCATGGCTGGCGGCGAGCGCCAGCAGTGCCATCATCCCGAACAGCGCGATTACCGGGGCGTAGCTGGTCTCGCCCTTTGCGCGCACGTGCAGGCCGAACTGGCGGCGGAGGTCGTCATATCCGCCGATGCGTTGCCCGTCGATAAAGGTCTGCGGCGTGGTCGCGACGCCGTGTTCGGACTTGAACGCGTCGGTTTCGGCGCGGGTCTTCAACCAATGGTCCTCGACGGCATAGCCTTTGCGCTCCAGCAGCGCCTTGGCCTTGAGGCCATAGGGGCAGATATGGCCGGGCATGACCATGCGGTAGAGCGTGGCGGTCGGCTGGGTGGGCATGACGAACTCCTTGGATTGCAAACGTGCCCACCCCAGATAGGGTCCGTACCATGGTACGGAGTCAAGGCGTGATGGATATGACCATCGGTGCGCTGGCCAGAACGGCGGGTGTGGGGGTGGAGACGATCCGCTTCTATCAACGGCGCGGCCTGCTGAACGAACCGAGCCGGGCCGGGGGCGTGCGGCGCTACGGCGCGGCGGATGTGGCGCGGTTGCGTTTCATCCGGACGGCGGCGGGCGCGGGGTTTACGCTGGCACAGATTGGCGAGTTGCTGACGCTCGATGCTGGCGAGGATCGCGAACGGGCGCAGGCGCTCGCGCGCGACCGCATCGCCGCCATCGATGCGCAGATGGCACGGCTGGCCGAGGCGCGTGCCGCGCTGGAGGAGCTGGCAGTGCGCTGTGCGGCGGGGGAGGGCGATGGCTGCCCGATCCTGACGGCATTCGAGTGAGCGACGCCCAAAAACCCCGACACGCGCGTGGCGCTATGTGCTGCGCGGCTTTACCGGGATGCGCAGGTAGCGGACGCCATTGTCCTCCGCTTCGGGGAGTTGCCCGGCGCGCACATTGACCTGGATCGAGGGGAGCAGCAGTTTCGGCACCGCCAGCGTCGCGTCGCGCGCTTCGCGCATCGCGACGAACGCGTCCTCGCTCACGCCGTCATGGACATGCACGCTGTCGCGGCGTTGCGCGCCGACGGTGGTTTCCCAGCGATAGTCTTCCCGGCCCGGTGCCTTGTAATCATGGCACAGGAACAGGCGGGTTTCGTCGGGCAGCGACAGCAGCTTGCGGATCGAGCGGTACAGCGTGCGCGCGTCGCCTCCGGGGAAATCCGCGCGGGCGGTGCCATAGTCGGGCATGAACAGTGTATCGCCGACGAACGCCGCGTCGCCGATGCGATAGGCGATGTCGGCGGGGGTGTGGCCGGGGACGTGCATCACTTCGACCTCCAGTTCGCCCAGCGCGAAGCGGTCGCCATCGGCGAACAGCCGGTCGAAATCGGAGCCGTCGGTCTTGAGGTCGGTGAGGTTGAACACCGGGCGGAAAATCTTCTGCACGTCGCGGATATGCTCGCCGATGCCGATCCACGCGCCGGTGCGCGCCTTGATCAGCGGAGCGCCGGACAGGTGATCGGCATGGGCATGGGTTTCGAGGACCATGACGATCCGCCAGCCATGCGCCTCCGCGCTTGCCAGCACGAGATCTACGGACGCCGAGTCGACCTCGCCGCTCGCCGGATCATAGTCGTGGACTGGGTCGATCACCGCGGCATCGCCTGTGGCGGGGTCGGCGACCAGATAGGTCACGGTGTTGGTCGGTTCGTCGAAGAACGCTTCGATCACGGGTTGCATGGCTTCCTCCATTCGATGCTTGACAATATATAAGAACTACCTAAATTAGCAACAACTAATGTAAGGAAGCGTAGATGGTGAAGGCTCCGATGGATCTGGCGACCTTTACCGCGAAGGCGGACGGGGTTGCCGCGCTGCTCAAGGCGATGGGCAATGGCCGCCGCCTGATGGTGCTGTGCAAGCTGGTCGAACATGGCGAGATGAATGTCACCGACCTGGCGCGTGAGATTGCGCTGTCGCAATCTGCGCTGTCGCAGCACCTCGCGAAGATGCGTGACGAGGGACTCGTCGCCTTTCGGCGGGAGGGGCAGACGCTGTGGTACCGGATCGCCGATCCGCGGACCGAGGCGCTGCTCGCCACGCTGTACCAACTCTATTGCAAGGACTGACGACATGACGATCAAGGCGATTGCGCCCGCCGATGCGCGGCGGGCGATCGAGGCCGGCGCGGTGCTGGTCGATATCCGCGAGGCGGACGAACATGCGCGCGAGAAGATTCCGGGCGCGGTCAACGTGCCGCTGTCGCGGATCGGCGACGTGGCGGCGCTGGGGCAGCCGTTGGTGTTCCATTGCCGGTCGGGGATGCGGACTGCGGCCAATGCGGAGACGTTGAAGGCCGCTGCCGGTGGTTCGCCCTGTCATCTGCTCGAAGGCGGGATCGATGGCTGGCGCACTGCCGGGCTGCCGACCGCAGTCGATCGCAAGCAGCCGCTCGAGATCATGCGGCAGGTGCAGATCGGCGCGGGGTCGCTGACGCTGATCGGCATTGCGCTCGGCTTTCTGGTCCATCCGGGGTTCTTCGGCCTGGCGGCGTTCGTCGGTGCCGGACTGACCTTTGCCGGAACGACCGGCTGGTGCGGCATGGCGCTGTTGCTGCGGCGGATGCCGTGGAACCGCGCGCTGCAGGCGGGGTAACCGACCATGCTCGCCGCAACCATCCTGTCGGGCGCGCTGATCGGGCTGGTCCTGGGGCTGGTCGGCGGCGGCGGATCGATCCTCGCGGTGCCGTTGCTGGTGCATGGCGTAGGCGTCGGATCGGCGCATGCGGCGATCGGGACGGCGGCGGTTGCGGTGGCGGCCAATGCGCTGGCCGGGCTGGTCGGCCATGCGCGTGCCGGGACGGTGAAGTGGCGGTGTGGCGCGCTGTTCGCGGTGGCGGGCGTCGCGGGTGCGGCGGCGGGCGCGGAACTGGGCAAGGCGATGGATGGACAGCGGCTGCTGCTGTTGTTCGGGGTGTTGATGATCGCCATCGGCCTGTCGATGTTCCGCAAGCGGCGCGGGGTGGAGATGCCGGATGTACGGTTGAGCCGTGCCACCGCGCGGCATCTGGTCCCGCGACTGGTGCCCGCAGGCTTGGCGGTCGGGCTCGCCTCGGGCTTTTTCGGGATTGGCGGCGGGTTCCTGATCGTGCCTGCGCTGATCGCAGCGACGCGGATGCCGCTGAGCTATGCGGCGGGCACGTCGCTGGTGGTGGTCAGCGCGCTCGGCGCGACGACGGCGGGGTCCTATGCGCTGTCGGGCTATGTCGACTGGCGGATCGCGGGGCTGATGCTGCTGGGCGGGATCGGCGGCGCGGTGGCGGGCATCGCGATCGGCAAGCGGATGGCGGCGCGCAAGGGGCTGCTGGAGAAGCTGTTCGCGATCGTGGTGATCGCGGTGGGCGGCTACATCATCGCCACCACATTGTGAAAACCCCTCCCCGGCGGACCGGAGAGGGGTTGGATCACTTCAGCGCTGGTTGACCGGCACGTAATCGCGCTGGGTCGGGCCGGTGTAGAGCTGGCGCGGGCGGCCGATCTTCTGGTCCGGATCGCTGATCATTTCGTTCCACTGCGCGACCCAGCCGACGGTGCGGGCGAGGGCGAAGAGGACGGTGAACATCGTGGTCGGGAAGCCGATCGCCGACAGGATCACGCCCGAGTAGAAGTCGACGTTCGGGTACAGCTTCTTCTCGATGAAATAATCGTCGCTGAGCGCGATCCGCTCCAGCTCACGCGCGGTGTCGAGCACCGGATCGCTGATGCCGAGCTTGTCCAGAACCTCGGTCGCGGCCTTCGACAGCACCTTCGCGCGCGGGTCGAAATTCTTGTACACGCGGTGGCCGAAGCCCATCAGGCGGAACGGATCGTCCTTGTTCTTGGCGCGGGCGATATATTCCGGAATGCGCTCGGGACGGCCGATCTCACGCAGCATGTTGAGCGCGGCTTCGTTCGCGCCGCCATGCGCCGGTCCCCAGAGGCAGGCGATGCCCGCCGCGATGCACGCGAACGGATTGGCGCCCGACGAACCGGCGAGACGCACGGTCGAGGTCGAGGCGTTCTGTTCGTGGTCGGCGTGGAGGATGAAGATCTTGTCCATCGCCGATTCGATGATCGGATCGACGACATATTCCTCGGCCGGGACGCCGAAGGTCATGCGCAGGAAGTTGCCGGTGTAGGACAGCGAATTGTCCGGGTAGAGGAACGGCTGACCGACGCTGTACTTGTACGCCATCGCCGCGATCGTCGGCATCTTGGCGATCAGGCGGTGCGAAGCGATCATGCGCTGGTGCGGATCGCTGATGTCGGTCGAGTCGTGGTAGAAGGCCGAGAGCGCGCCGACCACGCCGCACATGATCGCCATCGGGTGCGCGTCGCGACGGAAACCGCGATAGAAGGTCGCGAGCTGCTCATGCAGCATCGTGTGGCGGCTGATCGTGTGGGTGAACTTGCCCAGCTCATCGCCGCTCGGCAGTTCGCCGTTCAGCAGCAGATAGGCGACTTCCATGAAGCTCGACTGTTCGGCGAGCTGGTCGATCGGATAGCCGCGATGCAGCAGGATGCCCTGATCGCCGTCGATATAGGTGAGGCCGCTCTCGCACGATGCGGTCGAGGTGAAGCCCGGGTCATAGGTGAACATGCCCGTCTGGGCGTAGAATTTGCGGATGTCGACGACCTCGGGGCCGACGCTACCCTGTCGCACGGGATATGCCTTGTCGCCCAGATTGAGGGTGGAGTCGGTCATCGTCACTTCCTTTCCTTCAGCCGTCCGTGTCATTCGCCCGGGGAGGCCGTCATCTGATCTGCAATGCGGCTGAGGCTTTCGTCGCGCCCCAGCAAGAAGAGCACGTCGTAAATCCCCGGTGAGGTACGCTTGCCGGTGAGCGCCGCGCGCAATGGCTGTGCCACCGCGCCCAGTTTGACCCCCGCCGACTCTGCGACCTCACGTACCGCAGCTTCGAGTGCTTCCGTATTCCAGTCCGCCACCGCGTCAAGCGCGCTGTGCAGTTGCGAAATAAGTTCGCGTGCCGGGCCTTCAAGCAGCGGCACCGCATCCGCGTCGATTTGCAGCGGGCGGGTGGCGAACAGGAAGGCCGCGCCATTGGCGATTTCGATCAGGCTGGCGGCGCGCGGCTTGAGCGCATGCATGCTGCGCTGCAGAAGATCACGCTGCTCCGCCGTCGGATCGAACGGCAGGAATTTGGCGGACAGTTCGGCGAGGCGGGCATCGTCAGCGGCGCGGATATAATGGCCGTTGAGGCTGTCGAGTTTCTTGAGGTCGAAGCGCGATGGCGACTTGCCGACCCCGTCGAGCGTGAACCATTCGATCGCCTGGGTGCGGTCGATGATCTCGGCATCGCCATGGCCCCAGCCGAGGCGGAGGAGATGGTTGAACAGCGCTTCTGGCAGCACGCCGAGTTCGTCGCGGTAATCGTTGACGCCGAGTGCGCCGTGCCGCTTCGACAGCTTTGCCCCGTCCGCGCCGTGGATCAGCGGGATATGGGCATAGGTCGGCTCGGCCCAGTTCATCGCGCGGATGATCGTCAGCTGGCGGAAGGCATTGTTGAGGTGATCGTCGCCGCGGATGACATGGGTCACGCCCATGTCGTGATCGTCGACCACCACCGCGAGCATATAGGTCGGCGTGCCGTCCGAGCGCAGCAGGACCATGTCGTCCAGCTCGGCATTCTGCACCGTCACTTCGCCCTGAACTAGGTCGCGGATCGTCGTCGCGCCTTCGCGCTCGGCGCGGATGCGCACGACATAGGGCTGGTCGAGCGGGCCGTCGGTGCGATCGCGCCACGGGCTGCGGATGCGATAGGGCTGTTTCGCCGCCTGCGCCGCCTCGCGCTGCGCCGCGATCTCCTCCTGCGTCATCCAGCAGCGATAGGCGTGGCCGCTTTCGAGCATCGCGTGCGCGACTTCGGCATGGCGGTCCGCGCGGGCGAACTGATAGACTTCCTCGCCATCCCAATCGAGGCCGAGCCAGCGCATCCCGTCGAGGATCGCGGCGATGGCGGGCTCGGTCGAGCGCGCGCGATCGGTATCCTCGATCCGCAGCAGGAACTTGCCGCCGTGATGGCGGGCGAACAGCCAGTTGAACAGCGCGGTGCGCGCGCCGCCGATGTGCAGGAAGCCGGTGGGGGAGGGCGCGAAGCGCGTAACGATGGTGGCGCCCGTGGCGGGCTCAGATACAGCGCTCAACCGCGCAAACTCCAGCTTGTCATTGGTGGCCGGGATGGCCGCGTGCGCCCCTAGCACGCGGTGCGATGCGCTTCAAATCGCAGTGATACGTAGGGTATTGGAGTGGGTTGCGTAGGGACTGTGGCTGGCCCAGTCTGCACCTCCGATGGGGACCAACGCCGCGCGCGCATGGGGGCCGATGCGGTTCCCGACCCCGGCATGGCCGGGCGGCGTCGGCGCGCGCATCGAGCGATGGCTGGAGGTCGAGCGCGGGCAGTTGTTCCTGTGGGTGCCG
>VYKS01000365.1_pt1 | contig 27712 bp, 30 predicted proteins | sample 5114511 | NCBI WGS metagenome assembly VYKS01 (sample SAMN12291795, study PRJNA351875) | freshwater metagenome | isolation source: freshwater lake | place: USA: Michigan, Gull Lake | collected 2011-07-05 | reverse complement strand
GACCTGATAGGGATACCTCTAAAGGGCAGTTGCGAAATACCAGTAATGGGAAGAAGCAGAAACCTAAGTTGTGAATCTTAGGAATCCCCCGATTTATCGGGGGAGGATGTCAATAACCTATGTACTAAATTGGAATTATTATGCAGCGATCGCAATGGTTGGCGGTGTTTACAGGGGCTATTGCCATTTTGTTGGGAGTTGGCTATTTAGTTTTGGTACAAATCTTAGATAGTCGTGGGGAAATGTTACCTGCACCCATCGGAATGCTTTTATCTTGCTTCGGGATGCATTCCAACCCTTGGTAGTATTTAGATAAATTAGCAAACAATATTTGATACTATTCAGGCTAAAGACTGATTTTATCCCCAAGGAACCCTTTTATAGTGATATCAAACTTGTCAATTCCCCCATGGATTAAAACCTATTGGCAAAATAGTCATATTTTCTCAGTTTTAGATCGCTTGGCAAAATGGCAGCAGGATAGTTATTTTGTCGGAGTGGGTTTAATTGGATCGCTCCTAGTGGGCTTGTTAGCCTTACTACCATATCTATCTAACAATCAAACTGGATTATTCTCGGTGGCGATCGCCATTTTGTGGATATTCATGTGGTTGGGCGATTTGGTCACGGATATTTCTCACCGAAATCCTATGCATTTCCCCCTGATCTTTTATTGGGGCATTGCTACCCTCGCCACAATATTTTCACCTGTGCGCCGTGATGCCCTGGAGGGATGGGTAAAGCTGACTTTGTATCTTTTGCTGTTTGCTGCTACCAGCCGAGTTTTAAGCCTCAGTACACCTAAATTAAATTGGCGATCGCTTTTAATTGGCACCTATTTACTGACGACTTTACTAGTTGGAGTTTATGGTTTACGGCAATGGTTCTTTGGAGCCGAAGAATTAGCAACTTGGACTGACCCAACTTCAGAGCTAGCAGGAACTACAAGGGTTTATAGTTTCCTAGGCAATCCCAATCTACTGGCAGGATATCTGCTCCCTGCTATTCCCCTTAGCGTGGTGGCGATGATTCTCTGGCGCAGTTGGGGGGCAAAGTGTGTGGCGGCAATGGTAGCAGTTTCCAGCCTTTTATGTGTGCGGGAAACCTATAGCCGTGGAGCATTATATGGCTTGTATGCGGAGATTTTAGTTTTAGTGGTTTTACTAATTTACTGGTGGAGTCAAAGTTATAAGTTACCTAAATGGGCAATTCCTAGCTTTGTAGGTGGGACTTTATTAGTCATGGTGGCAAATATATTACTGATCCCATCCCAACGCACTCGCTTCTTTAGTTCATTTTTGGGAAGAGCCGATAGCAGTGGTAACTACCGTCTGAATGTGTGGGCATCAGTGATCGAGATGATTAAAGCCCACCCAATTTTGGGTATCGGTCCTGGGAATCGGGCTTTCAATAAAATTTATCCGATCTTTCAACGTCCAGGTTACAGTGCCTTGGGTACCTATTCCGTGCCTTTAGAAATCACTGTGGAAACTGGCATAGTCGGTTTGGCTTGCTATATATGGTTTGTATGTACAGCAATGCAGCAGGGATGGAGGCAATTAAATTATGCTCGCAACTCTGGTCAAGCGGAGGGGATGTGGATTATTGCGGCCTTTAGTGTGATCATCGGCATGATGATACATGGCTTAGTAGATACGGTGTGGTTTCGTCCTCAGGTACAAATTTTATGGTGGCTGGCGATCGCTATAATTGCGAGTTTTACTAACCCTATCCCCCAGAGTGAGATTAATGGAGAAACTAACGATCAAACTAATAGTGCTTTAAGTGCAGAGGATTAGTGTATAATTTATTAGATTAATTAAATTACTTAATTAAGGCGGTGTCGCCAAGTGGTAAGGCACGGCTCTGCAAAAGCTGCACCCCCAGTTCAAATCTGGGCACCGCCTCTTTACCAAAATTCTCCAAAAATTTATTACAAACCTAGAAAGTATTAGTCCTTTCGACAAAGTTACCATGACCACATCTTCCCCAGTTTTGACCTATCCAGTTCTAGGAGCCAGACGATTTAGTAATTTTTTGTATGCGGTGATTGTGGCGATCGGAGCGATCGGGTTTTCTTTGGCGGGTTTATCTAGCTTTTTTCATATCAATCTTTTGCCTACGGAAACCCCACTTCAGTTAGATTTCGTACCCCAAGGTTTAGCCTTAAGTTTCTATGGTGTTGCAGGGACGCTTTTAGATATTTACTTGTGGGCAGCGATCGCCTTGGATGTTGGCGGTGGTTTTAATGAGTTTAATATCGAAACAGGCAAGCTGAGAATTTTCCGTCTAGGTTATCCTGGCAAAAATCGAGAACTGGATTTTACATACCCGATCGCCGATGTCCAAGCTGTAAAGGTTGAAATTCGTGATGGGTTAAGTCCTAAACGTTCCTTATATATACGCTTGAAAGGTCGGGGTGAAGTTCCATTAACTGAAGTTGGTCAGCCGATATCCCTAATTGCCCTTGAAAATCGGGCGGCAGAATTAGCCAAATTTTTATCAGTTCCCTTAGAAGGAATTTAAGTAGGAATTTAAATCATGATTAATAGAATTTTCAAAGGTTTTTTACAAGTTATTTTTGCCCTCAGCCTTGTAATTGCAGTTGGCTGCACTGGGATCAATAATTCGTCCAATGCAGATCAAGTTCCAGTTCCTAAACTTAGCCAAGCACTCGATTCAGCATATTCTAAACTACCGACCTTAAATGGTTCCGCCACGGTAGAAATGAAACTAAGCTATGGCACTGTCACGATTGAAGTGGATGGAAAAAATGCGCCAATTACGGCGGGAAATTTTGTGGATTTGGTCAAGCGGGGATTTTACAATAATCTCATCTTTCATCGGGTAATTCGGGAACCATCTCCCTTTGTGGCTCAAGGTGGAGATCCCTTAGGTAATGGTACTGGTGGCTTTATCAATCCAGCTACGGCTCAAGCTCGAAATATTCCCCTAGAAATCACGATCGCTAAAGATTCTAAACCCCAATACAGTAGAACTCTTAAGTCTGATGAAATACCCCAACTCCGCCATAGCAGAGGGGCAGTAGCAATGGCAAGATCTCAGGCTCCAGACTCAGCTTCTTCCCAGTTTTATATTGCCCTAGCAGATGTGAACTTCCTTGATGGTTCCTACGCCGTGTTTGGTTATGTTACCAGTGGTATGGATGTGGTGGATAAAATTAAATTAGGCGATCGCATTCTGTCGATGACTGTAACTAAGGGTGTTGAAAACCTCAAGGTTCCGTAATTTCTAATTATCTTGCAAGTTGTAGTGACAGGTATTGGTTTAGTTACTAGCATTGGTAGCGATCGCCAATCTACTTGGCATAATTTACTAGCAGGTAATTCTGGGATTAAGCAAATCAAAACCCAGATCCAAAACCAGATCAAAAACTTACCCCTTGCTCCTGTGGCTTGGACATCTTCGGAAGAGTTTTATCACTTGCCCAAGGTGGAGGGATTTTTGAAAAAAGCAGTAATTGAGGCGATCGCAGATGCTAATTTAATTATGCCTTTAGTGGACTGTGGTTTGGTGATCGGTTCTAGTCGAGGTTATCAAGCCCAATTAGAGCAAAAATTGAAACAGCAAACTAATTCAAGATCATCTTGGTTAGATTTATTATCTCTATCTGGTGCGATCGCTAGTTTCATTCAAACCCAAAATACGGTTCTGTCTCCCATGGCAGCCTGTGCGACGGCAAATTGGACGATATTTCAGGCTTATCAATTAATTCAAGAGGGTAAGTGTGATTTAGCGATCGCTGGAGCATCGGATTCCGTACTTACGCCTCTGGCGATCGCAGGATTTCAAAAACTAGGAGCTATGGCAAAAACTGGACTCTATCCCTTTAGTCATGAACGGGAAGGTATGGTCTTGGGAGAAGGTGCCACAGTTTTAATTTTAGAATCCCTAGGATCTGCCCAAAACCGTCAAGCTAAAATCTACGGACAAATCCTCGGCGGGGGGATCACTAATGATGGTTATCATCTGACTAATTTTGATCCAGATCATACCCAAGGGGAGATCGCTATTAATGCTTGTTTAGAGCGATCGGGTTTATCTGCCCAGGCTGTGGACTATATCAGCACCCACGGTACAGGAACAATTATTAACGATGACATGGAAGCTAGATTAATCCAAAAGCTATTTAGCCACTCTCCCCATATCAGTACAACTAAGGGAGCAACGGGACATGCTTTGGGGGCAACGGGAATGATGGAAGCAGCTTTTTGCCTTTTAGCTCTTCACGATCAAGCCCTTCCTCCCTGTGTGGGGATGCGATCGCCCGCCTTTGATTTGAATTTTATTAGGTCAAGTTCTCTAAGCTCAATCCAGACTGCGCTAAATTTAAGTTTTGGCTTTGGGGGACAAAATACAGCGATCGCCTTTAAGAAGATCTAGAAAAAATCTAGAGAAGATCTAATCGCTTCTTAACGCCATGATCGGATCAAGCCCAGCCGCACTTCGGGCAGGAATGACCCCAGCTAATAAACCCACAACAATCGATAGCCCAAAACCTGCGGCGATCGCCCAGAGGGAAACCACAAAAGGGAAGGCAAAAATATTAGCGGCTCCGTATGCCAGTAAAATTCCCATTCCTACGCCAATACTGCCACCCAAGGTCGAAACCACTACAGCCTCCGTTAAAAACTGACTTAGAATTGCGGTCTTAGTTGCGCCTACTGCCTTACGAATCCCAATTTCCCTAGTTCTCTCCACTACTGAAACCAACATAATATTGGCAATACCGATTCCACCTACGACTAGAGATATGCCAGCGATCGCACCGACCATGATCGTAAACAAGCCCACAACATTATTTGAAGCGGCGATCGTATCCACCTGATTAATCATCCGAAAGTCATCAAGCTTAGGATCCAGAATATTATGACGCAATCGCAACAGATTAGAAACCTGAAACTGCGCTGCCTCTAGCTCTACACCATCCGTGGCACTCACCCAAAATCCATTGATGGAAATTCCTGAAATCGCATTATTTCCTACCACTTGCGAAGACATATTGCTTAATGGAATGTATACTCGATCGTCTAGATCGGTGGTTCCTAAGGCTCCTTTAGTCTGCATTACCCCCAGAACTTGATAAAGACGGTTTTGGATTCGGATGCTTTTGCCTACAGGACTTTGATCGGAAGGAAATAGATCCCTACGAACTTTAGACCCTAATATCACCACTGCTCTTGCCGCATCCATGTCCGTTTGATCAAAAAATCGCCCCTCAAGAGGATAAGTATTTCTGACATCAGGAAAGTAAATATCAGTTCCTAATAAAGTTGAGGATGTATTTTGCTCGTTATTTACCATTTGAATATTGCTGCGTTGCAAAAAAGCCGTTACTCCCAAAGCTGAAGGAACTTGCGATCGCACTGCCTTAGCATCTTGCCAAGTTAAAGAGGAAGCAGAACCACCTCCCAAACTCACTCCCCCCGAACGAGAAACGCCTGATAAGACCAATAGGACATTAGAACCTAAAGCCTGAATTTGTTTGGTAGTAGCAATCTGAACTCCCTGCCCTACAGAGGTTACAGCAATTACAGCCGCAATTCCAATTACCATACCCAACATCGTTAAACCCGTGCGGAGCCGATTACTCCATAGGGAATCTAGGGACATGATCAAAACTTCAGTAAATGAGATCGAAGTGGTTTTAGACATGTTTACTTAATATTTCTAGTGGGTAATAAATGGAATAGCGAACAGTTAAGGACTTTTAGGCGCATGGTATATGTTGAGAATTTATTTTGCCTTTAAAGTTTGAGCCGACAAACGAGGCGGTAACTTTGATTTGTCTGATAATGTGACTGTTAAGGGCAAGATTATGTCGAGGATTGAAATGTTTATCACAGTATTCTTTTAATGGTAAACTTAGCTTTAACAATAAGAGTTTTGTGTAGATAAAAAATATGCTCTCATCATTCGCTTTAGCTTTAGGAATTGGTCTTGCTGGTTCTTGGACTCCAGGTGTAAACGCAAATACTATGATTCTAGCTCAAGCGACTTCTGCCAAGCAATATTACGAACAAGGACGAAAGTTAATGACGGCAAGGCAATATTCTGAATCACTTTCTTATTTTGATGCTGCCATAAAAGCCGATCCTAAATATAGCGAAGCTTGGAACTGGAGAGGCAATGCCTACAACGAAATGGGCTATCTCGAAAAAGCGATCGCTGACTACAATCAATCCATCAAGCTCAATCCAAAGTATCCCAACCCTTGGAACAATATTGGCTTAATTTTATTGGACTCAAATCGCTACGCTGAATCAATGCAAGCTTTTGATCGCGCGATTGCTATAAATCCTAACTACCCTGATGCGTGGTTTAATAAAGGTCGTCTTTTAGGAGATTTAAAGCGTTATCAAGAGGCAGTAAATTCCTACGATCGGGCTTTAAAGATCGACCCTAATGATGCTAAATCTTGGAACAATCGCGGTAATGATCTTAAATCTTTAGGTCGCTATAACGAGGCTGTAAAATCTTTCGGAAACGCGATTCGACTCCAACCCAGTGATCCAACCTACTGGTACGGTAGAGGATGCACTTACAAACAAGTGGGAAAATATAAGGAAGCGATCGCCGATTTTGATAAATCTTTAGAACTTTATCCAAACTTTGAGCGTGCAATTAAATGTCGGCAATCGGCAATTGAAGCTTTAAACAGAAAAAAATAGCTTTTCGATCTTCTCTTTAACATCAAGACAGGGCAAAAGCTGAAATTCTAAACGTGGGGGAAATGTTTGGAAATCAAGTTGGGCAATTAGTTCAAGTTCTTTTAATCCAACTGGACGAAAAAGTATCATTTTGATTACCAAACTTCGGTTAAATCTAAGACAAAACTTGGCAGCAAATCTTCACCTGATAGATAAATAGGATGATTTAATACTTCCACTTCTAGCCCTTGACTGTAGATTTCAACTTGATAATTTTGGCGATCAATTAGCCAGCCCAAACTAGCCCCATTTGCCATATATTCCTGCATCTTGGCTCGCAGTGATAGCATACTGTCAGATTTAGAACGTAACTCGACCACAAAATCTGGACATATCGGCGCAAAACCTTCTTTTTCTGTTGGCTTAAGAGCTTCCCATTTTGCTAATTTAACCCAAGAGGCATCTGGCGATCGCTGGGCTCCATTTGGAAGGGTAAAACCAGTTGAAGAATTAAATGTCATTCCTAGCTTTGTGCGGCGATTCCACTGCCATAGTTGACCTTCAATATCGAGGTTGCGGTTGCCTGTCTCGGTACCAGTTGGGGGCATAACTATCAATTCTCCTGTAGAAGTGCGCTCTAGTCTTAGGTCACGGTTAGCGATCGCCAATTCTGCAAACTGGGCTGGAGATACGATAAAAGTTTCGGGGATGGTGATGGTTTGCATATATCTAAGCCTAGGAGGATTAATAGTTTTATTTTGGCATGGAAGATTGGGGAATCAGGAAAATTAAGGCCGCCTTCTGCCGCTACTTGGATCGCTCGGTGCGCCTGGTAAACCTGGGAGATTTTGGCTAGGACTATTGGGACGCATCCCTTCAGGAAAAGTAATTAACACCCGATCGCCGACTTTTAATCCAGACTTTACCTCTGTGCGATCGCCCACACTAGCACCAATTTCAATCGGTACAAATTCGGGAGGCTGACCTTTTTCAGTGCGCTTAAATACACCTGTACCATTGCCTTGACGAGCGATCGCCACTGTCGGCACAGTTAAAACATTTTTTAACTCTCCAACTTCAAAGTCTAGGTTGACATTCATCCCCGATCGCAAAAGTTGTTTAGAATCGTCGGTAATTGCCACTTTGACTTCAAAACTGGTCACATTCTGGGTCACTGTAGTTTGGGGAGCGATCGCCTTCACTGCGCCCATAAATTTTTGATTGGGAAAAGCATCGGCTTGAATCGTCACTTTTTGTCCCAGTTGCACTTGAGCAATATTCCGTTCGGCAACATTTGCTACGACCTGATTATTCGCAGCCAAAGACAAAATGGAAGAAGCTGTAGCCGAGGAAACTGCACTCCCAGAAGTTGTCGGGGTCACAAAAGCCCCAACATCAGCATACTTTTTAATCACAGTGCCATCAAAAGCCGCCCGAATAATGGTGTCTTCAATTTGAGCTTGAATAATTTGTAAAGCACCTTGGGCAGATGTAACCTGCGATCGCCCCTGTTCAATATCTTCGGGACGAGAACCAATGCGTTGTAAGGCTAAAATTTGCTCTTGGACTTTTACCTGAGCCAAGGAGTTATCCCTAGCTGTGCGTGAAGTCTCAAAATCTCGAAAGGAAATTGCCCCGCTATTATAAAGAGCTTGATTTTGCAGCAAATTGGATTCGGCTTGGCGTAAACTAGCTTGGCTATTGGCAAGGGATGCCTGGGCTTGGATAATATCTTGGGGTCGATTACCCGCTTTCAGTTTTTGCAGATTTGCCTCTGCGGATTCTAGCTGTCCCTGAGCTTGTTTTAGCTGTCCTCGTAAATTTGAGTCATCCATATACGCAAGGATTTGTCCTTCTCTGACGCGATCGCCTTCTTGAACTATTAACCGCTTGAGCCGACCTGAGGTTTTGGGACTGGCATTTATTAATTTTTCGGGCTGAACTGTGCCATTTGCCGTAACCGTAATATTCAGATTAGATAGTTTTACCACCCCCGATTTCCCACGGCGACTACTACTTTGTTGATTAGGGCTAGCGATCGCAAAATACCAATAGGCTGCTCCAGAGATTAAACCTATAACTAACAACCCTACCAATAATTTTGGGATTAATCCTTTAGCTTTAGAACCCTTAACTGGCTCCAGTTCCTGATCAAAATCATCTTTTAATTTATCTGCTTTTGACTGATCTTCCTTTAATAGATCGTCTTTTAGCTGATTTAGATAGGGTGACTCCGCCATAATCTTTAACTTGTTGCTACTAATTTCTACTGGAGTTTGTATTGATTTTAGACGTTAATCTCGACTAAAGGGTTCTGAGTTCTCTGGAATTAACTCTGGGACTGAATTAGTTGCTGAAAGGATAATAAAGTTTGTTTCAAGCGATCGCCTGCAATCAAAGCTAAATCATTATGCCCTGCTCCACCTACCCAAAAGGAAAGCTTGGGCTGAAGAGCTGCTTCATATAAAGATTGTCCATGGTGCAAAGGAATTGTCTCATCTGCTTTACCGTGGATAACAAGCACGGGAGCATTGACCTTTGGGAGTTTATCCAGAATCGAAAACTTATCGAATGGAAGTAATGGGAAGGGCACGACCACACGGAAGGCAGAGGTGAATGTACTCTCTAGGATCAAACCTGCAATGGGATAGCGAGTCGCAAGCTCAGTCGCCGATCCTCCACCTAAAGAGCGCCCGTAAATAATAATTTTGTTTGGATCTATTTTCAGTTGTTGGGTCAGGTATAAATAGGCTGCATCTGCATCTTGATAGGCATTGCCTTCACTGGGGCTGCCATCGCTGGTTCCGTAACCTCGGTAATCATAGGCAAAAACACTAAATCCCCAACTATGCAAGCGCTCTAAGAAAGGGCGAATATCTCCTAAATCCTCAGCATTCCCATGAATATAGAGCAAGGTATAGATAGATTGGGAATTGGGTAAATAGATAGCAGAAATCTTTTCAGTATCATTGACAGGGATTTTAAGAATATCCTGATTATCTTGATAGCTGGCAGGTTGGGGTAAAAAAATCATGCTGTCGGCACGAAAAAAGACATAAAGCCCAAAAACAACATATATAAAAACCAGCGATCGCATTAATCTCTGCCAACTTAATTCACCAATGAGTAGTTTTCTAAATGGGAACTTAGACATGGAAGATAGCCCTACAGAAAAATCTATTTATTCATTTCACTATAGATGGCAGATGTACTTGGGGAAGACTGAGTTAAAGCTTGGAATACCCAAAACTTGATCAGCCCGTCTAAAAACACAGGCACGATCGCAATAAAAGCTAAGCTTAGATCTCTATTCTCAGGTAAACCAAAATGAGCTGAAACTGTATCTATAAGAACTTCCCAGCCATGACTAGAGTGATAACCCACAAATGTATCAGTAACAACAATAATTAAAAATGCCTTACCGTTGTCATTAAGTCCATGGAGAGTTTCATCTAAGAATTGTTTAATAATGCGTATTTCCTTTTTGCCTGCAACTAAAATAGCGTAGACGACAAGCCCTGCAGTAACATCCGCAAAGAAATTTTGAACTCCTTCAAGACTTAATTGCTCAGAGAACCTATAGATTTCCTGTGCCTTTTCTTCTAGTATTTTTTGCATTTCAACTCCGCTAATACCTTCAATCTTCTCGGTGGGTTTATTACTGCCAGTGCTAATTTCAGATTTGTAAAGAGGTTCTTTATTTTTCTGAAGATTCTCAATTTTATTGATATTTGTATTGCCAATTAATAATTGAAACTCTAGTTTTTCTTTCTCAAATCGATATTTATTTAAAGCCCGTTCTTGGATATCCTCACTAAACTCAACTTTATGATTTTGTTCCCAAGCTGAAACTATGGGGCCGAATATAAAGTTCTTAGACAATTGTTGAGTTGTAATTGTCACTACAATCAAAATAATAATAAATCTAATCCCAATATTAATCCGACGCCGAGTTTGACGTACTTCTTGGACTAATTCTTGTTCGTAGGTATCTCCAGCAGTCAGATTACGCTTAATGCGCTCTAAGGATTGTAAAATTGAAATTGGAACTACAGTTTGTTCTACATACTTAGGGGTAAAGTCTTCATGAACTACATCTATACCTAAATTCAGTTTAGGAGTTTTTCTGGTGGGTTTAGGCTTGATTTTGGTAGTATCTAAAAGCTGAACGGGATGGTGGATTGGGTTAATATCTGAAGAATCAGTAGCCCGATACCTAGATAGGATTAAATCGATAAAAGCTAACTTTTGGATTATGTTAGGAGTCGTATTTTCTAAGCTCGGATTGCCAATTAATTTTATGGGAACCTTGGTTACATCTGAGTTTAAGATATTGGGGATTCTGGAACTAATTTTATATTCAGCTAACCGTACATCTATGGAACTTAAGGCACTTTGAAGTTGAGTTTGAAACAGACTATAGGTGTTAGGTGCATATCCCCAATCTTTGGATACGGGATTGCCTTCAAAATAATCATCTTCTAACTTCTTAATCGTAACTGCGGCTTTATAAGCGGTATCGATCGCTCTTTCAGGAGTGTTTTTAACCCATTGGGATAGATTAAATAAAAAATTTTCAAATCTACCTTTCACCTTATATTTCCTTAGTTTTCTATATTATTTATCGTTCGTAAATATTGCCACCGTAGGCGATCTTAACTAATTAGTTGGTGGCCCCATAGATTCAGGCAACTTGATAAATACCAAATCTCCAGAGCTGATGCCATTGAGGATCTGAGTTTGATTATCAATAGTAATCCCAATTGTAATCGGTTGAAACTTTGGCTTTTGATTTTGATCTGGAATATACAACCCTGTCTGTCCTTTTTCGGTGGCGATCGCTACTGTAGGGACTAAGATAGCATTATTTATTTTTGCTCCAATAAATCTCAAATCCGTATTCATCCCAGATTTTAATTCTGCCAGCCCCGTAACTAACCTTACTCTGACTTGAAAAGATGTTACATTCTGCTCGATTACAGCTTCGGGGGCGATTAGGCGCACTTCTCCCGTAAAGGTTCGATCGCGATAGGCATCGGCAACAATTTCGACTTTTTGCCCAATTTTAATCTGAGCAATATCTACCTCTGGGACTTTTGCCAAAATTTCTAGTCCACTAGCCGCTGACACAATGGATGTCGAACTGCCCGATCCCACCGCCGAAGCTGAGGTTGTAGGCGTAACAAAGGCTCCGACATTGGAAAATTTCTGGGTAATAATGCCATTAAAGGGCGATCGAATAACGGTGTCATCTAATTGGACTTTGGCACTATCTAGCCTTGCCTGGGACTCTTTGACCTGAGCCTGAGCTTGGGCAATATCTTCAGGGCGACTACCATTTTGGAGTTGATCTAATTGTCTTTGCTGTTCCAAGAGGTTGGCGGTATTTGCCCGTTGGTCTGCGAATAATTCATCAAGGCGATCGCGGGTAATGACTCCTTGATTAGCGAGGTCTTGATTTCGTTCTAATCGGGTACGACTAAGATTGGCTCTGGCTTTAGCAGATTCTAGTCGAGCCTTGGCTGAGGCAATTTCTTCGACTCGACTGCCATTTTTTAATCGATCTAAATTGGATTGGGCATTAGCTAGATTGGCTTCTGCTTGGGCAATTTGGGTTTGAATACTGCGATCGTCCATTTTGGCAATAATTTCGCCTTTGCTAATGCGATCGCCTTGTTCTACAAATAGTTTTACGAGTTGTCCTGCGACTTTGGGGCTAAGATTTACAGTTTGAATCGGTTGCACAATCCCACTGGCTCTGATTCTCAGGTTCAAAGATTCGGATTTTACAGGTACAGTTAAGGCAGATAGATTTTGCTTGCGTTGATTTTGAGTTAGGTAAAACGTAGCGATCGCCCCCACTAAGACTAAACCTGCGATCGCAACTGGAAATAACCGAGAATTGGTCTTGGACTTTGAGTTAGTAACCTGCATTCAGTAAATTGCCCTTTAATCTAGTAAATCTCTTCTTCATTTTAGCCAAGCATTTTGGTTAACATAGAATTAGCTGGTATTTAACTAAGATTTAACTGGAAGCAATTAAAGTAACTGGGAAATGAGTCTATGTGTATTTGTATAAACTGCCAATATGTCGATCGCTGTGTTACCTATCACGCCGTTGAAGAGCAACATCAGCAACTTCATCTCACCGAAACTCCCGACTTTGAGCCATCTGCCCCCAGTATTAATGTCAATATTCGCACCCAAAATCAAGCGATCGAGATGGAATGGGATGTGGTGGGTTGTCTTAGTTTTAGCGAAGAAAAGGGCAAATGGGCAAAGCTGCGCCCTAACGAATTAGTTCCGACCTAGTTCTTTACCTGCATTCTGACTTAAGCAGGTAATTGCCCCACCCCACTTAGCCGAAGTAGTCTGTTCGGGATTGAGCAAAGCCACAACATGGGGAACGGGACGAGGGGTATAACTCATTAAGGACTTACCTCGGTATGCCAAAGAAGCACTCGCTCCAGAGTCTAGCATTACGACTTCCTGTAAACCTGCTTGGGCTAAAAATTTTCCTAACGAGACAGAATCGATCATCTCCATCGTCACCCCAATTACGGGTCTACCCTTACGATCTATGCCCCAAAAAGCCCGATCGCGGTTGGCATCAAAACCATATAACTTCCCAAAACTTTTAGCATCCTGGGGTTGTCCATCTCTAACTAGCCAGCCCGCTCCCACAAAAGCATCAGTAACATCAGGTAATTCCGCTTGTAATTGCTCTTTGGTAGAGTAAAGAGTAGGGTCGTAGGGTACAAACTTGATATTTGTAGGACTAATTAAAACTAAGGGACGATTTTTTAATAAGGGATTTTCGCCCGATCGCCCCACATTAAGCACACCTGCCTCCGTAGAAAACTGACTGAGAACTGGTCCAATCATCTTATTACTTTCCAGAGATGCCAAAGAGAAAAAGCCTCCGTCCACAGCAGCGATCGCCTTGGCAGTTTTCATTACTTCTTTAACTTGATCGCGGGTGTGATGATGCACAGTTACAGGTCTGCCGCCAGAAATTAAGGTAATTGGTAAATTTCCAAAGGTAATTAGTTTTTTAGTAATCGGAGCCGTAAAAGTTACAATTCTGCTGTCGGGTAAGTTATCACTATCATCAGCAGCTAGATTTTCTTGTTCAGGAATCCCATTGTTAGCGATCGCCACCACATCCTTAAACCTCGACTGTCCATATCTTCTAATTGCTAAGAGATCTTCAGACTTTTGAGCTGGTAGCTCTTCAGCAGGAACAAGGCTCATACTCAGTGCTGCCTCATAGCCTGCCTGTTTTACTCTTTCTTTAACCTGTTCGCTATACCCACCTTCAGGATAGGTAAAATAACGTACCTTGATGCCAAGTTCTTTCTCGATCGCTTGCCTCGAAAGGTTTAGTTCCTCATCAATTTTGGTGTATTCCTGTGAATCTGCTAGTTTTGCTAAATTAAGGTGATTAACAGTATGGGAAGCGATCGTAATTAAGCCAGTGCTTTGCATCTCCCTTAGCTGATCCCATGTTGCCTTTGGTTTAGCATCATTCACACCCACATAGCGAGTATGCACAGACCACACCGCAGGATAGTTATATTTTTTTAGTAAAGGGAATGCGTAGTTATACTGCCCCAAATAATTATCATCAAAGGTAAGTAAAATCGGATTTTTGGGCAAAGTTTTACCCGTTCGCAAATGATTAACTAATTCATCCATGGTAATTGGAGTTAAGCCATTGGCTTGAATAGTGGCAAACTGCTGCTCTAATTCCTCTGGAGTCACATCCCAATCCACCTGTTTTTCCTTGGCAATGTCGTGGTACATCACAATCGGTACACTAGCTAGGCGGGTGCGATCGCTAATTTGAGGGAAAGGTGCGGGGTTTAGCGAAGCGGCAAAATCAAGGGCAAAGCTATTATTATTGAGATTAATTAGAGATGGGAATGGGTTTACCGCAACTTGGCTAGCCTGCCAGATTCCATCTACAGATTTCTTTACTGCCACTACGGAGTCCAGTCGGCATGATTGCTCCCCAGTTAAATTACTGGCTAAATTATTTGACGAGTTATCAGAATTATCAGAATTAAATAAGCCCCCAAACCTTAGGTTATTAGTCCCTCCCATCATCACGGCGGCAATTCCAGCACCAATTCCTACTCCGCCAATAGTTACTCCCAAGAGGACAGATACCATTGTTAATTTCTTCATATCACCATACTGAAACAGCTAGCATATTTATATCAACTTTACTGCCCCTTTTGTTACTGTATTTCTTTAACTACGGGAAATATGCCTAACCCAATTCACAGTTATTCCCATAATCTCAGTTATAAGGCAATGCTAGAATTCAGATAGCCTAAAACTTCTTACTTGCAATGATTCTAGTACCCGATCTAATTCGTCTGAACCAAGAGACCCTAGCCACCAAGACCCGCCCAGACTTTCCAATTTTAGATCAGGACATTAATGGGCATCCCTTGATCTACTTTGATAATGCCGCAAGTTCCCAAAAACCCCTCAAAGTAATTAATGCTTGGCGTGAATATTATGAGCAAGATCATGCTAATGTTCACCGTGGAGCGCATACCCTAAGTCGTCGGGCTACAGAGGCTTATGAAGCTGCTAGAGAAAAAGTTGCACAGTTTATCCAAGCCAAATCATCCCAAGAAATTATCTATACCCGAAATGCCACTGAAGGCATTAATCTGGTCGCCTATAGCTGGGGCATGGCAAATCTAAAGGCGGGTGATGAGATTATTCTGTCGGTGATGGAGCATCATAGCAATATCGTGCCTTGGCAAATGGTGGCTCTAAAAACTGGGGCGGTAATTAAATTTGTAAATCTGACTGCTAGTGAGGAATTCGATTTAGATCACTATAAATCCTTACTGAGCGATCGCACTAAATTAGTTTCCACCGTCCATATTTCCAATACCTTAGGCTGTATTAATCCCATTGCCGAAATTATTGATTTAGCCCATCACTTCGGAGCTAAGGTTTTAATTGATGCCTGCCAAAGTGTCCCCCACCAACCGATTAACGTGCAGACAATGGATTGCGATTGGTTAGTTGCCTCTGGACATAAGATGTGCGCTCCCACTGGTATTGGCTTTTTGTACGGTAAAAAATCGATTTTAGAGCAAATGCCGCCATTTTTAGGTGGTGGTGAGATGATTTCGGAGGTGTATTTGGAATATTCTACCTATGCCGATTTACCCCACAAGTTTGAAGCAGGAACTCCAGCTATTGGCGAAGCGATCGCCCTCGGAGCGGCTGTGGATTATTTAATGGCGATCGGGATGGAAGCTATTCATACCTATGAGCAGGAGTTAATTAGCTATTTAATGCCCCAACTACAAAGTATTCCAGAATTAAAAATCTATGGCAACCCAAACCATCGGGCAGGACTTGCTGCCTTTAGTGCTAGTGGCTATATCCATGCCCATGACATCGCTGAAATGCTAGATCAAGAAGGGATTGCCATTCGATCTGGACATCATTGCACCCAACCCTTACATCGGTACTTGGGCATAAGTGGTAGTGCTAGAGCCAGTGTCTACTTTTACAATACCAAAGCCGAAATTGATACCTTTGTGGTTTCTCTAAAAGAGGCGATCGCTTTCTTCTTATCTATAGATTTGCTCCAACAACAGGATTAAGTTTTTTCTAATGATTTGCTTTAGAACAAAGCCCTATTTTTTATTGACGACACTATGTTAAGGTCTGTTATCAATAAGCTTTTCGTGTATTTAATTAATTTGCGTTACCCAGAAAGTTTCAGTATAATCACCTCATATTGGGTAGTTATACGGAAAGTTTCCGCATAATACCTATTTAAGTGCTTCTCAACATGTGCTACTACATCACCGCGATTCTGCCGCTCCGAGCGGACATTGATGCATTGACCGCTATTGCCCACAAATATGATCGCCAACTCGCGCCGCAGGCGATAGACGGCGTTGAAATGGCACTTCGATCTGGAGAAGGTTATTACTTAACCACCGATGGCCATTGCGACTGTGGTACGTCGCTTGGAGCTCTGAATAGGGGAAAGAAGAAAGGATACGTCCAAGAAGTTGATGTCAAACGTCTCCGCTCGAAGGGCTGGAGTGAGGCGAAGATTTCTAGATGGCTGGAACAGAAGCGGCATTCGTCAAAAGGCCAGCGCGACCTCCAGCGCTGGCATGAATTTCTAACTGAAACGCTGCAGTCCGGTCTTACGCCATTTATCGGTATCGTCGTTCATTCGTACTCGGGGCTACTGACGGAACACATTGCAATCCAAAAAAGAGAGGTCATCGGGTTTTCAGCGTTAAGCCTTGAGCAGTTGAGCCAACTCCAGGAAGATGTCATTTATGAGTTCTATCCTGAAGCCTGCATCTAACCCCTCCGTCAACCGGACCGCCCAAAAGCTACGCTTTTGGGTTCGCTTCGGCTTACGCCAGCCGGTTACGTCAAACGTTATGTTAATTGAGATAATGAAACTAAGCTTAATTGCCTCTTATATTATATCGCTTGGTGTTCTGCTCATGTTTTTGAGTGGAACTGGGGTTATCAATGAAAATATTGGGCTATTTGGTTTAGGTATCACTATAATTGGCAATGTTTTTTGCTGGATAATTCCTAGATTTCAGGATGAATCGAAACCAGTTTTGTTGACGACGATCGATAATGAGTAAAGTATTTTTATAGCTAATATGGATCGCTATGACAGAATTACTAGAACGGGTAATATCTGAATTGAAAACTTTACCCTCAGGATCTCAGGATGCAATAGCAACGATAATCTTAGAAGAGCTTGAGGATGAGCAAAAGTGGGATAAAGCATTTTCTGGTTCACCAAATGTTCTTGCCCAACTTGCATCTAAAGCAATGGCTGATTACCATAGGGGCAAAACCACAGAACTCGATCCCGAAACATTGTGAAGTATTGATGATGAAGTGTTAGAAACCTTTCGAGAACGTAGTGATTCTGCTGGAAAAGACTATCAAACTATGATTAATGAAGCTTTACGGCAGTATCTAGAAAAAGTTAAGCAGCCCATAGATGAAGACACACTACGCCGAGTTATTCAAGAGGAACTTCGCGCAGTAAGGTGATTTAGTGTTAATTGGTTTTCCTGCATTGTCTAACCAAGGCGTGTGAGGATGGACTCAACACTCTGGCGACGACTTGAAACTACTTGCCATCGCTGATGATTCCCCTGTTGTTCTGTAATCTTTGGGCCTAAGCGATCGTAGAAACTAAACCCACGAGTATTTCGAGTATCAGCATTCCAAGCAAGATGGGTACACTCCATTTGAAAATAGAATTTAGCTAGGAAACTTTTCCCTCTAGCGATCGCTCCAACTGCTTTTCTTGCTCAATAGTTAAACTTGTGATCTGCGATCGCAAAAGTAAATAACAGTTAAGCGATCACTTTTTACTTTTGAGATAGAGGATTAGACGATCAGCTTATGATGAAAATGATACTATTTTTCTAAAGAGAAAGAGTAAATTATGACTAAAAGTAATAGCTTTACAGCCATTATCTACAAAGAAGATGATATGTACATTGCCGAATGCCTAGAGATTGGCACAGTCGATCAAGGGGAAACAATTGAGCAGGCGATCACTGGCTTGAAAGAAGCCACACGGCTTTACCTAGAGGAATTTACCTTACCAGAAACATCCCCTAGATTTGTGACCAGTATTGAGGTTAATTATGCCTAAGCTGCCACGAATCTCAAGTAGGGAGGTAATTCGATCACTTGAACGTCTGGGCTTTGAGCAAGTTCGTCAAACAGGTAGCCATATTGTAATGAAGAAAGAAACTGAAGAGGGCAAAATTGGTTGTGTTGTCCCTGTACATAGGGAATTGAAGGTTGGTACATTAAGTGGAATTCTGAAACAAGCCCAAGTCACAGTTGAAGAGTTCACTGAGAATCTGTAAGGTCTAACAACCGACCTTATGCTAAACTTCGCCTGTTACCAAAAATTAATGACGATCAGTGAGTTCAACCGTTAGACTGACCCACCTAATCGAGAAAATGAAACTAAGTTTAATAGTAGTATTTCTAATTGGGGGCTTGGGTGCTGAAGCTCTCTTTAGTTCAGTTCGCAATCGTAGATCCTTACTTTCTCGCATCGGGCCTTTGCCATAACTTCTGATACGCTGGTTAGTCCGCATTCCCCTGTTGTTCTGTAATCTTTGGGCCTAAGCGATCGTAGAAACTAAACCCACGAGTATTTCGAGTATCAGCATTCCAAGCAAGATGGGTACACTCCATTTGAAAATAGAACTTGGCTAGGAAACTTTTCCCTCTAGCGATCGCCCTAAATTAGTCTCCACCGTCCATATATATAGTATTTCTAAGAAGGCTTTAAATTATGTGATAAATTTTTGATTTCAACAATGCCGTTCTTGACCTCAAACAAAGATCGCCGTAATTGGGATTGAAATGTCAGAATTAAGTTTGCGTTATTCCGAATTGGGGTCATTTAATAGTATTTTGGCTAGTAAGCTAAGAAGTTAGGTTTAATAGGTAAGACATTGAAGATTTTTATCAGTACGGGCGAAGTCTCAGGCGACTGGCAAGGGGCATTATTAGTTAAGGCTTTGCGTGAATATGCGATTTCAGCAGGAATAGATCTGGAAATTGTCGCCTTAGGTGGCGATCGCATGGCAGAAGCAGGAGCAACTATGCTAGGTAATACCGTAGGGATTGGCTCTATTGGCTTACTCGAAGCTCTACCCTATATAATTCCCACAATTTGGGTACAGTGGCAAGCTAAACAAAAACTCAAGCGATCGCCACCCGACCTAGTAATTTTAATTGACTATGTCACGCCAAATTTAGTCCTAGGCAAATTTGCTAAACACAAGTTAAAAGTTCCAGTGGTTTACTATATTGCCCCGCAGGCTCCTGGGTGGGTTTGGGCAATGGGTAAAAGGGAAGTTAATGAAATTGTGAGCTTTACAAATAAAGTTCTGGCAATTTTCCCCCAAGAGGCAAAGTATTATCAAGGGCATGGCGCAAATGTAGTTTGGGTAGGGCATCCAATGGTGGATGTCATGGCGAAGTTTCCTGATAAAGCTGCCGCCCGATTGCAGTTAGGAATTCCTGAATCTGATTTAGTGGTGGGACTATTGCCAGCCTCGCGATCGCAGGAACTCAAATATTTACTGCCAGTGATTTTAGAAGCTGCTCAAAAAATTCAGGCAAAACTGCCAGATGTTAAATTTTGGCTACCCCTATCCATGGAACGTTATCGGTTCAAGTTTGAGCAGTTATTTAAGGAGTATGGGGTTTCGGTCAACATCATTTCAGGACAATCTCAATTACTGATGCGGGCTGCCGATTTAGTCCTGTCTAAGTCTGGAACTGTGAACTTGGAAGCAGCTTTGTTAGATGTGCCTCAAGTCGTAATTTATAAGGTTAGTAAAGTTACAGAATGGATAGCAGTAAACGTTTTGAAGTTTTCGATTCCGTTTATGTCACCACCTAATTTGGTGGAAATGAGAGAGATTGTGCCTGAGTTTTTGCAATATAATGCCACAGGCGATCGCATAGCAGAAGCTTGTTTGGATTTACTGCTCAATGAATCTAAAAGGCAACAAACCCTTACTGATTATGCCCAAATGCGGGATCAATTAAATGGCACAAATGCCATGGATCGAGTTGTGAAAGAAGTTTTTAGCACCCTAAAGCAACCAGATAGAGTGACCATGTAGAAGTAGCAAGTATAGCCTCCAATTCAAGGTAATTTTTCTATGACAGCCACTCTCTCAATATTCAAATTCTTGAATCAGAAAATCTAGCAGCGATCGCCTTCCAACATAATTACCCATGAATCACCCAATATTGGCTTTGAAATATAGCTCAATTCCCCTGGGGCAGTAAATTGTTTGCGATCGCCAGAATTACCAAAACCAAGAATACTTGCCTTAAAAATATCTGGATATCTCTGGGCGGCTCTTTCCATATAGCTAATGGGATCTGATACAGACTGAATTTGCTGAAATAAAGATGCTGTATTAATTTGAGCGACTGATTTAAGCATATTAAAGTGTTAACTAACTTCCGTTTTAGCTGACTTTGCCTCGATCGCTTCTAATCTACTCTTCATTTCCTGATTATTTTTCTTCAGATCTTCTAACTCTTCCCGTAGTTGCTTAATACTTTCATCTGAACCGATCGCTCCTTGAACTCTAGTCACAGCCTCATCAGCCATGCGTTTAACTCGACCATCTGGGGTTTGATTGGATAGGGATTGGAGGATTCTGATCGCTCCAGCACTATCTATCTGTCCGAGGGCTATGACTACCGAAACTTGGGTTAGGAAGAATGATTCTCTAGTAATTATTTCTAAGCGGTTAAGGATTTGTTCGGTTTTGGGTTTGGTTTGGGATTTGCCCATCGCTCCTAAAGCTCGAATTGCCGCAAGGCGTAAAGACTGAGGTGTGGTAGGGGCGGTGTATAAAAGGATGGTTTCTAAGGCTTGATCGGAATCTTTGATTTTTGCTAAACCTGCGATCGCTCCACTTCTCACAACTTCATTCCATCCAGATTTTTCTTCTAGGGTAGTTTGCAAGAGTTTGATCACGCCATCGGGAGGACGCTGACTACTTAGGACATGGGCTAAGTCACCTATACAAGTAGCAGCATTAGCTTCAACGTTATAGCTAGGATCGCCGTTTTTGAGTAAGGGTTTAATCAAATCTAAACTTGCTTGGGTTTTAGTCTTTGCCAAACCAGAAATTACGGCTTTACGCACTCGAGCATCGACATCATTTAAGCCCTGAGCTAATGCGGTGAATGCTTGATCGAGCTTGATACTGGCTAATGCCTCGGCAACTTCTAATCTCACGCCCCAGAATGGTTCTGTTAATAGTGCTTTTTCTAGGGCTTTTACTGCTTCTAAACTACCTTTTTTAGCGATCGCTTCCGCATATTGAATTTTAGCTAAGGGATCGGGATTAAATTCTAAACCAGATTTCAATTCGGCTAATCCGTATTCTAAGGTAACTTGTTTGAGATAGTTATTACCATGATCGAAGCTGATATAACTGGGTTTTTGGTCTAGGGGGAAATACAGGGCTTGATCTTTCTCAAATATTCTGATCGTGAAAGTTTTAAGTTCGGTTTCTGCTTCAAATCCGCCTTCAAATCCAAAAGAGATGGGAATTCTCAAATCAAATAAATCATCTTGGGTTTGGGATACGGTCACTTTTGCCAGCTTATTATCACTATCCCAGCTATAACCGATTTTATATTCAGGATGTCCACCACGGAAAACATATTGATCGAAGAGAGGTAGATAATTTTTACCTGTAGCTTGCTCGATCGCTCTCAATAAATCAATGGTTTCAACTGTTTTATGGGCATTTTGTTGGACAAAGGTATGGATAGATTTCCAGAATAATTCTTCTCCCAACTCAGTTCGCAACATATGATAAACGCATCCACCTTTTTCATAAAGATGACGATCGTAGAGTTCGATCGCTTCTCGGTAAACATGGGTGACAATGGGGCGGCGGTATCTCTCGGCATCTTCGGCAAAATAATTACGAGCTTCTCCTAAGCGATAATAAGCGGCTTCTACGGCTCCATATTCATGCTCAGTCCACAGAACTTCGGCGTAGGTGGCGGCTCCCTCCTTGATCCAAGCGTGCGACCAGTGTTTGATTACCACTAAATCTCCAAACCATTGGTGGGCAAGTTCATGGGCGACTAGGCTTTCGGTAGTGCGATTATCTAAGGCTGCACGTTCGTCTAAAACACAGCGATCGGTGAGCAGAGTCGTGGAGGTATTTTCCATACCGCCAAAAATAAAGTCAGCGACACAAACTTGGGCATACTTAGGAAAGGCATATCTATATCCATACTTTTCACTGAAAAACTGAATCATGCGAGGGGTTTTGCCCATACTCAGACGGGCTTCTTGTTCAGTTCGAGATTTATCCACATAGTAGTTAACTTCAATATCTTCCCACTTATCCTTAATTTCCAAAAAGTCACCGACAGCAAGGGTCATCAGGTATGTAGGATGGATTTCCTGTTGGTACCAGTGATAAATTTTATGACCACCTTCGATTTTTACATCTATCAATTTACCATTGGAGATTGCCATCAAGTCAGCAGGAACCTTAACGACAATTTCTGATGTGGCTAACTGCCCAGGATAATCGAAGCAGGGGAACCAAAATCTGGAATCTTCATCTTCGCCCTGTGTCCAGACTTGGGTAGGCTTTTGGGGATAATATTCCGTTGGCTGGATAAAATAAATTCCCCTTTGAGGTTGGATGGCTTGGTAAGCGATCGCTAAATTAATCCTTTTACCAACTTCAGTGAGTTCAGAAAGATGAATTTTGAGAACTTCACCATCATATTCATATTTTTGAGGTGCTTCTAGGATGAAAACGGAATCAATTTGTAGGTTTACCGCATCTAAACTCAACTCAGTTATGCCATTGCGGATGGGATTAAGGGTGATTTCACAAGTTCCCTCTAGTGATTGTTGAGGAATATCTAGATCGAGAGTTAACTTAATATGCTCGACTTGTCCGGGGCGATCGGGATTGTAGTGGGGTTTAGCTCCTGGCATTTCAAAGGATTTATGCTTGCTTTTTTCTACATCCCAAATCGACATAATTTATACCTAATTTATACCTAGAAATATTCAAAGACTTAACAATTATAATCTCTATCGAACTCTGAGGTCGAAGTTTTCAGGTTAAAGCTCAAACATTCATACTCTGAGGTCGAAGTTTTCAGGTTTAAGCTCAATCGTTCAGGCTTTGAGGTCGAAGTTTTCAGGTTAAAGCTCAATCGTTCAGGCTTTGAGGTCGAAGTTTTCAGGTTTTAGGATCGATTAATGAAAATGCTTATAGTTTTAGTAACGCTCGAAATCCTGCTTGATTGAAATGATCGTCAGCAGTTAGCGCAGTTGTAATTCCTCGATTTTGCATAACTAAAAATGAGATACAGTCAACCAATCCCCATTCTTTATCTTGACGACTTCTAAATAATTGAAAGGCTGCCTCGTAAAGTTTGTTCGTTAAAGTTACTATTTCAATATTTGGATCTAATTCGAGTGACTCCAGAAGTTGAATTGCGGCAGTTCTGTATTTTTGTTTAGAGAGAGCATTACCAATTTCTAATAATACTGCTTGGGTCGTTACTAGGCGGGTATTTTGATCTTCAATTTGTTCCGCAATTTCTATCGCTTTTGTATGGTTTTGGTCTGTAATTGCGGATAAGGCGATCGCAAAGGAGGTATCTAAAAAAAATTCAGGCATTTTCTCCATACAAATCAATGGTTTCTGACCAGTCTGGCTTACCTTGTAATTTTAAGGATTTAGCAGTTTGCAAAAATGATTTTGGGGATATTTTTACTTCGGGTAATAAACTTTCGACAATAATCCGAACTCTTGTACCTGATTTAATGTTTAAAGGCTCTTCAGGAACAAGGGTTGTACCATCGAATATGGCATCTAAGGTTTGAATCATGACTTTTTACTTTGATCTAGATATTGAGAAGTGATGCACCATGGCTAAGGTAGCATATTTGACTGCGGTTCTATGAGGGAATGATACGTTTTTATAAGTGCAAATTGTAGTTTAGTGATTGAGATTGATAGGATGGCAAAATCTAAAGGTCGAAGTTTTTAGGTTTAGGTGTAAGCTCATTCTCTTTTCTGATCTCTAAATAGCGATGCAAAGCCTCTGTGATCATGCCATGTAAAAATAGGTCACGGGCAGCATTAAAAGGACTATTAGGGGCGAGGGGATGGCGATTGGTAATAACATGATTCCAGTTGTAGTCTTGGGCGATCGCACTAACATAGCAGCCAAAATTTTCATCAAACTGCAAAGATAGTACCGCCCTTGCAAACTCATCACTGGTAAGGCATAGCGAGTAAAATACCTTAAATAATTCGATCGCTGATTCTAAATCCAAAATCTGCAACCAACCCCGTTTAGTTACATCCACATCTACTTGGACAGGTTGGATACTTCTATAGTTAAGCCCTCGATTATGAACAGTCTGAAGCCAGTTAGGATTATCTCTTTGCGCCATATTATAGTCAAGTACGAAGTTAAAAAGAATCAGGTCGTGTTCTAAAAAGGCATTTTTTGCCAGATCGTCCACAGTTCTGGGATAAAGTTCAGACTTTTGGATATTCACATCGGCTCCGTTATCGATTAAAAAATTGACAATATTGGAACCAATGCAAATGTGTCTAACAATCAGATAGCAGGCTTCAGGGGAGGCAAAATGTTTAAGAAAAAAGGCTGCCGATGAATGCATGAGTTTATGGGAACTGAATTGAAATGGGAGGATTCGCTTAAATGTCATAATCACAGCCAATGAGATATTGGCAATAACCTTAATGGGGATGAGCAGATAGTTCCGACTCCAACTTTGCAAATCCTTAATCATATAGGCTTTAGCCTCTGCATCCAGAGGAATTGCTTGATCTATATATAAAATTTCCCACGCATTCGGATTTTGGCGATCGCTATTCATATTTTATTTCCTCTTTATAAATTCCACCAATGAACAACAGAATGAATCATTTCTACTTTCCCATTCTTATCTAAGAGGGCAACTCTCCAGATTTGCTTTGCAAGAATATAAGATCGATCTGATTCGCACAATACAAAATCTCCTTCTATCTCAGTTGTACTAAGTAATTGACCATTGCGATCTCTTTTTTCGATTGCAAATACATCATTTTTATATTCTTTACACTCAAACCCACTATCTTCTAAAATCCGTCTCCCATCTGAAACAGAAGAACCAATGGATATGTATCTACTGACTTCACTTTGCATCTCGTCTTGGGTATCTAATAGTCTTATTCCTTTTCTTAGAGATAAATACCAAATGACTAAAAGTAATAGACTAAAAACTATAATTAATTTCTGATATTTCATGACTCAATCTCTTCTAATTGCATCAGATATAATTTAGCTGTAACTTTGGCAGTTTTAATAATTCGTTGGGCGATCGCCTCCGTCATCCATTCAGATGTAATTAATGCTTCTAATTTACCTAAATGGGATTCATCATTGACACTGTGATAGCTTAGGAATGATACCTGATCGTTATTTAAATTCAGGGTGTTCTTAATTTGCTCTGCCCAACTTCCTGCTAATTTATTCCCTAATCCTTCAATGATAAACATACTGCCAATTAAATCCACTGGATCGGGCTGAGAGGCTTGATGAAAGATGAATGCTGAGAGTGCTTCACTACCAATATTTTTAGGAGATTCGGTAATTTCCTCTAGCTCACCGCCGACGGAGACATAATTCCGTTCCAACATTTGATAATCTCGATGCTCATCTTGGGCATGACCAATAAAAGTAGAACGCAGGCGAAAATCAATCATATTTGAAGCAGCACGAGCAATCCATCTCGCTCCTTCCACAACTTGAGGACGTAAATTTTTGAGTAGTGCCTTGTAATCGTCTAGGGTAAATTCGCCTCGATGCAGTTTCCTGACTATGGGTACAGACCTGATTTTGCGTTCAAAGTCTAACCAAGCAATTGCTAAATCCCGTGCTAGATGTTGGGATAGATCTTCTGATATTAAAGATGCTCCAGAATATGATCTTTGATCTAGAGTAATAGGAGCTTCTGATTCTTTTTGAGAATTTCCCACCACCGTTAGCATCATATAAGCTGTAGTAAAGCGACCACTTTCAGGAATAAAACAGAAGATCTTTTGTCCTAACTCTAACTTGTCAGAATTAAAGAGTTCTTCCAACATTAAATAAATCGAAGCACACCCTGTATTTCCTTTGGTATAGAGATTTGTAAACCACTTATGTTCGGGAATCATGCAGTTTGCTTGCTCTAACAATTCCACAATTTGACTGCGAAAAAAGTGGGATGAATAATGGCATAAAAGCCAATCAATCTCTTGGGGTTTAACTTTCTCGGCGGCAATTAATTTTAACCAACCTTCTACCCCCAATTTTATTACATCCCCTAAAAGGCGAATATTTTGGCGTAAATCTAATCCACCTGCGATCGCCACATCTTGATAGGAATCATAACTCATCCAAGTTTTTTTAATATTCTCATTCTCTGCTCCTGCGTACATACACACTGGATAGGCGTTAGCGTGGGAAGTTAATTCGATCCATTCAATTTTGAGACTGATTCCTTTAGCGTTGGGATGATCTTGAACTAACATGGCTCCCGCACCATCAGAAAGCATCCAGCGTAGGAACTCTGTATCAAAGGGTAAGGTCTCTCCAGATTTAATTCTGGCTTCAGCTTCAAATCTCTTACCTTTAAATAGCCGAGAGGGAAGTTCGGAAGCAACGGCGATCGCATTCTGTTTATATCCTAATTCCACTTGACTAGCAGCATACTTAAGGGCAGAAACACCTGCACAGCAAACACCTTGGGTTGAAACTATCTCTAGGGGCGAAAACTCTGGCAATTCGCCATGCACCATACTGGCAAAGCTGGGAACTATGACATCTCCCCAAGTTGTAGCACAGGCAAGTAAATCAATTGCTCTCGGCTCTAAATCTATGTTTTGCAGAGTATCTCTAATGGCGATCGCCGCCATTTCACTATTAAGATAGGTACTATTTTGTTCTTGATCCAAAGCGTAGTGTCTGGTTTGGATGCCATTACTTTTGAGAATGCGATTTTTCACCTTAGAAGGCTTCCCCGCAATCATCCCCAGATAATCTTCCATCTCAGAATTAGCGATCGCTGTTCCTGGTAAAAACTGTCCAATACTGTTGATATAAGCTGCCATATATTTTGATATGAATGTTATATATCAAGCTTAGGATGTTAAATTTTAAGGCTGGAGTCGTGCTGTGCCACTTTAGAAATTGGTTAGAAGTTAGCTATATTTCTATTGGGCATGAATCCGTTCTAAATCTCGTTTTACTTCAAAGGCAAGTTCTCGATTGCTGGGATCAGTAACTAGGGCTTGCTGAAAAAGCAAGAAAAGCATACGAGCATTAGTTTTCGTTGCCTTGAAAACTGATAAAATGCAAAGAAAAGCAGCAAAACAAAGAAAAAACCTTGCACCGATAAA
>VYKS01000240.1_pt1 | contig 28702 bp, 22 predicted proteins | sample 5114511 | NCBI WGS metagenome assembly VYKS01 (sample SAMN12291795, study PRJNA351875) | freshwater metagenome | isolation source: freshwater lake | place: USA: Michigan, Gull Lake | collected 2011-07-05 | reverse complement strand
CGCGTCCCGCCCCGGCACCGCTGCCCGCGCCGGCGGCGCCACGTGCACCCGCCGCGCCCATGCCGGCACCGGACGAGTGGCCGATGGCGCGCATTGGGGAGGACATGGTGCGCGCTGGCGTGGAGTTGGCCCGGGCCATGGCCCCCATGGCCCCCCTGGCTGCGATGCAGGCAGCCGAGCTGGCGCAAGCGAACGCGGACTTGGCCATGGGGAGTGATGCCCTGCGGGCGGCGACGGCTGATCTGGCACGCGACCTGGCATCACTCAACACCGGCGAGATGGCGGAACTGGCCGCACGCGGTCAGGCCTTGGCCAGTCTCCGGGAATTGGATCGTGCACGCACGACCAACGGTGGCTATCGCACCGAAGCCCCGGCGCCATGGGATGCGCAGGATCCCGCCGACTCGCTCTACCGCGACGCGCGGAAGGCCCTGTCGGGCAACAGCTACCGCCGAGCCGCTGAGCTGTTCAAAGAAATCCGGCAGAAGTATCCCAAGAGCAGCTACGCATCGGACGCACCGTACTGGGAAGCGTTTGCGCTGCAACGACAGGGGGGAGAGACCAACCTGCGACTGGCACAGGATGCCCTTGGCTTGCAGCAGCGTGACTATCCTCGCGCGGCCACCCGTGGTGATGCGGCAGCGCTCAGCGCTCGCATAACGGGGATGCTGGCCCGGCGCGGTGATGAGCAGATGGCCACCACCATTGCTGGTCGGGCGCAGCGGGCGGCTGATGACGGGTGTCCCCGTGCCGAAGAAGACGAGCGCATTGAAGCGCTGAATGCGCTCTCGCAGATGGCGCCCGAGCAGGCCATGCCCATTCTCAAGAAGGTGCTGGCGCGTCGTGAGCCCTGCACGCAGGCGTTGCGCCGCACGGCGGTGTGGATGGTCGCGCGGCAGAAGCAGCCGGAAGCGGCGTCGCTGCTGATGAATGCGGCGAAGAACGACCCCGACCGCGAAGTGCGAGAACAGGCGGTGTTCTGGCTGGCCAACGTGCCGACCGATGAAGCGGTGGATATGCTGATTGATCTGGCCAAGGATGGCAACGACCTCGAGCTGCGCAAGCGGGCGGTGTACGCGCTGTCGCGCGCCAAGTCGGAGCGGGCGGGGAGCACGTTGCGGGACATGACGCTCGACAGCCGCGTTCCCGAGGCGTTGCGGGGAGAAGCGCTCATGTGGACCGTCAGTCGCATTCCATTGGGAAACGAGCGGCTGGCGTATCTCAAGAATACCTACGCCAGCTCGCAGGGGGTACAGTTCCGCCAGGCCGTGCTGCGAGCCGTGGGCAGCGTGCGCAGCGAGGAGGCGCGCGAGATGTTCGTGAACATCGCGCTCGACAGCCGTGATTCGCTGGAGCTGCGGCGTAGCGCCATTTCGCATCTCGCCACGGGTGGTGGCTTGGCCAACGTGGGCCCGCGTACTGTTGGCAGCACTCTGACGGGCTCCGTTACGGTAATGATGCCTGCACCGGGTGCCAGCGCCGCTGCGGATGCGGCCAACCGCCCCACCGGAGCCGTACTGGCGCCGCTGCTGGCGAAGATCTACGACCGCGTCGACGAGCTCTCTCTGCGCCGTCAGGCGCTCGCATCATTGGTCTCGCTGCGGGACAATGCGGGCATCGACAAGATTCTCGACGTGGCGAAGAACGAAAAGAACCCCGAGCTCCGCCGCACCGCCGTGAGCTATCTCTCGCGCACCAAAGACCCGCGCGCCATCGCGATGTTGCAAGAGATCATCAACAGGTGACGCGTGCTCGCGTCGGCACGGAGGTCTCGACCCTCGTTCTCGATGCTCGGATCTCTAGCCGCACCGGCCGCGGCAGCGCATTTTGGGGTCGACTCTCACCCCACGGTATGCGCCGAACTCTTCTCGCCAGTCTCCTCGCCGCTCTCCCGGTCCTCGCTCAGGCTCAGCCCGCGGCTGAGCCGGCGAAGGTCCGCTGGGAGCGCCTCTGTCAGATCCGCCGCGACAAGTTCGACAAGATTCTCCCGGCTGCACTGCGCGACAACAACGTGCACATGTGGATCACGATGCAGAAGGAGAATCAGTTCGACCCCATGTACGAAGACTTGGGGCGCGGGTACGTGGGCAGCGTGGGCTACTACATCTTCACCGATCGCGGCGGCGATCGCATCGAGCGCATTGCCATCGGCGCCAGCGGCGGCATGCTCGAGGGGTGCAAGGTATACGACCGCGTCATCGCGCTCGCCAATCTCAAGGCGTTCATCGCCGAGCGGAATCCGGCGCGCATCGCGATCAACATGAGTGAAGAAGTCGGCGCCGCCGATGGCCTCTCCAAGACGTCGTACGACCGGCTCGTGAAGGAAATCGGCCCCGAATACGCTGCGAAATTGGTGAGCAGCGAAAAAGTGGTGAGCGATTTCCGTTCGGGCTTCACCGTGTCGCAAATCGTGGCCCTCGGCGAGGCTGGCGAAATCTCGCGGCGCGTGGCCGAACGCGCGCTCAGCAACGAAGTCATCACGCCGGGCGTGACCACGCTCGAGGACGTCGCGTGGTGGATGATGGACCAGCTGCAGATGCGTGCGCTGGGTTCGAGTTTCGATATGCCGAGTGTGTACATCACCGGTCCCAAAGGCATCGAGGCCACGAGCAATGGCCGCATCATTCAGCGCGGCGACTTGGTGATCATCGATTGGGGGGTGGGCTATCTCAATACGTGGACCGATGTGAAGCGCATGGCCTACGTGCTGAAGCCCGGCGAGACCGCGGCGCCCAAAGGCATCCAAACGGCGTTCGACAATGCGCTCACGGTACGCGAGATCATTCACCGTACCATCAAGCCCGGCCCAACGGCGGGCGCCATGGTGGAGCAGCTCAAGACGGAAATCACCAAGGGTGGGTTCCGCATGCAGGGCACGTTCAACGAAGTCGGCACTGACGACAAAGTCGAAGTGAACATCGGCTGCCACAGCGTGGGCGATCGCGGGCACGGCAGCGGCCCCAGCATCGCGTGGTTCAATCCGCGCCAGATGACCTTCAACATCAAGCCGTTCAATCCGTTCTCGATCGAACTCTTCGCCTGGACCCCCAACCCCGACTGGGGCGGCGCCAAAGTGCGTATCCCGCTCGAAGACGACGCGGTGGTGACAGAGCGCGGCGTCGAGTGGCTGTACCCGGTCAACCAACGCATCTGGCTCATCAAATGACATCTGAGATCTGAGTGCTGAGTTCTGGATCTGAGATCTCAGCTCCAGAACTCAACACTCAGATCTCAACTCTCATTGAGTTTGAGGCTCCACGTGATCGGCATGTTCGGATCCAGCGAGTCCCGCACCGAGCAATACTTCGTCACCGCGAGTTCGATCGCGCGTTCGGCGTGCTGGCGCTCGATGTCGGCGCCCACGAGGTGATACGCGAGATGAATCTTGGTGACGCGTCCCGGCACGCCGGCGAAGCGTTCGCCTTCGACGTCGACCGACAACGCCTGCACCGGCGTGCGGCGTTTGGCCAGAATATCGACCACGTCGACGCCCGTGCAGCCGGCGAGGGCCGACAGCAGCGTATCAACCGGCGACGGGCCCGTGATACCGCTGGCGTCCATGCGAATGGACGGGCCACCGCTGGCGCGACGACCGTCGAAACGATGTTCTCCGTCCCACGTGACCTGCACCTTGGCGGGCGGCTTGCCCGCGACCGGCATGGCCGTCGTATCCTTCAGCGATTCGGTGCTCATGGCTGCTCTCCTTTGCGGATAGGCGCTCGCACGGCATTCCCCCACTCGGTCCACGAACCGTCGTAGTTGCGAACGTTCGGGTACCCGAGCAGATACGTCAATACGAACCACGTGTGACTCGATCGTTCACCGATGCGGCAGTAAGTCACCACGGTGTCCGACTTGGTCAGGCCGAGCTCGCCTTCATAGAGCCCGCGCAGCGCCTCGGCGTGCTTGAACGACCCGTTGGCCTCAGCGGCGCGCGCCCACGGCATGCTGCGCGCACCGGGAATGTGTCCGCCGCGCAGCGTGCCTTCCTGCGGGTAATCGGGCATGTGCAGCTTCTCGCCCGTGTACTCCTGCGGAGAGCGCACATCCACCATGGGCAGCCCCGCGTCCATGTGGGCCCGGGTATCGGCCAGGTAGGCACGGATACGGGAGTCGTCGCGCTCACGGGCCACGTACGATGACGGGCTGAATGACGGGCGATCGGTGGTCGTGGCGCGATCCTCGGCCAGCCACTTGGCGCGTCCGCCGTCGAGGATCAGGGTGTTGTCGAAGCCGAACAGCTCGAACACCCATAGGGCATACGTCGCCCACCAGTTGTTCTTGTCTCCGTACAGCACCACCGTCGTGCTGTCGTCGACGCCGAGGCGACGGAGCAATGACTGAAAGCCGTCGCGGTCGAGGTAGTCGCGCTGGACCTGATCGTTGAGATCGATGTGCCAGTCCAGCTTCTGGGCGCCGGGAATGTGCTCCACGTCGTAGAGCAGTACGTCTTCATTGCACTCGAGCAGCCGTAACGACGGCGTGGACAGGTTGGCCGCGAGCCAGTCGGTGCTGACGAGGCGGCCAGGGTGGGCGTAGCCCTTGGCGACGAGGGCCGGGTCCGGGAGACCGGGCAGTGCAGTGGCAGGAGTCATCTCTCAACGCTAAGGCGTGCGGCCGCGAATGCAAACCGGCGGTATCTTTCCGGTATGGAACATGTCGATACTGGCGCCGCCATCGCGTATCGTCTCTGGGATGTCGGGTACGCCATCGATCTCGACCGTGCGCTCGATCTGCTGGCCACCAGCGGTCCGGAACGCGTGCGTCCGGTTCGGGGAGAGGGGCAGGCGCTGCAGATTCCCAACCCGCCCATCACCGTCCTGTTGGGGGCCGAATCGCTCGTGGTGGGCGAGACGGCGCACGACGTGGAACTCTCCGCCCGGATCTTCGATTTCGGGGTCGTGTCGCTACGCATGAAGGTCCGCGCGCCCGCGCGCTGTTCGTGGGCCGAGTTCACTCTCTTTGGGCAGCGGCTCGAGCACCATCCGGGCCTCGCCGCCATGACGGCGCACCATCTGCGCCTGCTCACCGAGCGCATCGCGTCGGCCGTTGAACGGCCCGTGCTCGCGGCGGTACACGAGGAATACACCGTTTTCCGCGTCTCGCGCATTACCGACGCCGATGGCGGTGCCCTCGACGCGGAGCAACTCGCCGGTCTCGACGTGGTCCCGCTGCTGCTCAACGAGCATCGTCCGCTGAGTGCCGACGCCAAGCGGGAGCTGCTGCCCCATCGCTTCAGCTATTACGGCGATGACCTGGTGCTCCTCACGTGGGAGAACGCGCTCGTCGTGGAGCCGGGCCAGCACGATACCGATTTGCAGTACATCGTGGAATTCGCCAACGCCCAACTGCTCGAGTTGCGCTATTACGACGCGTTGCTCGATGCCGAATTGCCGCGTCTGTACGACGACATCGAGAAGGCCCGCGCGCGACACGCCGTCTTCCCCGGACGACGATTCGCCGCCTTGCTGCAGCGTCTGCAGGCCCAGGTGGCAGACAGTACGGAACTCGTCGAACGGGTGGAGAACGCCCTCAAGGTCACCGACGATGTGTATCTCGCACGCGTCTACTCGGCGTCGCTCGAACTCTTTCGTGGTCGCGCGTGGCGTGCAGGGATCGATCGCAAGCTCGCGATTTTACGCGATACCTACGCCATGCTCAATGGCGAAGCGCAGGCGGCGCGCAGCGAAACGTTGGAAATCGCGATTGTGGCACTGATCGTGGTGGAGCTGATTGTGGGGGTGGTCAAGTGATGGAGGCGCCCGAAGGGTGTCACTTGCGGGCGGCGCGGTGTCCCTCATGGGAACCATGTTCGCCATGCGCGGCATGTATCTGTTGAGCCGCGAACGGGCGGCGCAGCAGGCGGCGACACGGCTGCCACCGCCGCCGACGTCAGAATAAGCAAAGGAGTCGCTGGTGGCTGGTGTACCGGAAATGGAAGCGTATTCCCGCCACGTGCTCGTCTGCACGGGGAGCTACTGCACGAAAAACGCCGGGGGTCGCGCGGTTTACGCCGCGCTGGCGTCGCTGCTGCAGCGCCACGGGCTGCTCTTTGGGCCGCGGCGCGTCAAGCGCAGTGAAGCGCCCTGTCTCGGAGTGTGCAGTGGCGGCACCATTGTGGCCGTCTATCCCGAGGGCGTCTGGTATCATGGCGTCACGCCGGAGCTCATGGAGCGCATTGTCACCGAGCATTTGAAAGAGGGGCGCGTGGTGGAAGAGCTGGTTTTCCACCGTCTCGGAGCCCCGCTCGACCCCGCGTTCGACGACTGAACGCGGGGGCGCGCCTTACGCCGCCGCGATGGACCGCAGCGCCGCAATGCGCTCTTCGGTGGGCGGGTGCGTGCTGAACCACTTGCTCATGCCGCGCATGTTGAACGCCGCCAACGGGTTCACGATGGCCAGCGGCGCGGCGTTCGGCGACACCTGCATGGGAATGCGACGCGCGCCCATTTCGAGACGCCCCAACGCACTGGCCAGCGACAACGGCCGCCCGCTGATTTCCGCGCCGACGGCGTCGGCCTTGAACTCGCGCTGACGGCTGATGGCAAACTGAATGACCATGGCGATGACCGGCCCGATGATCATGATGGCGATCGCCACCACCGGATTCACGCTGTCTTCGTCGTCACCACCCCCGAAGAACATCGCGAACTGCGCGATGTTGCCGATGGCGCCGGCCATGGTCGCCGCGATTGTCTGCAGCAGCATGTCGCGGTTCTTGATGTGCGCGAGTTCGTGCGCAATGACCCCCTCCAGTTCGTCCTTCGACATCATGCGCATGAGCCCCTCGGTCACGCATACCACCGAGTTCTCCGGATTGCGGCCGGTGGCGAACGCGTTGGGCTGATCGTGCGGCGCAATGGCGACCGTGGGCATGGGGAGCCCCGCCCGCTGACGCAGCCGGTCGACCATGGCGTACAATTCCGGGGCCTGCTGCGCATTCACGACCTGCGCGTTGTACGAGCGCAGCACCATGCTCGACGAGCCCCAGTACATGAACAGGTTCATGCCGGCAGCCATGAGCAAGCCGAAAATCGCGCCCGTACCACCACCGACGAGCTGTCCGATGGCCATGACGAGGCCGGTGAGACCGGCCATGAGAACGAAAACCTTGACGTTGTTCATCGTGGTTGAATGCTGTGGTTTACACGTACGGATACACGAAAGGCGAGGCTTCGCACGACACAGGCCGGGCCGCTGAACGGCCCGAGCTGTTGCGTGTGAAGGTCTCGCCTGATGCAAACATCACCCGACCGGACCGTGCCGCGTTGCCGCGACAGTCTTGACGATCCGGCCGCACGAGCGGGGCCGTTGCCGGTCCGCCCGCGTGGCTACTCCCCTTCGGAGTCTGTGTTGTCTTGCTGCCGCAGCAATGTAGCGATGGCCTCGGAGCTGCGCAGCCCCCGAATCCCCTCCACGAGCTCCGTTGGGGCGGTTACCACACCCCGGCGCGCGAGCTCCTCGGCCACCGCTTTCAGATGCCGTGGCCATACATACCGCGCCAGCTCAAAGAAGTTCCGGCGCGCCACCGGCTCGGCCGTCAGAAAGGCCGCTAGGGGGGTGCTTCCCTTGCGCGTGTTGCAGCCCCTGCAGGCCGTTACTAGGTTGCCCGGAGACCCGTCGCCACCCCGCATCCGCGGCTGGACGTGGTCGACGCTCAGGTCGTCCGGTTCGTGAACGAGCCCGCAGTACACGCAGCGGTAGCCGTCACGGGCAAAGATGTCGGAGCGATTTCCCACGTGCTCTTTCCCGGTTTCCTGTGAACCTTCCCGACAAGGGACGCCGTCTCGTTCTCGAGCGGCTCACGAAGTTCTTCGATACGGAAGAAAGTGTCGAGACCCGGGATGACGTCGTGCCCCGCCTGACCTTCAAAGCCCTCGAGGCCCTTCGTATGTCGCGTAGCCGTGAACGGATTCTGAGCAACCTCGAAGAGATGTACCGCGAAGCGTTCGACCGCGCCAAGGAAACCGGCGATCCGGCGCAGATGGCCGCGCTCGACTTCTCGTACCGCCGGGAACAGCTGTACTTCGAGATTCTGCTCGACGTACGCGACGCGATGGAGAAGAAGTAAGCGGTTAGGAGATGGTCTCCGAAACTCGTGGCGGGAGTTTCCAGCATTCCGGTTCGGGCTTGGCCCAAGTTCTGACTGGGCGATCGGCCCTTTCGACACGATGACGCCAGTTGCGATGCAAGCGACGCCTTCCGATCTGGAGGGCGTCGCTTGCGACTTCTGAGTGCACCCGGGCGCGCTCGGCCGTCTGTATGCGCGGTGCTTGCTAGTCAAGCAGGCTGATCCCCATCGCATGGAGAGTGGGGTCAAGCTCTGGATGTACCCCCAGTGCGACCGTAGCGAACCAGGTAATCGCCGATTCCGCATTGCTCCGAAGCGCAAGACATCGCTGCGCTGGCGAGAATCGCGAGACATACGCGAGGCCGCCGACGATGCCGCCGTCGACAGGAAATGCAGCGGCGACCTGCTTGGCGAGCCAAGCCCCGATCAATCGCTGGGTACGCTCGTACACCAGCAGGTCCGGTGGAGAGGAGGGGAGGCGAATGCGCGGACGCTCGGTGAGATCGCCCAATTGCACGCCGTGTGCTCCCGGTTCGTGGATCAAATCAATCACCACGAGGTCTCGCGTGATCTGCGCGTCGGTAATGGCATTGTGGGCCGACAGCGTTTGACGCGAAAGGGCGCGTCGCGGGTTCCCGCGTAACACGCCTTCGTGTATGGCGCCCCCGAGCTGCTCTGCCACGTAGCACACGCCCGGGTCACCGGGTCGTCGCGGGTGCGGTGGATCGAAGCGATTGTCCCCCAACATACCCACCGCTGGACCAAACCAGCCCGGTCCCGTTCCGGGGCGATGACGCCGCATCACGCGTACGCCCCGGGGGATGCGCCCGAAGCCAACAGGGACGTCTCCTTCGGGGCCCGGCACGATGAACGGTGAACTCATGCCACGCGGGTGGCCGCTTCGGGAGGGGCATCCGGAGCGCCCTCGTCGCTGTCGCGCACGACGAACTCCACCAAGGCGATCACGCGCTCCGCATCCCCACGCGCGAGACACTGAAACCCCGTTGGCCAGGCGCCATCGGGTGTGGCCGGATCGTCGACCAACGCCTCCTGTGGCGTCGCGAGGAGCAGGAATACCTCTTCCGCCGTCAGACGTCCGTTTGCGCGCTGAAGGATCGTCGTGATCGCCGGGTAGGGCCGGGGTGGGTGCAGGTCTGAGGGGGGCGCCGCGAACTGTGCGACGGGATACCCAAATGAGCCGTCTGGGAGCGGCAATGCGAGGACCGTCCGGTCGTCACGCCATGCTTGCAGAGAGGCGCGGCCTACCCGCAGTTGCTTCTGCGCTTCATCCGCACGCCACAATCCACCGCTTGCCTCAAGGGCGCTGAGCACCTCGGCCCGCCCCTTGAGCAGGAGAAGCGCCTGCACGTCGTGGGGCTGATGCGCGGCAAACACGTCGACAAACGCCCGGAAAAACGCCGCTGGTGATCCGGCGGCAAGCACTTGAGCTAACTCGCCGCGCGCAGCCCCTGCACCAATAGAGAAGGCCAGGCGCGCCATTCGCACCGTCAGCGCCTGCGCGAGGTCAGACGCGTGCGCCGGTGACGCTGGCTGCTCGAGCAGTGACCCGAGCGACTGGTCCAAGAGTGCGGTCATCGAGACCTCCATGGTGGTGTACGTGGCATACGCTACCTTATTCCGTCTGCCTTGTCAATATCGGGGGTATCGTGGCTGCTCTCCCGATAAACACGGCCAAGACCGGGGTGGCGTGAAGTTGATTGATCGATTTCGGTTCACCACTCGCGGCAGCCGACTGAAACAGCGCTGCTCGTTTGTCGGCACAACACGTTGGTCCTGCTGCTTGAAGCGGATTGACTGGAAATCGGCCACGGTGCGGCCATGCTGTCGCCCGGAAATCCTCCGATCACGACTTAGGGCGGGCCCAGAACCGCAGTTCTGATAGCCGACAGTTACGGGAACCCGGGCGGCGTCTGCCGCTTTTTCGTCGCCTGCTCAAATGCGTACGCTAGCGCCACGAGCTTGGGCTCGGCGCACGCTCCGGCCGTGAACGTGATGCCGAACGGCGCGGGCTTGGGGTCAAAGCCGGCCGGGAACGGCTGCGTCGCCGGCGCGGTCACCGGCAACAGCGCATACGGCACCGTGATGCTCGGATAACCGGGACGCGCCGCGATGTTGGCGCTGCTCACACCGGGGAAGAGCAGGGCGTCGAGCTGGGCACTCTTCATGGCGGCGTCGATCCCCTGATCGGCGGTGAGGCGGATGTCCTTGCGACGGTCGGCCTCGTACCGCTCGCGATCGAGACGTAGCTCCATTTCATCGGAGATGTCGAGCGCCGCCTGTCCATACTTGATGGCACCGGCGCGCTGATGGCTGTTGTTCCACTGGCGCAGCGCGGTGAGCGACGCCACCGGAGCCTTCGTGCCAAGCGTCGACAGCCAGAGGTTGAAGTCGCGCTTCATGCCATACTTGAGCACCGTCGAGCAGGTCGCGTCGCGCCCACGTGCGTTGTCGAGCCCACTGCACGGACTCCAGTCGAGCAGATTGTCGTCGGCGTTCTTGGCGCTGATGCTGGGAATCACCACGGGATCGACAATGGTGGCGCCCTTCGCGGTGAGCAGCGCGATGACTTCGGTCATCACCGTGCGTTGCGCGGCGGTGAGACCACCGCGTGGGGTGCTGCTGCCACCCGACGTAACGGTGTCGTAGAAGAATGCGCGTGGAATACCAATGCGTGCGCCCTTGAGCGCGTCGGCCTTGAGAAACGGGGTGTAGTCGCGGTTCGTGGGCGGCGTGCACACTTTCGTGGCGGCATCGTTGGGATCGGGCGCACTGCCTTCCATCGCGCCAAGCATGATGGCCGCATCGGCGACCGTGCGCGTCATGGGGCCCGGCGTGTCCTGATCGGCGGTGATGGGAATGACGCCGTACCGACTGATGCGCCCTACCGTGGGCTTGATGCCCACGAGCATGTTCGCGTGCGACGGTGACAGAATGGAGCCCGACGTTTCGGTGCCCACGTTCGCCGCCCAGAACGACACGTTGGTGCCAGTGCCACTCGACGAACCGCCGGTGCCGAGGACAGCGCGTCCATCGTTCAGCCCGTCACGCGGATCGGGACGCGGGTCCCACGGATTGAGCCCTTGGCCATTCACGGCGTTGTAGTTGCCGGGCATGCCCGACGCGACCCAATTCGCGAGCTCGGTAAGCTGCGCCTTCGCGATGATGATCGCGCCCGCCTCGCGCAGGTGCTTCGTGAGCGTGGCATCGTACGGCGGCACCACGTCGGCGAAGGCCAACGCCCCGCCGGTGGTGCGCATATCGGCGGTGTGGATGTTGTCCTTGAGTGCGACGGGAATACCGTGCAGCGGCCCACGCAGCTTGCCTTGCGCGCGCTCACGGTCTAGCACGTCGGCTTCCTGCAGCGCGCGCGGATTCACCGAAATGGTGGCGTGCAACCGGCGGTCGTACGTGGCAATCCGAATGAGATACTGCTCGACGAGTTGCCGCGACGTGACGCGCTTGGCGGCGAGTGCGGCCTGCAACTCGGGGATGCTCGTCTCCACCACGGTGAATGGTGTTGCGGAGCGTGCCCCCTGCGCCTGGACGGTGACGGCGCTCGTGCACAATAACAGCGCGATGGCGTGCGAACGCTTGCGTGACGGCATGACTATTTCCTTTTCAGCGGTGAGGGCGGCAGCGATCCGACGTACGCCGCCACCGCGACCATGTCGTCGAGGGTGAGGGCATCGACCACGGGGTACATGGGCGTCGCGGTGGAATCGGCGCGTGCCCGTGTGCGGAAGTTGATGAGCTGACGCAGCAGGTTGCTGGGTGAGCGACCGGCAATGGGCGGAACTTCGCCCACACCAAGCAACTGCGGGCCGTGGCAGGTGGCGCACGTCGTTGCCACACCAGCGCGCCCGCGCTGCACAATGCGCCGACCGCGCGCGACACTGCCAACGGGCACATAGGTGGTGTAGCGCACCCACGGGTCGCGCAGCTCGTGCCGCTCAATCGACTCCGGCGCTTCGATGAGCCGACCGGCAATGGGCTCCGTGCCGGTGCCGTCGAGCGCGTAGAGCAATCCGGCAATGCGCGTGGTCGGTACGTCGGTCACTTCACGCACGATGTTGCGGCGCGTGAGCTTGAGGCGTGCGTAGTATGTGGCGGCCGCGCGCACCTCGTCGTCCGTGAAACCCTTCGCCACCGCGAGCATCGGCGTGACCGGCGTCGTGGGATTCGCAATACCACGCGTTCCCACGCGCATGGCGCGCACCTGGCGCACGGTGTACTCCACCGGCAGTCCGGCCAACGTGCCGTTTTCCGGACGTCCTTGCCCGTCAGGCAAGTGACAGAATCCGCAGGCGCGTCCATCGGGGCGCACGCCATATTGCACCGGCGCCGGCATGGCGGGGTGCTGCCGCGGAAACCAGTCGGGAATATCGAACGCGTTGCCGACCTGCTTCATGGTGTATTGCCGCGCGGAGTTGGGCACCCGGTGCAGCGTCACGCTATCCGCGACCACCGGGGGTGTACCCTTGGGGGCCGGCGGCGCGGTGGGGAAGGCCCACGCCGGCACCACAAAGGGCGCGGCGCTGGGCGACGACTGCGCGGTGAGCGCATGACTGACGAGGCACAGTGACGCACTTAGCGATGCACGCAGCAGGGCGACACGCGCAATGATCACGCGTGGTTTTCGGCGCATGCTCACCGCGGCGTCAACACGCGTTCGGCTACCCGTTGTGCCATGGCGCGCGCGTCGGCGGTACTGTCGTTGGTCAGCACCATGATCACCAACCGTTCATGGGGGTATCGCATCCACGCGTTGCGCATGCCGTCGTCGGTACCGTACACGGCGTGTCGCACCTGACCATTCACCGTCTCGATGCTGAACGGCGCCGGGGGCGTATTGGTGTCGCGCGCCCCCGGGCGGACAACGAATCGCCCCAGCTCGAAGCGATACAGGTCGTCCACGTTCGCCCGCCAGGTGCTGCGCACACTGTCGTAGCTGGCCCGCTGCATGCCGCCAATCCCTTGGACCCGGCGAATGGACGCCACCGACATTCGGCCGGTGCTGTCGGGCACAAAGGCGGCGTTCAGTACGCCACTCAGGCGACCAAGATCGAAGAGCGGTACCGACGTTTCCGGCGTGAAGCGCGGCTGTATGGGAATGCCATAGGCGCGGTTGAGCAGCACCTTGCCCTCGCGCGCGACCAGAACGGCGGCGCCGCCGCGCACGCCGTTGCTGTACACGCCAAACACATCATCGAGAAAGGTGCCATCGAGACGCGATGCCGACGCGGCCCGTGAAATGACACGGCGTGCCCCCAGATCGAACTTGTCGCCCGGCAACAGCGTCGTGAACGGCTTGCCCTGATCGGTGAGCTCGCGGCTGTTGTACACGAATCCCTTGCTGCGTCCAATGAGTTCGGCGGTATCGCCACGCACCACCCACGCCGTGCCTTCGTCTTCGGAAATGGCCAGCAGATCACGGCGTCGAATGGTGAGCGAGTCGTACAAATCGGGGAGCCGCTCACGCGCAACCACATGCTGATCGACCGCCGTGTTGCGCAAATATCCGAACCCCGTGAGATAGTCGGGATGATTCATGATGCGGTTGTTGCTCGACGGCGCACCACGCACGAGATAGCTGGCGAGAATGCTCGCGCCCGCCGATGACCCACCCACCACACCACCACGCGCCAGCACCGCTTCGAAGGCGCGCTGGCTCTTGGTACCCATGTACGAATTCACCAGCCGGTAATGCCGCCCGCCACCGAACCACACGCCGCGCGCGTTCGCGATCTTCGCCACGAACGTATCGGCATCGGCCACCGCCTTGCTGGTCGTGTGGTATATCACGACGTTCTTCGCGCCCGCCGCACGCAAGCCGCGCCCTACGGTGCGTACGTCGATCGAATCGTCACCCGCCGTCGGCACCTCCACGATGAGCGCGTCAGGCCCACCGGCGAGTTCGATGAATTTGGCAAAGATCTCGGGCCCCTGCTGTCCACCGCCAACCACCAGCACCGACCCCTTCTCGGGCCCCACCTTGATCGCTCCCGGACTGGCCGCGGGCTGCGACTTGGGCGCACTGCTGCAGGCCGTGAACAGCATTGATGCAACCAGCAGCGATGGCAAACGGCGCATGGCAAGCACCTCGAAGGTATGTGGCAATGCTGCATGCATGGCCGCCCAATAACATACGGCGCGATGTGTGTGCTTGCCTGCTGTTCTCCGTGACCTCCGTCCCTCGGATGCCTCCGTGCGAGCAGTTCTACCGGACTTCAGCTGAAACCGCTGGCTTGGGTTGAACTGATCGCACGAAGGCGACCAAGGCAGCCGAGGCATCCAAGGAATCTGCGGACTGTGTAGAACTGCTCACACAGAGGCATCCGAGAAATGGAGGTCACGGAGTCGTGGTGGCCACGCGAGATCCGCGTGTGCGACGTCTCCTCAAAAAGGATGAACACACCGCACCGGTCAGGCCCGCTTGGATGCCTCGGTTGCCTTGGTTGCCTTCGTGCGATCGGTTCCTCACCGCACCGCACCGCACCGCTCCGTGACCTCCGTCCCTCGGAGGCCTCCGTGAGAGCAGTTCCACGATCGCAGCCACCGCGCCGGAGTCACCGATTGAGCATGAACTGAAACGTCTGCTGCACCAGCTGCGGCACGCGACGCCCGCCCACTTCGGCCGGGAGAAAGCGCATGCGCGTCAACGAGGTCTTCACGGCGGTCGTGAACAGGGCGTGATCACTCGTGAGCACCGTGAACGTTTCCATCTTCGCGCGTCCCGTGCTGTCCACCACGAACTCGGCGAGCACCTGTCCCTCGACGCCCGCCGATCGCAGCATGTCGGGAAAGACCGGGCCCGCACTACCCGGGAGACTCATGACCGGCTTCTCGACCTGTCCTTCGAAATAGTAGTCGGCATCGCTCCGCAGCGACCGGTCGCCACCGGGCATGCCGTTCTGCGAGCCGCGGGGACCGCCGCTGAAATCATTCTCGTTCGTGGGTGCGCGTGACAAGTCGACCGGCGGAATACCAAGGGGAATGTCGACCACGACACTCAGGGAGGGCGCGCCGAGTGCCGGCGCCTTGTTGGTGTACACGCGCGGGGTGCTTGCGCTGACCGATGGCGGTGAGGGCGGGGCAGGGGGCGGCGTCGGCTGAAAGATCACGCGCGTTTCCAGCCGGTCGTCCACGGTGCGCACGGCGGCATTGGCGGTGGCCACGACGAGCGCGCCGACTATACCGGCGTGCAAGAGGACCGAGGCGATACTGCCGGCGGTGCGGCGCGGCGTCTTGGACTGGGATTCGAGCAACGTCGAGAACATGAACGACCTCCGCATTGAAGTGTGGAGATAGCATGCCACCGCTCGATTAACCCGTCATGGGTGATGCATTACGCGTTGGATCAGCGCCGGTGACAAAACCGTGAGTCTTGCATGATGGCCCGATGACGCGTTCATGACGTTCGCATGACACACGCGACGACTGCACCCGACGCGCGTCAGGCGCCCTGCTTCGACAGCCGCTCCATGTCCTGGCGCATGTGCGCCTCGCGCAATGCCTTCTGCACGATGCGGGTGATCGTCACCGCGAGTACGATGGCTGCCGCGATGCCCATGTACAGCATCCACGACGGAATCGTGCCGGCGCCCGGCGTTTGCGCGCCCGCCTGACCGACGGCCGTATACGTTGCGATGGTGGGAATCATCCCCGTCAGCGCCAACAGAAAATGCGCGAGCGAGACCGACGTGACGCCCATGGCGTAGTTGGTGAGCACGAACGGCGCGATGCCGGAGAGGCGCAGCAGGAACATGAGCTTGAGCCCTTCCTGCCCCACTACCCGGTCGACGATCTGCAGCGTCTGATTCTTGGCGATCTGCGCGGCCACCCACGAGCGCAGCACCGTGCGCCCCAGCGTGAACGCAATGGCGGCGCCGATGGTCGAACCGATGAACGCCAGCACCGAGCCCTTGGCCATGCCGAACACCGCGCCGCCGGCAATCGTGAGCAGAAACGCCGGCATCATGCATACGGTGGCCACGATGTAGCCTACCACGAACGCGACCGGTGCCCAAGCGCCGAGGGTATTCACCCACTCCGTGAAGCCGGGCATGTAGGGGGAGGCCAGTTTGCTGGCGCCCAGTCCGAAGCCTACGGGGATGAGCATGCCGACCAGCTTGACCGCGCCCGAGGCCGCGTTCCGAAGTGTGAGAGCCATGCCGAAAAACATAAACCACTGACCCGGTACCCAAACACAAAACCCGGAACTGATCAGTTCCGGGTTCTGGGTTCACGTGACGCGTTGTCAGTCTCGCGGGGCGAGCGCCCCCTTACTGCACCGCCTTCGCGGGCCGCTTGAAGCCGCCGTCGAGGGCATTGAGGAACAGCTTGTACGTGCCGTGCGACTGCGAACGGAACAGGATCTCGGGGCCGAAGAGCCACATCGTGCCCTTGCCCATGTTCGCTTCGGCCATCGCCACGCCGTCCTTGAGGAGCTGCTGTCCCCAGGCCCAGCCCGAGAGCAGCGGCGCGGCGTTGTCGAAGACCGCGAGCGGCTTCACACCCTTGGCCGCGGCGTCGGCACCCAGCTTCATGACGGGGCTGTTGTCGAACATGACGGCGGGGCGCGGCGCCATGCCTGCGGCCACCGTGGCCGACGTGTCGAGCTTTACCTCGAGCACCGAGCCCGGGATGTAGTACTTCTCGCCGGCGTAGGCGCGGCCGTTGGCTTCGGTCATGTAGTTCTCGATGGGGAGCCCCATCGCCTTGCCGAGGCCGATTGATGACCCGATGGCCACGATGCGCCCACCCGCCTCCACGAACGCCTTGAGCGACGGCACCGACGTTTCCGCCGAGACGCGTCCGAGTTCCTTGCGGTATTCGGCGGGAATGAGCGTCGTGTCGGGCGAGCCACCAAAACCGCGCCCCGCACCGGCTTCGCTGAACATGCCATCGGTGAAGACGAGCACGTCGTACTTGGCCTTGAGGTTGCCGGCGTCGAGTTCCTGCGGATACACGGTGGTGTAGCCGAACTCGAACTTCTCGAGAATGAGACGCGTCCACCCGGTGGGCATGTTGCCGCCGTACCGGTCGATGAGGCCGATGCGGAGCGGCTGCACCGGCTGTGCGCCGGACGGCTTGCTGTTGGCCGCGGCGAAGTTCACGCCGAGGTCAGTAGCGGCCTTCGCCACGATCTTGTCGGCTGCGCCACCGGCGGGGATGAACCACGAGCCCACGGGCCACGTGTTGCTGCCGTCCTTGAACTCGGTGGGAATGCGCGACGCCTTCACGTTCACCTTGGCGAGACGGTTGGCGACCGTCGCCGCGTCGTTCACCGACGCGTGGATGAAGTAGCCGGCCTTGCCCTTGGCCACCGTACCGGCCGGCATGGTGGTGATGCCGTTGATCTTTTCGAACGGCCCCGTGAGGCCGTCGAGCACGCGGTCGAACTGAATGCCCATCTGGTAGGCGAGCGTCCAGCCGGCGTTGTCGTATGGCGGGACTGGCGGGCCACCCGGATAGCGGAAGTCATTCGGGTGATCCTGCGGTTCGAACATGTCGAGCACGTGCGAACGGAACGCCTGATCGGTTTTGATGACCCACGAGCCGGCGGGGAACTGCTTGCCATTCGCGCTGAACGACGACGTCGCCTTGTGCACGTCGATGCCCGAGTACTGCAGGGCGCGCACGAACTTGGTGGCGGTGGGGAAGTCGTTCTGCGACGCGCTCAGCACATACGCGCGCGGGTCGCGGTTCTCCGGCTTCTTGAGCTCGGCCATGTAGCGGTCGTTGACCACCGAGCTGGCAACGTTCGGAGCCTGGCCGCCGCCGCGCGGGCCGCCGGCGCGAACTTCCGTGGCTTCCGTGCCGCGATCCTTCGTGATCTTCTCCACCATCGCCGCGACACGCTTGGGCGAGATGGTCCAGTTGTCCTTGCCACCGGCCTTGATCTGATCCTGCCCCATCACCCAGCGATTGAACAGGAACGTTTCGCGGTAGCGCGACGCGAGGTCGAGGAACGCGTAGTTGGCACTCACCGAGTAGTCGATGGACTGCCGGAAGTGCCACACCTGGGGTTCGATGGGCATGGGCAGCCCGGCCGACCGCACCTGACGCTCCGGCACCAGCGCGACGCGCATGGGCGTGGGGTTGCCGATCGTTTCGGTGAGAATGCCGATTTGGTTGTGGTAGTAGCCCGTCGTGCGCAGACCACCGTTCCACCACGTGCTGTAGTTGGAACCGGCGCGGAAGGTGAGGCCGGGCTTGTGCTCGAGCACGAAGCGGTGGTTGAGCGCGGCACCCACGAGGTCGAGCCCCGTGATCATCGCGGGGTGGAACCAGAAGTTGGCCGGATCACGATAGGGCGGCGCGGCCATAATGGTGCCCGTGGGGCCCGTCTGGTGGTGGTTGTACATGATTTGCGGATGCCACTCCACGAACAGCTGCTGCGACATGTTGCGCGTTTCCGCGAGCGCATTCATGTACGAGTCGCGATTGTTGTCGTGCCCCGCGTACTTTTCGTACAGCCGCGGAATGGTGGCCGTGGTGCGCTTGAGCTTGTCCGACTCCTTCATGTACCAATTGGTGACGAGCTCCATGCCGTCCGGATTGGCGTGCGCCATGAGAATGACGACGTCGTTCAGAATGCGGAGCGTTTCGTCGTCGGTGCGGCTGGAAAGCTGCCACAACGTTTCCATGAGCTGCTGCGCGCCCAGCACTTCGGTGGCATGCAGCCCGCCATCAATCCAGAAAATGACCTTGCCTTCTTTTGCCATCGCCGCGGCGGCGGCGGAATCGACGTTTTCGGCGCGCGCCAGCTTGTTCGCAATTTCCTTGTAGCGCGCGAGCTTTTTGTGGTTCTCGGGGCTCGTCACGATCGCCATGATCTGCGGGCGGCCTTCCTCGCTGAAGCCGATGGTATCGAGCGAGACGCGGTCGCTTTCCTTGGCGACGGTGATGAACCACTGATGGAGCTTCGTGTAATTGGGAAGCTCGTAGTCGGCACCGATGTCGTGTCCGAAGAACTGCTTGGGCGTGGTGCGCTGCTGGGCAGGGAGCGACAGCGGGAGGGCGGCCGCGACGAGCAGGGCGGCGGACCACCGGCTGGCGCGGCCAAGGCGGCGCAGCGGGGGCAGAGAAGGCATTGCGGGGGACGGGTGGAGAGTGCGCAGGGGCCGCTGCCCGGTGTCCCGAGACGGCGGCCGGACGCCCCGGAACTGGAGGGGACGCGGGGGTACCACAGGGACTACGATGCGGCCGCGGCCGGCGTTGGGTAAGATGCAGGTCAACGTCACGCGGCCGGTGGCCGCTCTTCATCCCGCTCCTTCCCCTAATCATGTCGATTCGTCATTCGCTGGTCCTGGCCGCCGCCCTCGGGGTGGCCGTCGCTGCTCCCGCATCCGCTCAGGACAAGACGCCCCCGGCCAAGAAGCCGACCCCGGCCATGGACCACGCGGCCATGCACGCCGAGCATACGAAGCAGATGCAAGGTGGCAAGGCCGACGCCGCCGCCTGGAAGGAGCTCGACGCCTACCACATGCTCATGATGGCCACCTGGCACCCGGCCAAGGACAAGGGCGACCTAGCGCCGACCCGCGCCAAGATCGAGGAGATGGTGACCGCCGCCAAGGCCGTGGCTGCCTCAAAGGCGCCCGCCGCCTGCCAGAAGCCGGCGCTTGCCACGGCCCAGGCCGGCCTCGCCGGCGAAACGCAGAAGGTGCAGGCGCTGGTGGCCAGCAAGGCCGACGACGCCGCGCTCAAGGCCGCTATGAAGGGGCTGCACGATGCCTTCGAAGTGCTCGAGGAAGGGTGCAATACGGGGATGAAGCATTAAGGCTGTCCCCGCACGTGGGCGCGAGCCGGGTGACGTGACGCGCGTATTGCGCGACGCGCTGGTAGGCGCTGGCGCTCCGGCTGACGTGATCGAAGGGTGCCCGAGTGCGCTCGAGGCGCTGCTGGATGTGTTGACAGGCAGCGGCTGGCAAGCGGGATCGCCGTTGCCTGCCGTGTAACCTCGGATGCCTCGGTCGTCTGGGATGCCTTCGTGTTGTCGGTTCGCGGGCTCCTGTCGTCGGCCAGAATGTTGAACTGATCGCCCGAAGGCAACCGAGGCATCCAAGAGACATCCGAGGGATCAGCGTATCCGCTGCCTTACGAGTGCTCGTACGGCTCAGTCGACCTGATTGCCTGAGCCGCACACACGACCGTCAACACCTTGATTCTTGATGCGGCTGAAGACGCCGGAGTCCTCATTGACCGGCTTCAAGCCGCCCCAGCCGGTGTTGCGGGTAACGCGCATGGGCCACACGGTGTCCCAGCACTCCATGAATGCCATCGGTGGCTTTCCCGCGCGCACCAGGAAGTCCAACGGGTTCCATCGTCCGCCATAGATGGACGAATACGTCCCAGTCGACTGCCAGGTACCGGCCGGCAGGGTGGCTTCCTTGTACACGCCGTGACCGCGAAGATCCTTCGGCGCACGAAGCGTTATGATGAGCGAATCGTCTGCGGCGGTGACGTATCGACGACCGGTCGAGAAACCGAAGTAGAACGCGCTGTCCCGGGTGTTGGTACCAATCATCTCCCACCCAGCGCTGATTCTGCCATCTCGAAACACCACGAGTGTTTCGTCGCGCTTCTTGTTGATGATCCTTAGCGTCAGCTCGCCGGCCAGAAACGCGCTCGGCTCGAGGAACTCCCAATGGAATCGCACGCCCTCGAGGGGCACCTTGAAGTAGAGCGTACGCTCCGCCGTCGTTGGTAGGAACGCGGGCGTACGACCGTCGAATACACCGTTCCAGAGCCCCCATGCCATCAGCAATGGCATGAGCGCACCGGCAATACGGCGTCTGCGTGGGCGCTCGATTGAAGTAATCGGATGTGTGACGTCGGACATCATCCCCTCGATTGAATTGGCACTTCACTCGCAACGGCCAGACGGTGAGCATACCGGACGGATCGACATGCGGCAACCACCCAATTTGACTGACCAGCTACGCAAAAGGGGAGCAGCCGTTTGGGCCACTCCCCTTCACACACCCAGATCAGCGTACACCGATCAGATGATCTCGCACGCTCCACCAGCGCAGGCCACGGTGTCGGCGAGCGTCGTCATGTCGGTGCCTTCCCAGAGCGCGGTGTAGTCGACGGGGCGGTACACGAGCGCGTTCCACTTGGCCATGTCGGTTTCGGTGGTCACTTCTTCGCGCGGCGCCTGCGTGTACACCTTGTCGCCCGTTTCGCGGAGCAGCGAGATACCCGTGAAGTAGCCACGGTTCTCGAAGATGAACTGCTGCACGGCGTCCCACTCGTCATCACGCACGGTGACGGTGTTGGAGACGTTGTGGTGGAGGCCCGGGTTGTACGACTCATGGCGACGGCCGGCGACTACCCAGTGCTGCTGCACGAGACGCACGTACTCGAGGAACTGTACGGCACCGACATCCTTGCGAAGCATTGCGTCGGATGGCGCGGTCACGGGGAAGGTGATCACGTCGGTGGTGTCGGGATCCCACGCCGACGACTCGGTCATGTGCGGGTTGTTGAGCTTGAACCACTGATACAGCGGCTCGGTACGCGCAGCCTGCACGCGACGGAAATAGTGACGCGCATGGTGCGGGTGGATACCCGAGCCGGCGCCGAGCACGAGGCTCGCGGTGCCTTCTGGCTTCACGCAGGTGATACGCGCGGCAGCGGGGATGCCGAGGTGTGCGGCAACGGCGGCGTTGGTGTCGAGGCACTCCTGCGCGCCACGCTCGAGCACCTGCGGGTTGAGCAGCAGCGACGGACGATCGAGGATACCGCAGATGCTCACACCCAGCAGCGACTCCCGTTCGTTGATGAAGCGCGTGGCGGCGCCGAGGTACGGGATGTTGGTGTACGCGGCCTGCAGCGTGCCCAGCAACGACGCCGCGCGGCAGCAGGCGAGGAAGCCCGCTTCGTCTTCGCAGGCGTTGGCATTGATGGTGGTGAGGTTGCACATCTGCCAGCCGCTGACGGTGCTGCCCACCGGCACGTCGGGACGGCCGTACTCGGCGAGCTTGGCCTGCGCGGCTTCGTCGACCACGGCGAACGGCGCGAGGCCGATTTCGACGCACGGATTGGCGCCGTATTCCACGTCGTCGACGAAGTAGAAGCCGGGCTCACCGAATTCTTTCTGCAGTTCGAAGAGCTTGTGGAACTCGTTCTCGGTGTGCACGGTGCGCACGAGGACGGCCGAGTTGTTGGACTTGCCGCGCTGCGGGTTGGTCTCGAACCAGTTGCCCGTTTTGGCCGCCGCCATTTCGTCGTCGTCGGCGGAGAAGAGGCAGATGGTCGCCGAGCGACGGATGCCGCCCGAGAGCACCGCGACGGCGACGTGCATGAGGATGTCATACACTTCGATGGGGCGCAGCGCTCGGCCCGACACGCCCTCGAGCATGCGCTCGACGGCGGTGAGCGCCTTTTTGAGCGGGATGTGGCCCGGGGCCCGTCCCCCCGAGGTACGCAGTGGGGCGCCGCGACGACGGATGTGGGAGTAGTTGAACTCGATTTTCTTGTTGTCGAGATAGCTCTGCACGAGCGCGCCGAGGGCGTCGGCCCAACCCTCGAGCGTGTCTTCCACGTTGTAGTGAAGGACTTCGAGTTCGTTTTCGGCGCCACGCACCGGGAACGGCGGGAGCTGCGCGACGTGATGCTTCTGGACCGAGAAGCCGACGCCCGTGCCCGACATGAGCAGGAAGAACGACTCCTTGAACGCGTCCACGCGGTTCATGTGCGTGAAGGCGCAGTTGAACATGCGCGCGTTGTTCGCCTCGATGGCCGGACCGCCGAACTGCAGCGAGCGCATGGAGGGGAGGATGGCCTTGTGCTGCAGCGCCGATTCGGTTTCGTCGATGAGCGAGCGGAGCGTGCGGCCGCTGAAGCCCGCGACCGGGAGGTCGAGCTTGTCGGCGAAGTGGGCGCGGTGCATGTCCATGACGCGCGTGAATGCTTCCGACGGCGTTTCGCGGCGTCCGAGGTCGTCCCGGTAGCGCGAGTACCGCGACAGGAAGATGTAGTCCTGCAGGCCGCTCTCGCCGTGGGCGTGGAGACGGACCTGGGCGCGGGCCGCGCGGTAGATGACGTAGCGCTTGGCGACATCCCAGTGGCCGCGGGCGGCGATCATCATTTCGACGATGTCCTGCACCTCTTCGACCGTCGGGGTGCGCTCGAGCGCCTTGCGTTCGACGGTGTTGACGACGAGCTGCGTGATTTCGCAGACGTCGGCGAACTCGGTAAAGCCGAGGCCGAAGCGGAGGGCGGCGTCGTTGTGGTGCGCGTTGACCGCGTCGTCGTGGCGCGAGGCCCAGAAGGCGAGGGCGATGGCGCGCGTGATGCGCTCCGGGTCCCACGGCGCACGGCGGCCGTCGCGCTTGATGACTTCGGTGACGGTGCGGACACCGCTGTTGTCGTAATTGCCGAAAGCCTGGCGGACTTCGCTACTGCGTGGGACGACGGACGTGGTCATTACTACTCTCCAGAGGTGGATACTGCGGTGAGAGGCACACCCCCCGCGGACTTTCACCGGTCGTATGTGACGGCCGCGTCGTCGCGGCCAACACGAAAACTCCCGGCGGAACGGTGCTGGGAGCCCGAACAGGGTCACGCGCACTCGAGCAACACGGTGCGGCGCGACAATCCCCGGCGAACCCTCCCTCGAGGGGGCGCGCGGACCCGGGCACGGGCAGCTCTTCTGGTTCGGGATTCGTCCGTGGAAGCGGCGTTCCCACGCCACGCATGGCGCAGTCACGGAACGCTTCGTGGTCATCCCTTTCAGCGGCGGGGCCGCCCCGGAATTGCGCCGGGTTCCCCTTTTCACCGGCCCCTGGGGGAGGAGGCCGGCGACCCGTACCTTGGTCGTACTACTGTTGCGTTTCCTTGCCCGCGAGCACACGTGCCGGCGAGCAAGAACGAAGAACATCCAGTATTCAGGGCCGGGAGTCAAGAGACAGTTTGGCTGATCTTTTTCGGGCGTGTGCCGCCAGTGTGGCAGAGCAAAACTTCGCATGTCGAAGAATTGTGATAAGACATTCAATGACAACATGTTCCGCGTGTTCTGTTGTGCGGAGTTTCGATATCAGATGAAGCGCAAATAACGGGAACAATTCGGCGCGTTTCCGCGAGCAAGAACGTCCGCCAGAAATTCGGCCCACGCCGGCCAGATGGCCGGCCGCGTGACACCGCTACCGCGCTCGGCGCACGGGCACCAGGCGGTTCCGCTCAGGTACGCCTTCAATCAGCCACGACCGCGAATCGGGATAGTTCACGACTAAGGGACCCTGCGTGAGCAGTGTTTCGCCAGTTTCACGGCTCACCAACCAGCGTTCCGGTTCTCCCCCGCTCTCGAGCTCGACCCGCCACGCTTCCACGCGTCCCCCAAAAAGCGGCACGGTGTCGATGCCGACGACGCGTGCATTGCGGAAGCCAGCTGGTCCGAGAGCGAACATCCGACTCTCGCCCTCACGAACGCCAATGCTGCCACGCCACCCTGCACGAAGAGGCAACGCACTCCGCACCACGCGCAACATGCTCTCGCTCACCACGAACACGCGGCGGCGATCGAAGGTGCTTGTGCGCTTCTGCAGATGCTGCGGAATGACGAGCGATCCACGTTCGCGCTTCGTGAGCCGCGACCCGACAAGGGACACTCGCTCCGTACGTATGCTGTCGGTGAACTCCTGCTCGACAATGGGCTGGGCAAGGGCAGGGCATTCATGACGACCCGGTGGAAGGTACGCTTCTGGAATGCGCCGCGCCGACGAAACCTTACATGTTCCGAAAAAAGCCGGCAGTATTGTCAGGGACTTCCGGATGTCACCTGGGACTTCGGTCAGACACCCTGGGGGTCCATTCGATTCCTGCCGAGAATCGACCCGCCAATGTCTCCTGTCGCGGCAGACGGGCTGCCGCACGAATCGCCGAGGTTGCGATGCGCATCAAATTGTTCTGGTTCCTGTTGTCGCTCACGCCGTCGGCCGTGGTCATGCCGCTCAACGCCCAGTCTCGCCCGGTGGCCACCAGTGCGCCAAGGCCGACGAAGGTCGAATACGTGCTCGTCGAGGGCGCCGACTACGCCTTCAGGAATCCGCCCACGGTCACCAACGGCGTCGTGACCTTCAATCTCGTCAACGTGGGGCAGGATCTGCATTCCATGACGCTCTTGGAACTGCCCGCCACCCACACCCTGCGCGAGTTCCTCGACATGTATCACACCAAGGGGATCATCCCGCCGTGGATGCCAACGCTGGGGCAGACGAATACGATTGCGCCCCGACAGGAGACGTTTCTGACGGCGCGTCTCAAGCCGGGGCGCTATATCCTTGCCTGTCTCATCCCGGGACGCGACGGGCGCGCGCACACCGAGAAGGGGATGGTGCAGCTCATTACGGTGAAGTAGCGGCCACCGTCGCGCGCTGCACCGGCCACTCCTTACATCGCGATCTTCTTCGCCTCGAGCTTCTTTTTCTGCTCGCGCAGGTGCTCGTCCATCTTGAGGCGCGGGATGCCGTTCTTGAGCCACGCCGGCGCCGGCTGCTCCTTGAGGTACGAGTCCCAATACTCCATGAGCCGCTGCGAATAGTCGCGGCGGTTGCGCAGCTGCGTCAGCCCGTGATTCTCACCGACGTACTCCAGCAGAATCACGTCCTTGTTGAGCTGCCGCAGCGTGTTGTAGTACGTGATCCCCTGATTGAAGTCGACGGCGCCGTCCTTGTCATTGTGCATGATGATGAGCGGCGTCTTCACCTTGTCGGCGAAGCGATTGGGTGAGTTGCGCTCGTAGGCGTCCTTGTTCTCGATGAAGTTACCTTTGAAGCGTCCCTGCGAACTCTGGAAGATCCCCTGGTTGGCGCCGCCGGTGTTCCAGTACACCGAGCTGTACATGCTCACCATGTCGGTGAGTGGCGCGCCGGCCACGGCGCTCTTGAAGATGTTCGTCTGCGTCACCAGGAAGCTCGTCTGGTAGCCGCCCCACGAATGGCCGTGCAGTCCCACGCGCGCCGAGTCGACGATGCCCGTCCTGATGGCGGCCTTCACCGCCGGCACGACGCTCCACACCGCGCTCATGCCGGGATCGTTGAGTTTGTACACGATGTCCGGCAGAAAGACGGCGTAGCCACGCGACGTGTGCACACCAATGAGTGCGTTGGGTGAGCTGGAGTACGTGGGCGAGTAGAACGCGTTGAGGTTGTCCGACTGCAGCTCGTAGATGAACGTGAGCGTGGGGTACGACTTTCCTTCCTGGTAGCCGGCGGGCAGATACAGCGCGCCCTGCAGCGAGTCGCCCTTCTCCGTCACGTAGTTCACCAGACGCGAGCCCGGTGACCACGCCACGCCGTTCATGTTGGGGTTGGCGTCGGTGAGGCGCACGGAATCGGCGAGCGTGCCGTTCGCGAAGCTCACGCGCCACCAATCGGGGAAACGGGCCGACGTCTGAATGCTGCCCACCCACACCTCCGCGTCGCGCGCCTTCACCGGGGCGAGACGCGCATCACGCCAGCCGCTCAGCACCACCGCGCCCGCCTTGGCGGGATCGAGACGCACGAACGCTTCCTTTTTGGTGCGATGCTGCATGGCCACCATGTAGATGGGCTTCGTGAGATCGATACCGCGCTCACGCGCATCGGTCACAATGCGCCGGCTGTAGCGAATGCGCTTCGCGCGGCCATCGACGGTGAGATTCGTGTGGCCGGTGCCGGCCAGACTCACACGCCAGACATCGTAGTTGTCCTGCAGCAGCACCGACTTGCCGTCCTTGCTGAAGCCCACGACCTGCGTGGGCGGACGGTCGACGTTGTGATCGTCTTCGGTATCGACGAACGACACCGGCGCGCTCTTCGTGATGTTCGTCGTGGCCTTGGTGGCCACGTCGTACGCGTGCCAGTGACCGTCGTCCCAGAAGAGTACGGTGCGGCTGTCGGGCGACAGCTGCGCCTGACTGCGCGCGTCCTTTTTCACGAGCGTCTTCTCACCGGTGCGCGCGTTGATGAGATAGACATCGCGGCGCTGAACGCCATCGACACTCGCCTGCCGTTCGTACGCACTGTTGTCGGAGCCGAGCAGCAGATCGTCGCGCGCGCCGATGGTGGCCGTACGCACCGTGGCGTCGGTGAGCTGCACGACTTTCTGCGTGGCGGGGAGGTACGTGGCCATGAAGGAGAGGCCCTTGTCGGCCTGCTCCTGTACGAGCTGCATGGCCTGCAGGCGCGCATCCTTGTGGTGCCACAGAATGAGCGTGGGGCGGTCGTCGTCTTCGAGCTGCTCCGCCTTGGGGACGGGCGGTGCGGCGACGCGCAGGCCAACAAGCAGCGCATCCTGTGCCTCGAGCCAACGCGGTGTGCGGTCGGGGCTCACTTCCATGCCGTCGGGGAGCGCCATGGTGGTGCCGGCGCCCACACTCACCGCGCGCTGAGCCGGCGAGCCGATGCGCGACACGCCAGCGGCGGTCCACGTGGTGTCGGTGCCCGCGCTATCGGCGGTGCCCTTGAGATACGCGAGACTCGCGGCGGTATCGCTCCACGCGAGACTACGGAACAGCGCCTTGCCCGCGTCGAGGCTCTTCACCACGCCGGTGGCGAGCTCGCGCAGCTGCACGCCGTTGCCCACCTGCTCACGCGCCTCGATGGTATATGCGAGCCAGCGGCCTTTGTCGTCGAAGGCAAAGTCGGCCACATTGCCGATGTTGAACACGGCGTTCGTGCCGAGTTCGTGCAGTAACAGGTCGGTGCCTTCCACGCGCGCGCCGCCGCCACCGGCGGGGTTGCCGCCCATTCCCGGAGCGCCGGGCGCGGGTCCTCCAGCGCCACCACCGGGGCCGCCCGCTGGAGCGTCCGGGCCGTACGCCTGCAGCGCGACGTACTTGGGGGCGTCGCCAGCGAAGGCGATGCGGCGGACGCGTTCGAACTCGCGCTGCTCGCCGGTCGCGAGATTCACCACGATCGCCTTGCTCTGCACCGGACGGCGCTGCTGCCGCAGCCGCTTCTGCTCGGCGGCCGTGGGATACACGAGCATGGCGGCCCACTTGCCGTCGGTGGAGAGCTGCAGCGGCGACGCACCGGCGGGGATTTCGCCCACCGCGTACCGACGCACGGTCCCGGTGGCGCTGGTCTGCCGCAGCACCACCTCGGCGTCACCTTCGTTGGGCGCTTGGGTATAGCCGAACCACGCGCCGTCGGCCGACAGCGTGGCGCCGCGTAGCGACTTCCACGCGGAGATATCGGCGGCGGTGATGGGGCGGGGGGAGGACGGTGCGGGGGACTGCGCCGAAAGCGCTGGTGTGGCGACGCAGGCGGCGAGAGACAGTCCTAGGGCGCGCGCGAGGTGGCGCGGGACGGACGACTGCATTGGGACTCCTGAAGAAGGACGACCGAAGATACGTCGGAACTCGCGACGGCGTTTGCGGACCGGTTTTCGGACGAGTGCGTCTCGTCTCGGCCGCTGGTCGGGGCGAAGGGGTCGTCGGTGGGGTCGCGGTACAGCCACTACAGTCGGGGCACAGCCACCACAGTCGTGGCAGTACCCCGACTGTAGTAGCTGTGCCCCGAAGTAGCTGTGCCCCGACTGTAGTGGCTGTACCCCGACCCCCACCCGCAACCCCGACCCCGACCCCGGCCAAAAGCGGTTGACGTCAACTGTACTAGT